>Ga0265319_1000514_pt1 | contig 26656 bp, 23 predicted proteins | sample 4824metaG_FD_192443 | JGI IMG/M metagenome (GOLD analysis project Ga0265319, IMG submission 192443) | Rhizosphere microbial communities from Carex aquatilis grown in University of Washington, Seatle, WA, United States - 4-8-24 metaG | ecosystem: Host-associated > Plants > Roots > Rhizosphere >...
CTCGCTCCCGAGGCTCGCATGCAACGCCTGCAGGTGGAGTTCGGCGAGTCGCTTGCTGGCACCCATTACGCTGGTCGGATTGATCGCCTTGTCCGTGGAGATCAGAACAAATGCTTCGGCCCAATGGGCCATGGCAATTTCAGCCAACTTTCTTGTCCCCACGGCATTGTTCTTGATGGCTTCCGAAGGTTGACGCTCCATCAGGTAAACATGTTTGTGCGCAGCCGCGTGAAAAATGACCTGCGGGGTATGCGTGGCAAAGAGTGAATTCATCCGAGTCACATCGAGGATGTCCGCCACCAAGGGTAGGATTATACCAGTAAATCCCGCGCTGCATAGTTCCTGTTCGATCAAAAACAATGACGGCTCCGATTGCTCAACCAAAAGCAGGCGGCGGGGATTAAACTGTGCAATCTGCCGGCAGAGCTCGCTTCCGATGCTCCCCCCCGCTCCCGTAACCATGACCACCTTGCTCTCCACAAAGTTTCGGATTGCCGTTGTGTCCAGATCGACCACTGACCGACCCAGCAAATCCTGAATTTCCACCGGACGAATCCGGGTGATGCGGGCTTTGCCTGAGGCCAGGTCTTCGAGCGCGGGCACCGTTTCGACCTGAACGCCCAGGCGACCTAGGGAAAGCGCAATTTCCGCGATGCGTTTAACTGGGGCTGATGGCATCGCTATAATAGCGCGACGTACGCCTTCCATGCAAGGGAGCGACGCAAATTGCTCGGGCACTCCCTCAATGACAACGCCGTGGATTGATTTCCCATGCTTGCTCGGATCATCATCGAGAAATGCTACAGGTCGAAATCCACGGGCCGGCATATTGACGAGATCACCCACCAAAGAACCGCCCGTGTCCCCAGCTCCAATGATCACGACCCGTTCCAATACACGGCCTTGCATCTTCTTTCCCAAGAGAATTCGTTCGCGGAATAATCGGGCAGCAAGGCGAAACGAGCAAAAGGCTGCGAGGCATACGAGAAAATCGATCAACAGTACCCCCCGGGGAGGACTATAATGGCCCAATCCGATATACCTTGGCAAAATAAGCAGCACTGCCGAGGCAAGTAAGGCTGACACAAGGCGGAAAAGATCGGGCACCCCAAAGAAAGTGATCATACTGCCCATTTGCCGGGCAAAAAGGAGTGCCAGCAACTTGACGGGGATCACCAACCACAGCACATGTAAACGTTCTTGTTGAGTTTCTGGTAGAACCAGAAAATCAAAGCGGATTTCATAGGCTAAATATAGACTTAGCGCGGTTATTCCCGCGTAAAACAACGCAAGTATAGCGGCCCGCTTACCAAGAAAAATATTTGTTAATTGTCGCCTCACAAAGTGTAGGGTAGGAATTTTGCATGGCATTTAGCAATCAATTCCACCCGACTGATTAGATTATGCTATGTTAACCTAAACCCCATAGGTGTTTCCCCTGTGTATAGTTCAGATGCGGTTTGAAAAGGGAATCGACTTCGGAGCAAACCGTTTGCTCATGACAGCTGAGCGACTTGCCTTCATATATTGCCAACAGACAAAAAGCATTCTAAGATCCCATTCCTCGTCGGACGAATTATTGTCACCGTTCTGATCGCGACGTATATTTATCGTCGGGTAGACTGGTCCAGTTTGCATGAATCCATGCGTTTGGCCGACTCCCGTTTACTGCTGGCTGCGGTATGCCTCCAAGGTTGCGCCATAGGGGTGGCGGCTACACGCTGGCGATCGCTGCTGGCAAATCAGGGTATTCAATTGGACTGGTGGCAAACGGCACGCCTCGTCCTCATCGGCCTCTTCTTCAACTTGTTTTATCTTGGCAGCATGGGTGGCGATTCGGCAAAGTTTGTCGCGGCTCTTCCTCATGCCCCTGAAGGCAAAGCCCGCGTTGCGATTTCGCTCATCCAGGATCGAGTGATCGGATTGGGTGCTTTGCTTTGCCTGCTGACCGGGCTAATCGCCTGGCACTCACTCATGCTGCTCGCAGATCGTGCCACCCATATTTTCACTATCGGGGTGCCCGTGCTATGTGTGATGTATCTTGCCGCAACCTTGATCCTATGGTTCTGGCCCAGTCGGACTGTTCCCGTAAGGACCACCCAATCGATTGCCGAAATGAAAATCAGCTTCTCGATGTTGCGACGAGTTTTTCCACGGGCGGTCTTTTTACCCACGATGATCAAATCATTGCTGATTCATGGCCTTGTGATCTCAGCGGGGTTCTTGACAGCTCGCGCCGTGGGAATCGCAATTTCGCTATCAGAAGCCGGAGTCGTGCTGGGTGTCACGGCACTGGCCCTGAGCCTCCCGATTACCATCGCAGGACTCGGGGTGCGAGACGGGATGCTCATCTGGTTGCTCGCTATTTTCGGTTTCAAGACAACTGGACAAGCGATCAGTCTGTCGATCTGCTTGCTGAGTATCAGCCTCTTTTGGGCTTTTGCTGGAGGTGTGGCTTTCTTCTGGCCGACCAGCCACTTTCAGGCAGCCAATGGGAATATCGGATGAAAAGAATCGCGATCAGCCAATCGAACTACATCCCGTGGAAGGGCTACTTCGACATGATTGCGTCCGTGGATGAATTCATCCTCTACGACGATATGCAGTTCACGCGTCGCGATTGGCGGAACCGCAACCAAATAAAAACCCCGAATGGAGCCCGATGGCTCACCGTACCGGTGAAGGTAAAAGGTCGGTTCCATCAGACCATCAGGGAAACAGAACTGAGTGGCACCGAATGGGCAGTGAAGCACTGGCAGACAATTTCGCACAGTTACATCCGAGCCGCACATTTTCCCGATATTGCTGTTATCTTAGAGCCACTCTATCTTCACCGCAAGTATCGCCAGCTTTCATGTCTGAACCTTGATTTCATGAAGGCTGTATGCGCATACTTGGGTATCACTACCAAAATCAGTGACTCATCCGACTATGACTTGATTGATGGGAAGTCAGCCCGTTTGGCCGACCTTTGCAAACAGGCCAAAGGCACTGAATACTTGTCAGGTCCCGCCGCCAAGGATTACCTTGAGGAGCGTTATTTCTCAGAGCAAAACATCAAACTCTGCTGGATGGACTACAACGGTTATCCCGAATATCCGCAACTCTGGGGCGATTTCACCCATCAAGTTAGTATTATTGATTTACTCTTCAATTGCGGCAAAAATGCGCCAAAGTACATGAAGTATGTCCGTCTATGAAGCTTTCCCTGGTCGCCACTCTTTATCAGTCGGCGCGACATCTTGAAGAATTTCATCGTCGGATTGGGGTTTCGGCACAGAAACTCGCGGGTGATGACTATGAGATAATCCTCGTCAATGATGGCTCGCCTGACCAGAGCATGGATTTTGCTTTGCTCATTTGCGAAGCTGATCCGCATGTCGTCTTGGTGGATCTTTCGCGCAATTTCGGTCACCATAAAGCGATGATGGCCGGCCTGAAATATGCTCGAGGTGAAATGATATTTCTGATCGACAGCGACCTTGAAGAGGAACCCGAGTGGCTGGTTGCTTTCGCCGAGCAATTGGACCGAGACCGTTGTGATGTCGTTTATGGCATTCAAAAACAACGCAAAGGTGGAATGTTCGAGCGCTTGTCCGGCCGATGGTTCTACATTGCATTCCGCGCGCTGACTGGTCTCGCCCTGCCGGAGAATGCCGTAACGGCCCGGTTGATGACACGCCGTTATGTGGACGCCTTACTTTGCCATGATGAGCGCGAGATCATGATCGCTGGGCTTTGGTTTATCACCGGATTCGACCAGCATGCGCAGCCCATAACCAAGAAGAGCCTCAGCCCGACCACCTATACTTTGCGACGGAAAGTTTCCATTCTGGTCAACTCCGTTACTTCATTCAGTAACGCTCCACTGGTCGGCATCTTTTATAGCGGAATATTTATTCTCATATTGGCAGGCATCTACACTGCTTACCTGATATTTCACTGGTTATCACGCGCCACACCACCAAGCGGCTGGACTTCAGTGATGGCTTCACTGTGGCTATTAGGGGGCTTGATCATATCCTTTATCGGGGTGGTTGGAATATACCTTTCCAAAATATTTTCTGAAACCAAACGGCGTCCAAACACCATCATACGTCAAGTTTATGGCCCCGGATTCAAGCCCCATTCTCCTTCCAGATAACCTTCCCGATGAAACAGCCCCTGATCATTTTTGGGATAGCCGAGCAGGCACAGCTGGCACATTATTACTTTTCCAAACATTCCAACTATGAGGTGGTCGCATTCACGGTTGATGCTGCGTTCATGACTCAAGACGAGTTTTGTGGCTTGCCAGTTGTTGCCTTCGAACAAGTGGCCGCCAAGTACTCTCCCGATTCCAATCATTTCTTCGTCGCCTTGGGCTATTCCAAGCTCAATCAAATTCGAAAAGAAAAATACCTCGCGGCCAAATTCCTGGGTTACCGCCTGGCCAGCTATATCAGTGCTGATGCGACAATCCTCAACGAAGGGAATTTCGGGGACAACTGCTTCATTCTGGAGGATAACACCATTCAGCCATTTGTCAGCATCGGCAACAATGTGACACTATGGAGCGGGAACCACGTCGGGCACAATTCCACTATTCATGATCATTGTTTCATCGCTTCGCATGTGGTGATATCAGGCGCCGTAGAAATAGGGGAATCATGCTTCATCGGCGTGAACGCTACCTTGCGCGACCATATTCGGGTTGGAGCCAAATGCGTTATCGGCGCCGGTACACTCCTGCTGTCAGATGCTGAATCCGAAGGCGTATACATCGGCCAGGCTACCGACCGGTCCAAGGCCCCCAGCGGAAGATTGAGGCATATATAGAGGAAATCTGTAATGCATTGGAGAAAATTAGGGCTGCTCTATTCACCTCGGGCCGTTCATCCAAAACTTTCGACTCACGCTGCCAACCCACTCGCGGTGTGGATGAATGGAGATCTTTACCGAATATTCTACAGCGGCCGGGACGAGCAGAATCGCTCATCCGTCGGATACGTTGACGTGGATATAATTCGCCGGGAAATTATCTACATCCACACGGAACCGGTGTTTACGCATGGTCCAGAATCCAGCTTTTACTCACATGGCGTCAGCATCGGCAATGCATATGAAGCGGGCGGGCAACGCTATATCCTATTCATGGGCTGGCAGTGCCCGCCTAACCAGCATTGGCGGGGGGATATTGGGCGCCTCATCCTTGGAGCGGAGCTTACCTTGCGTCTCGCTGAAACCGATCCTTTCATCCCCACCGATGCCTCCGATCCGGTAAGCCTCTCCTACCCTTGGGTGCTACAAGACGAATCCGGAACCTACCGAATGTGGTATGGATCAACCAAGACGTGGGATGGGGGCAATGGGGAAATGGTGCATGTGATCAACCAAGCAGCGTCCACAGATGGACATCACTGGGAGCGCGAAGGTCTCGCTATTCCTTTCGAAAAGGGAGTTGCCCAGGCTTTTTCCCGACCCACGGTAGTCGGCGACAGATCCCATGGTTACCAAATGTGGTTTTCCTACCGCAGTGGCGCAGGCGATAAATATCGCATCGGTTATGCGACGAGTCCAGACGGCATGAACTGGACCTCCCGGCTCGATGCTGCCGGTATAAACACCTCTCCGGTTGGTTGGGATTCAGAGATGATCGAATATCCGTTCGTTTTCGACCATCAGGGAAAAAGATTCATGCTTTACAATGGCAATGATTACGGCCGAACCGGTTTTGGCTTGGCTATGCTCTGCTAAATCAACCAACTGCTAATGATCGCCAAAGACAGAATCGCGATACTTGTCGGGATGCCACGTGCCGCGACAACTTTTTTGTACCACAACCTTGGTTTGCACCCGGAAATCTTCATCCCCTATCGCAGGAAAACCAATTACTTCAGCTTGCATCACAACAAGGGAGAAGACTGGTTCTTATCTCATTTCAAAAATGCCCCTGAAAAAGCCATAGCAATTGATACTGAAACCCTGGCGTTTATTAATTCAGGCCTGAATTCGCCTCAGGTAATCAAAGCATTCAATGGGAAGACCAAAATTATCCTGTGTGTACGGGATCCCGCTTCCTATGCTGTCTCACTTTATCATCAAATCGCGACCTTTGACAAGGAGACCCCTCGTTTTGAAAACTTCTTGGCGGGGACTTATACCCTACAAGAGGATGGGATAGAAACCAGCTTCCACATGAATGACGGCGACATTTATGCGAGAGTCAGAGAGTATGAACAGTTATTTTCCAACAGCCTCCTCTTATTAAATTTTCGCGAGGTCACCGCATTTCCATTGGAGTCCCTTCGGAAAATAGAAGCATTCCTTGGGATCTCCAGCTTCTACAATGCTGCCAATATCATCACCAAAAAGATAAATTCTCGGGGCCGGAGACATAATCGGTGGCTAAATGCGCTGCTGAGAAATGTGCATGTGATAACCTTGGTGCGAGTCTTGGTTCCCCGTAAAGCAGTGTTGGCTATACGATGGATATTTGACGGCCTTCTGGCGGAAGAAACCCCTGGTTTTAAAATCCCTGTGGCTGACGAAGAGGAAATCAAAATGCTCTCTCTGGCTAGAAATCATTTCCGCTCAGACTTGGAAGCACTCAAAGACTATTTCCAGTAGGAGTTGAGCCGTTGACCAACCCGAATGAGCAACCTGAACCCGAAACCTGGAATTTATTTTCCCAATCTCAATGGCTTGCGCTTTGTGGCCGCCACGGCGGTTATTATCCAGCACATTGAACTGAACAAGCAGAGATATGGGCTGCCCAACATTGCGGCCACCTCGGCGGTGATCGGCATTATCGGAAAACTGGGCGTCGTCCTGTTCTTCGTCCTGAGCGGATTTCTCATTACATATCTACTTTTGGAAGAAGAGCATCATACGGGACAAATTCGGTTCGGCCGCTTTTATATCCGCCGCGCTCTGCGCATTTGGCCACTGTACTATGCCGTTGTCATATCGGCCTTATTCATATTGCCCCACATTTCCCTGTTCGCGGTTCCGGACTATGGTATGGTTGCTGCACATAAGGATCTCCTTCTCAAGATCATACTGTTCGCCACGTTTTTCGCCAATGTTGTGCTTGCGAATGTAGGACTTGTTCCATTTGCAGCTCTCACGTGGTCAATCGGCACCGAGGAACAATTTTACCTGATCTGGCCCGTTTTGATGAAGTACATTCGCAGTAAAACGGGACTAATGCTGGGTGTAATTGCACTTTATTTAGCAGGTCGAGTTTTATTGGAATCGAGCAGCTTGGGAGCTGGTAGCTGGCAACGTTGGATTCGCGGTTTCTATTATTATTTCAACATCGACTGCATGGCTATCGGGGGGTTGGCGGCAGTCATCTTGCATAAGAAATTCAAAATCCTGATATGGGTAATCAATCTACCAATATTTTATGCGGCTCTGATAACTACATTGGTTCTTCTAACTCGGGGAATTACTGTTCCGTATTTGCACTACGAGACCTATGCGATGCTTTTCGCAGTTCTTATCCTAAACTTCTCAGCAAACAAAAGCATTGGCTGGTCTATGGAGTTTGAGCCGTGCCACTACTTGGGCAAGATCTCCTATGGGCTCTATCTGCTTCATCCCGTTGCCGTCGTCGCGTCAATCCACCTGCTAGGCACGGTTGGGTGGACCCGAGATGTCTATCTCTACCCCACCTGTCTGTTGGGCACGATTGGTCTGGCTGCGCTTTCCTATCGCTTTTTTGAGTCACCCTTTCTTCTTCTGAAACATCGGTTCGCAGTTGTGGTTAGCGGCGAAGATGCGCGCACCTCGTGAACCGCAGTGTCGCGCAGTCCGCTCCGACTAACCCATACAAGATCGAGCAGGAGTCCTCTCCTTTACTGCTGGGGGTCATTGCTGTTGCTTGATCAGGGGGATTCATTTTGGCTCGATCATTGTCCGATGCCCGAGCCATTAATCCCCTTCAACCGTCCCCTTTTCCTCGAGGAAGGAATCACCAATGTTCGTAAGGCATATCAGAACCGGATTGTCTCTGGAGACGGCGAGTTCACCAAACGTTGCGAAATATGCTTTCAACAGCAGCTGGGGGCCGCACGTGTCTTATTGACGACGTCATGTACTGATGCGCTGGAAATGTGCGCCCTGCTGCTCGAGATCAAAGCTGGAGATGAAGTGATTATGCCGGCGTTCACCTTCGTCTCAACCGCCAATGCCTTTGTCCTCCGTGGGTCCCGGCCAGTATTTGTCGATATCCGTCCGGATACGCTCAATCTTGACGAAACCAAAATTGAAGCCGCCATCACCAGCCGGACGCGCGCGATTGTAGTCGTACACTATGCCGGGGTGGGCTGCGAGATGCGCACCATCACGGCCATAGCCGCACGTCATGGTCTGCCTGTGATCGAGGACAACGCCCATGGTTTGTTCGGCGCCTATCGGGGTAAACCCCTCGGTTCATTCTGTGAGTTGGCCACTCTTAGTTTTCACGAGACCAAGAACCTGAGTTGTGGCGAGGGCGGAGCACTGGTCATCAACGATGCCAAGTTCATAGAACGCGCTGAGATAATACGTGAGAAAGGCACCGACCGCAGTCGCTTCTTCCGGGGAGAAGTCGACAAATACACCTGGCGGGATGTCGGTTCCAGTTTCCTGCCTTCCGACATTTTGGCCGCACTGCTATTTGCCCAGATCGGTATCGCGGATGCCATCCAAGCGAAAAGACGCGAGATCTTCGAAAGATACGCCACGAGCCTACTCCCTTGGGCCGCCGGCAACGGAGTTAAACTGCCCACAATCCCTGAAGAATGCACATGCAGTTACCATCTGTTTTATCTCCTGCTACCCGACGCCCGGGCCCAGCTTGCCTTGATCGAGCACTTGAGGGTCAACCAAATCAATGCCGTCTTCCACTACCAACCCTTGCATTTGACTCCCATGGGCCGGCAATTTGGCGGGAAGGCCGGCCAATGTCCCGTGACAGAATCCGTAGCCGGTCGTGTGGTCCGGTTACCATTCTTCTTCGATCTATGTACGGCTGATCAGATACGCGTGATTTCCGCGGTGACTGCTTTTGAAGTTCAGTACTGATCCCGTTGCATCCATAGAGCACTAGCCCACTGATGCCGCCTTGCCCGACATTTCCATACCAAGCAACTTGGTTTTCTCTGCGCGGATGCGTAACGACGAACCCGACAACGCATGAGTGATTCCAAACGATCCTGCTTGACCATCGAATGGATCGCTCTCGCGACCACCATGCTCGCCAGCGCGGTCCTGATTGTCTGGGTGATGTGGCGCGCGGGTTCCGGGTACGATTTCTCGGATGAGGGTAGTTATCTTCATTGGATAGCAAATCCATGGAATTATCAGGCATCAGTCACTCAATTTGGCTTCATTTATCATCCGCTGTATCGGTTGGTCGGCGGAGATATTGTCCAGCTGCGACGTTCCAATATATTCATCACCTTGGGGCTTGGGTGGGTGTTGTGCTTCGTGTTATTGAAAGAGCTTGGATCTAAAAAATCGACGGCTACTATTTGTGCCAATTGGCCTTTCGCCGGTGTCGCCGTTGCACTTTCCACGAGCTCGCTAGCTCTTTTGAATTACTTGTGGTTACCAACGCCCAGCTACAATAGCCTCACCCTTCAAGGGCTGTTGATTGCGGGGACGGGAATGATACTGGCTGAGCCCAAAATATCACGCCGGAGTGTCAGCGGTTGGATCTTAATTGGACTCGCTGGTTGGCTGACATTTATGGCAAAGCCCACTTCCGCTGCGGCCTTGGGTATTGTCCTTGGCGCCTACCTTCTCCTCTCGGGCAAAATGAAGCCGAAGCTGCTGGCAATTAGCCTGGTAACTTTTGGCGCACTACTCCTGTTCACCTCGTGGCTTATCGATGGCTCGATTCGTATTTTTGCATTGCGACTGGTGAGTGGCGTCCAAGACGCGAAGCTTCTTCAGGGGCAACACACCTTGGGTGAGGCGATGCGCTGGGATGATTTCGTTCTGAGCCACATGGAAAAATCCACGCTCTTTATCGCCACCCTGTTAATCGCCTTGTCCATGTACCTCTGCTTTGCAGTACATGCAGTAAAAAGATGGGCCGGGGCCGCGATGAATCTGCTTGCATCCTTTTTTTGCCTGATGGCTACAGTCGAAATTGGCCAATTCATCAAGGCTCCATCCCAATTCCAAGGGCTGCTTTATTGGGCCGCGCCTTTTGGCAGCCTGCTGACCTTGGTAATGATGCTGCCCAAACAATGGCCACCGCAAAGGCCCTCGAAGAGCTGGTCAACGGCAATGTGTTTCGCCGCATTTCCGCTGGTCTATGCATTTGGTACCAACAATAACTATTGGCTTGCCGCATCGAGTGCTGCAATCTTTTGGGTCCTAATCGGAGTCTCCCTGATTGGCTCTCTGCAAACATCCGTATTGGGCTGGCAAATATTTCTGCCGCTGGCGACAGCATCCCAACTATATACGGCGACCTTGCTCTCCACGAGCATGGATCATCCCTTCCGCCAGTCCGAACCCTTGCGGCAGCAGCATTTCATGATGCAGATCACCGACACAGGCTCTACGATACAAGTTTCTCGCGAAATATCGGACTATCTCAACGAGCTGCAGCTAATGGCCGCTAAGTGCGGCTTCAAGCCCGGGGAGCCTATGCTAGACCTTACCGGCCATTTCCCCGGGGCCCTGTTTGCCCTGGGCGCAAAATCCGTGGGCCGGCCTTGGATGATTGGTGGCTATGCTGGAAGCGATCTCCTTGCCCATGCGTCACTCGACCGCGAACCTCGCGAGAAACTGCGTCACGCATGGATTCTCACCGAACCGGACGGCCCTCGCAAATTATCCCCAGAGCTTCTGATGTCATACGGCCTTGATTTGAATAAAGATTATATACCAGCCGGCTCCGTTAATTCTCCAACGGGAGAATATCCAAAGGCATATAAACAATATTTGCTCAAACCAGCAGTGCAATAGGTCGCCATCTAATTCCGCTATCCGGATTGTTCAAAGTAGATCCAAGCCAGCCATTCGGACCTGATCAACTTAGATCCGTTACTGCTCAGTTATCGAGGCAGGTCGCTCACAGCAGCAACTTTCTCACACATTCCACGACATACTCGACTTCGTTGGAAGTCATGGATGGAAATAATGGAAGCGATATGCACCCGAGCCAATGACGCTCAGCATTGGGGAAATCCGCCGCGGCCAGTTTGTACCGGTCTCTATAGTAGGTCATGCGATGCAGCGGCTTATAATGAACTGAAAAGCCGATCCCCTGGTTGATAAGTCCTTCGATAAATGCATCGCGTCCAACTTTTGCGTCGGGATGCAGCACCAACCAGAAAAAATGCCAAGAGTGTTCTTCTGGAGAGCAATGGAGAAGCGGCAAGTCAACTGAAGGCAGTCCGGCAAATGAATCGAGGTAATGAGTTCCTATTTTCTGACGAAGAACACGATATTCGTGAGCTCTCTCTAGTTGGGCCAAACCCACCGCTGCCGCAAGATCAGGCAGGTTATACTTATAGCCAGGCGCTACGACATCATATTCCCATGAAGGACGAGCGGCAGTAAATCGACTCCACACATCACGGTCGATCCCGTGCAACCGCATGATGCGGGCTCGATGTGCCAGAGCCTCATTGTTTGTAACAAGCATTCCACCCTCGCCGGTCGTTATTGTTTTATTGGCGTAAAAACTGAAGCAAGTCACATCACCGAAGCTACCAATTGTCCGGTCACCAATACGTGTCGGGAATGCATGCGCTGCATCTTCTACCACCTTGATTCCCCTGGGTTGGCATAGTGCCATAATGTCCGGCATATTGGCAGCCTGCCCGGCAAAATGAACTACCATTACGGCTCTTATCCTGGGATGCTGAGAAATAGCCACCTCAATTGCCTGCGCCGTAATCAAGCCTGAGCCATATTCGACATCAACAAATACTGGATCAGCGCCCAGGTACCGAACAACTTCGGCAGAAGCCGTGAACGTCAGAGTGGGAACGATGACTTCATCACCCGAACCAATGCCAATGGCCTCGAGTGCCAAATGAAGAGCGGCTGTCGCAGAATTTACCGCAATCGCGAAACGCCCTCCAACTTCTGCGCCGAATTTACGTTCGAAATCAAAACATTTCCCCGCGGTAGTCAGCCATCCGCTCTCGACGACCTCTCGGATATATTTCAGTTCATTACCGTCACAAACAACTTTAGCAAACGGGATATTCATCGCAGGTAAATACGTTCAGATACTGGTCAAGATGCAAATGTGATCAGCCGCACGCTGCGCATTTGTGACCGCTTCATCTGCGGTACGCCCTTCCGCGATTACGTGCCCTGCTCGGGCCAGACTCGAGTCTATTTCGCGGATTTGATCACCTTGAGAAACATATATTTCAACCAGCATGACGCCTGGGAATTGTCGCGCAGAGTCAACCCCCTTCACCAAGATTACCCTGCCCGGTTTTGGGGCCAGGTAGCGGATGGCTGCCGCTTGTGATGCATGCGCCGGTTTCAAATCGGGCACCTCGCCTAAAGAGAGCCGTATTGCGGCCGATACCATGTCGATACCCGTAGACCGAGGCACCAATTCGGTGGTAATAAAATCGCCTCCCAGCCGGGCCCCTATTTCCATAAGAAACGGTCCAGTCGCTGAAAGTTTTACTTCGGCGTGAGCCGCACACCAATCTAGGTCTAGGGCATGGATCCCCTTAATTGTCGCTGTTCGCACGAGCATTGCATCGGCCTCATTTATACGAGCAGGCTCGTTATGCCCCATCTCAACAAATGAGGGACGTCCGGTGGTGTTTTTTTCTGTTATCGCAACAATTTCGACGTGTTTGTTCCAGATTAGCGCCTCCACACTGAATTCCGGCCCTTCAACGAACTGCTCGACGACGACTGAATGATCTCTGCTTTCAATAAAGGCCCGCTGAAATACTGCCCGAATCTGTGTCGGCGAACAATCTGCCGGCAGAAAGGATATGCCGCGGCTCCCGCTGTTGCGGGAAGGCTTAAATATTGTCGGCCCGCCAATTGTAGACACAGCCGATATGGCTTCGTCTGCAGTATATACGCCAATAGATCTTGGACTGGGTGCGCCGCCACGTTCGAAAGCACGCCGCATTTGCTCCTTGTTCGTGGCACGCACGACCGTTTCACAATTGGGCCCGTGCAAAAACAATACTTCATTCACCAAGCCAAGCGAAGCCATCGCCACCTCGGAACAAATGTGAATAATGCCATCAACGCACTCAGACTTCGCAACTGCGAGACAAGCCTGCGGATTGGTGATATCGATTATATGAGCCGCGTCCGCCAATCTCAGACCAGGCGCATTCTGATCTCCATCCGCCACAACGACTCGCAGTCCCAGCCGTTTGGCGGCAACTATCACTGGCAGTTGAAGGGGACCGGCAGCCAATATAAATAATGATTTCACAAGCCGAACGATTCTATCCCGACCATATATTTGCCTAACAAACGACAACCGATTGTCTTCATCCCGAGCGAATATGGAATGGTGACCAACAGTATCATCAAATCGGTTCCGTAACTTGCGGTTTCCACATAACGTACATCAAGCTCATAATTTTGCGCATTGTTCATTTGCCGACCACCGACAACCTGAGACAACCCAGTAATGCCAGGTAAAACCTCCAGCCGCCTACGTTCGCGCGCGTTGTAACGATGAAGCTCCCAAGGGACATCAGGTCGCGGCCCAACCAGCGCCATTTCACCTCTGATGACGTTAAACAATTGGGGCAATTCATCAAAACCAAGCCGGAGCAACCCCCCGATCGGCGTTAGCCTAGGATCCTGCTCCAACGTTAGAACCTTCCCATCTGCGGCCGTTATCTGGGGAGAATTCACCCGCATACTGCGAAACTTGTATAGTCGAAATAATCGTCCATTCCGACCGAGCCGTTCACTGATGTAAAATACAGGTCCAGATGATGTTGCCTTGACCAGAATCGCTATGAACAAGAGTAAGGGAGCCAGAATAATAATCCCCAGAAGCGTCGCCACCCATTCAGAAATCCCTATTAATATCTCAAGTTTTCTCATTGTTTTCTATGTTGGCCTGTAATCTTTGAAATAACCCCATCCATTGCAGTGCCAGGCTCGCTACGTCATATTTTTCGAACGCCGCTTCCGCCGCCGCAATTTGCTTTTGCTTCAAGATGGCATGATTGCGGATCATCTCCTCCATGTGCGCTCTTAGTCCAGCGACATCACCCGGCCCCACCACCCAGCCACAATTATTAGAGGCCACGATATCCGCCAGGTCCGATGCCAATGGTGTCACGGCCAATATGGCCTGACCAGCGGCCATGGCACTAAATGTCTTACTTGGGAAGGCGACTTTCTCCGCACCTTCCACGAACAAAACAAGTCCCACCTCTCCCTTCTTCATCACCTGTAGCCATTGTTCGTGCCCGAGCGGATTCTCAAATACCACGCGATCACGCGTCTCCTTTGGCCACCAAACGCTAGCAGACTTGAAGCGCTCGTAGTTGTACCCGCTGGCATAAAACGTTACTTTAATTCCGTGAGGCAGGCCGGCGCGGAGAAGATCCGCCAGCGTCCGATAGTCATGCATGTATCCAAAGTTTCCAACGTACACCACGTTGATTAGTTCGTCCTTTCGGTCATCCCGCTCAAACCTCAAGTGTGCGCCATCGGAGCCTACGGGAATCGATATGGAACATGGACAAGGCCCGTAAGTCTTTTCGGCATACCGGCGTAGCCGTTCTCCCGGGAAAACCGTCAGTTCACACCGACGCATTCCCGCTGAAACTGTCCACCCTATTACGGCGGATGTGACTGATCGTGCGTCGATTTTACCCGCAACTACAAGGGCGTCCGGATATAAATCATAAAGCATTTGGCATACTGCATCCGTGCGGCGCTTTAAAAAACCGGCAATGGTCGCCATAAAAAATGGCGTGCTCGTGACGATTAGTATTCGGCCTCTCCGGTTTCCCCCCAAAAGCAGCAATAGACCAACCCGTAATGGGAATAATACATTGATCCGAAACCGCATCCCAAGCCGACTCGTAAAACCGCGGGCGTTTCGGTAATCCCGCTCCGACATTTCTGACCATATCTCAAGTGCATAGCCATGTTTTCGCCAAACCGAAAGCAGCGTCGCAAAAAAAGCCTGGTCTGCCACCGCACTAATAAACACAAGGTTCAACCGGAGCTTCCCGTGATTGCAGTCCGGCCCATTGGTATTCACAAATCCTCGCTGGCTCTGCCCAACTTGGGCGAGTTGATTCTGCATAATTTATTCTGTTTTGGTTGACTTGCCCTTGAAGCTGATAGGTTACATTGCGTTTCCAAGGAAACGCAGATGCTGTTGTTTCGCATCGGAACTGCAAGAGGAGGAATTGACTGAGTCATAGCAGTAAGTTGGAACGCTTGCGGACATGCACAAGCAGACCTGTTAGCTTTGCAGGGCCTCCAGCAGTGTTCTTGAAACATACTGAACTTCCCCACGGTTCATACTATGACTCATAGGCAGGTTCACTACTTCTGCGCTCAGTCTTTCCGTGAAAGGGAAAGAGCCTGGATCAATATAGGGGGATTGCTGGAACAAAATCCCCGTATCCACTTTTCTTTCCCAAAGAAAGCGGCGAACACGGTCCCTCTGCTCCGCCGCCACGCGCACACTAAAATGACTCAACGAGCAACTGCTCACAGGCGGGACAACGATTCCCCCGGAGCCTCCCAAGATGGATCTATATTCGAATTCTAATGATCTCCGGCGCGTAACCCATTCTAAACAATTAGAGATATTACGTAGTGTTATCTTATGATCTATGCTTGTCCCTGGCATAAACCATTCGGCTGCTTGACCACGGGATATCGGCAAGTTTCTGCCTTCATCCCCGAATGACTTTCTCTGTTTTCCAGCGCTCAATATATTTTCCCCGCTGTCTGATGTTTGTCTCCATAACGCAAAGCTCCGAGCACTTTTATATATATACCGGCGAGCCGCCGCCGCTCTCAAGATGACCATCAAAGCCCGTCGCATCCCCAAGAACATGGACCGCGATTGCATCCTTTCTTTTCGTACGCGTCTTAATCTTTCAGCGAGGTCACCATCATGCGTGACCGCCACCCCTCCCCAACCTGAATACATGATTTTCCCTACTCCAAAACTGAAAAGAGCCAAGTCTTGGCCAACTAACCGAGAAACGCCGCTCCGCTCTGGAATCGTCATCGCCATATCCAAGATACGAAAAAGCTTTGTTGGCGCATTCGTGAACACGGGATCGGTTAAATCGTAGGCTTGGCCAAATACTTCCGATAATATTACAGCATCAGCATCTCTCAATCGATCTGCCAATATAGCTCGGTTCATCAGAAAATCCGCCTCCGAGTCCACCACCACCGGATGCGCACAGACACGCCCCACTGACTCGTGCACAGCCGGACAGGTAAATGCTGGGACAACCACGCGCTTACCGATTCCACAGATGGCCTCCAGGCCCCACGCCATGCCGGCTCTGGCAGAGGGAAGAAATATTGCATGAGGTATGGCCAGCTTTTCCGCAAACTCCTTCTCTACGGCAATTGGTCCAACCATCCATGCTTTCGTTGCTATCGTTCTGATTGCCTCCATAGGCGAAAAAGGGGATTCGTGCCGCGGAATCATAATTCAGCTGTCGTTGATTATCCGACCTGGTTTGCGTGCTATTATTAAAATTCCTGGGGCAACAAATGCGCCAGTCATGGCATAAAGGAAAATCCCAACCCCAAACATCGTTTTCACAATAGGACGAGTGTTGTCGCTATGCAGTGCCCCGCGTGGTGACGCCTCAATAATCTCGAAGCCAATATCCCTTAAGACGCGCAACGTACTCTTTGCTGGGGTTGAACACAAGTGGTCACTCACCACTTCCCTCAATATTTTCTGAGATATTTTCTTACTGAGTGGTCGAACAAATTTCGCCAAACTAACCATCCATGATTTGTCAGCTGCGCGCACCACCAGAACGCCACCCGGGCGTAATCGTTCGAATATTCGAGTATATTCCTCTAATTGGTTTTCCCAATAGTAAGAGCAATCAAGGCAGGTAATAATATCAAATTTTCGAGGCGGGATCGCGTTGTACGATTGTACCGAAGCAACAACTTGCGCCTCTATTCCTTGCGAATGCACATATGCCACGGCTTCGGGAACAAGGTCTGTTCCAGCCACGACATATCCCGCGGTACGAGCTTTTAAGAGAAAGCCTCCAAATGAGCACCCGACATCCAAAAGCGTTGCAGGCGGCGGAATAATTATTTTCAGTCGCTGCAGGATCGCCTTGAACATGCGTTCTTTAAACGAATTTAATTCCACTGCAGCGCTCATTTGCCCCCAGGCCATTGTCCGTGTTTCTTGCAGCAATCCTTCTTGGTCGAAATCTCGCACCGCTGAATACGCACGGCAATCCGGGCATATGCACCATTGACTTAATCCATGCCCAATCTGATCCACCGAAAACGCGTAGACTTTCGTGCCTATTGAGCCGCATGCCGGGCATCGTCTTGGAGAAATCACGTGTTTGGGTTTCTACGATTTAGCGAAACGCCATTATTCTAACTTGTCATCGAACCGGTGCATTAACCAAGCGTTCATGCTCAGCAATTTGTCCTGGGGTAAACCGCATTCTAACAATTCGACACGGAACCCCCGCTACAATCGAGTACGGCGGGACATCACTAGTGACTATCGCCCCAGCCGCGACGATGGAACCACGGCCAATTCGAGCCGGACTAAGAATAATAGCTCCGTGACCAATCCATACATCATCTTCGACCACAATCGCATGTTGGTCGCCCCTGCCCGAGTTTATTATGGATTTTCCGACAACATCATACTTGTGATCATCGGAGTTAAGGAATGCGACATATCCGGCGATTAGGATCTCGTTACCCAATTCAACGTCACACAAGAATGTGCAATGTTCCCCGATGCCGACGTGCTTCCCTATTCGTATGCGCCTATGCGGCGACCAGAAAGTCGTACTCCACTGACAGTGCACGTCGGCGCCACAATTGATCCATCGATAGCGCACCCGGAAGATCAGAAAGTTTCTTATCTTGTTGAGTATGATTTTTGTCTTCACGCGCATCGTTCCGCTTGTTCACCGCAGTCGTCCCCTATATGCATTGCCGGACATGACGCGAAATAAAGCATCATTTCGTGGTGTCCAAGGCCACTGGCATCATGAGCAGGATCAATACTGCGCATGCCCCTCCCCCCGATAATATAGCGGTAAATAATGATGTGTTGCTTATCAGGATGCCAGGAAACACGCAGACTAAAGTTGCAAATATAACACCATGCTTCGATGCCGCGCTATCCATAAGCCAAAATGCAACGCCACATAGCATCGATATGATAATAATTCCCGAAACACCGTAAGAAGCCAAGCCATCCGTAATCCAAAAATGCGCGTTGGCGTTCAAGTCCGCATTCCCGGTATTAGCATATGCGATGACATGCCCCAAATCGTTGTCGTAAGGGTAGTGGATAAATAGGCTTATGCCTTTAACATGGGAGAAGTACGTATAGGGATGGTTATCAAAAAACTCACCATACATCGCTGTGGCCAAGCCCGGCCAACCCAATACGCGCATAAAAAAAACAGCGGCAACTATTGCCGGAAAACCAGTTGCGTCATCCCGTGCGACATAATAACCGATATAAATCATGATGGAGATAAATATCATCATGAGCGGGAATGCTTGCCCAAATGGGAGCAGTCTTTTGCTGAGGAGGACCAAATAAGTTCCAATCAATATTATTGGACAGAGGATATAACCTTTTTGTCCTGCTGTGGCGTATAAAAGCAACTCACCGGCCGAGCCGAGCATAAATAATATGTGTCGTCTTTGGGACAATCCCAACGCCATCAGTATCGGATATACACACCCCCCCAATAGCATTATCGCGTAGCCTACTGACGTACCTTCCGCGATGCTCGAGCCGCCGGCACGCACACCGTCCGCGTAAACGTCCTGAAATGCGACCAATCTGAAGTGGCCCCAATAGATAAAGATCACGTATCCCAGCAACCCAATACCCACCACGCAGAACCCGCTCCAGAATACCGCCGGCGATACCGGGGCCCAACGTATTTTTAAAAGCGGAAACATGTAATTAATTCCGATTGCTGCGATTCCCAAGAACAGGGCAACAGATACTGCCATGATTTCGTACAAAGGCTGCAAATTGACGTATATTGGGACATACATCGACGGTATATAAATAAACATGTAGAGCATCCAATATACTAGCTGAGATGGACGCTGAATGGTGATTGGAAACCAAAATGCCGGCACAATGGCTAATAATGACTCCACTAATATGGGGATGAGTCTTGAGGCATGTAGGGTAAATCCCAAATACCCAAATGTCGGGTAAAGGTAAGCGATGTATACCCAGTTGAAGACCCCGATATAGGCGGTGATAAGTCCGACCGTAATGAATCGGCGAAACGTCATGTTAGAGGCCCGAGGAAAGAGCCATACTGATAATTGTGACAGCGATGACCATTGTATTTAGTGCAGGTATGAGACATAGGACACGATTCCATCTGGTACCTGCCGCCTCATGTTATTGGGCGGTAACATTTCCACTCCTGCTCCCATAATGGCCCATCGCAAACAAACTTAACATGAAATAGGTAATGTAGCCCGTAAACATTGCCCCACTGTAGACGGCAATGGCAGATCTTGCTCCATAATTGCCGAGGTAATGCGCCGCAGCCATGCCCCCGACCGTGAGAATTAGCCTCCCAATATCCCAAACAAGCTGCCAATTCTGGCGTTCAAGTAAGTTAAGCGTGGACATAAGAGGCCAGATAACAAACGCGATATAATTCATGGGAATGAGGATGCGCGCGTAGTAACCTGCTTCACGCCATGTTGGGCCGAAGAGAAATGCAAACAAACCAGGTGCAATTACCCATAGAAGTACAAAGGGCAAAAGGCCCATTAGAGCGAGTTGCCAAGCCCGCCTGAGGAATAACAATCGCAGATCATCCCGGGAATGCTGTAATAATTTTGGTGCCTCGCCAAGATAGACCTGTGCTAATGCTTGGCCTACAACCGCGCACGGTACATTCAGCAAACGATCTACCAAAGAGAACCAGCCAAGTACGGTGGTATCATAAAAAATACCGATCAATAGAATCGGCAGCCCTAGGCCCAAAGTATTCAGAAATCCAGATATAGTAGAGAGCAGAGGGAAAGCTCGATACCGCACGGCCACCTCTTTAACGTTTCTCCAGGTTACGGATTGGAACTGTTTCTTGTCACAGGTCCAAGCCAGCTTTGCCAAGCGAAGGCTACCGGAGCACCGCCCCAACGCGTCGCCGACAATAAGCCCGATCAGCCCTGCCTTGAGAATGCCCAGCAGAAGTTGGCAACCAAGCTGACCTGCCGCTTGCGTCAATTTCGTTAGTGCTACTTGCTTGTATTCGCGGTGACGAATCACCCAGTGGTTCAAAACTAAGTAGGCTCCTGCTCCGCACATGCTAACCGGCACGAGCCAAAAGTAAGCTTGGACCGCCTCCCACGAAACTGGAAGGAGATGCAAACCGACCAATCCCCATAATATTCCCGCATAGCCTAGACTCGTTAGGACGACCATACCTAGACCCAACACAACAACGTTGGCAGCATCGCCCTCGTCTTTGGGCAGGAGAACCGCCAATTCGTAACGCCCCGCAACCACAGAAAAACCAAAGCTGAGCATCGAAACAAATATCTGCAAGTTGCCAAAGTCACTCACCGCATACAATCGGGTTAAGAATGGAGCGACCAGAAGCCCGCCAACTTGGGCCAATGCCGTTCCCCCTGCTACTAAGGAAGCACTATGACCGAAGCTTCCCTTTTGCGTTAATCGCGCATAAATCTCACGCCATAAAATAATAATCCGAGATCTCATCAATTATTTTGACCGCATCCAACCTGTACCCCCGAGCCTGTATTCCCCTTCACACGCTTGCGCCTTTGAAGAAATTATGAACCAGCTCGTTCAAGTTTGCAGCCCGATGATTATAGCAATGTTCGCGCAAAGTACGTTTTTGCCCGGCCAACGCGATGCCTTCTCGCTCCTTGGGATGAGCCAGTAGCCATCGTGCTTTCTCGACACACTCCTCAGGAGAATTGTATGCGACAACTTCACGATCCGGTTCAAAGAATGTAGCCAAATCCCGGGTGGCGTCGGTTAATAGGCAAGAACCGACTCCGGTTGCTTCAAACATCCTCATATTGGAGGTGTATCCTTCACAGATTTCGCCATGATCGTTGAGCGCTACTGCTGCGGATCGGAGCAAGTTCATCATTTCCATCCCGTATACGGGAGGTCTCATGAATCGGCTCAAATGGGGACTAATCTGACTTTGGGGTAGATTAGTCCATTTGGCTGCCGGTCCAATGATTGGGATGCGCCGACGTTTCTCCAAATCAACGCCCAAAAGCTCCAGACTCTTCATAAGGGCGTATATCCCCCGTCTTCCCGTTGTCCGGATCAAATCTCTGATAAATGAGTATTCTTCTTCCGGGCAGTGCAGTACAATGGCAACCTGTGCGACCAGGGCCTCGAGCACTTTTTCCCTTTTGAAATGATATCCATCCGCACGGACAATGCTGCCGGAGAAAAGCACTTGCTCACGGATGGGATTACGAGAGGGCAATCGGTCCACTATGTTTGGATTAAATGCATGCGGGAAGTAATGGGTGCGGCAACCTGCCCGCTCAAATTTTTTGATCACCGGTGGGCAACTGCTCAGTGCAATATCACATCGTCTCAAAGTAGCGGGGTCACCGCTTGGAGATGCCGAGAACCCTAGCACCATCCGCAAACTCGGACAATCGACGCGAATTTGATCCAACCAACTGGCGTCGAATCCACTCGCCTCGTAAAGCAAAAGCACATCGGGTTTAAATTTTCGCAGTTGCGCTGTAGCGACTTGCACTTGCCAGTGCAATTCAGACCAAGAAAGGCTGTTCTCATTCGCCCAAGCACGCTGCAGCGGCTTGGCGTTCGCGAGGATTCCGAAAACTTCGTGTCCTAAAGCACCGAATGCAGTTTCCCATGCGCCGATCCAATGGAACGCATCCTCGACAAACCCCTGATATTGAGCAGCGTAGGAACAGGCGCCCAAACTTGGATTACGCTCATACAGGGAGTCAGTATAACAGCGATAGGGATAAGAAAGAAATGCTAACTTCATATGAGTCTGGTGGAGTCGCTACACTATGACTGACCCCGCCGAGTCACATGAGACTCAGTGGGCAGTCGCGATATTGCTGACTATTTTGCGACCAGCTTTTTATACCGAAACCCGTTTCGTGAGGAGGAAATGTTCGAGCGCCAGGCAATCTATACCGCTATGCAGAAACACATATATCGCTTCTTCGGGAGAATATACCAACGGATATCCATGCAAGTTGAAAGAAGTGTTAAGGACGCCCGCTATTCCTGTTTTGGCCTCAAAATGTTCCAATACTGCATAATATTGCGGATTGGTCAGCCGATCGACAAACTGAGCGCGAGCGGTTTTATCACGCGGATGAATAGCCGCACCCAGATGCTTCGCCGCGAGCGGGAGGGTTTCATACGCAAACATCATGAACGGGGAGGCTATCGATTTAGGGTTTTTAAGATACAAGAGGTGGCGCTCACTAATTAACGACGGCGCAAATGGCATCCAAAAATCGCGCATTTTAATCATGCTATTGATCTTCTCTACGTTTCGCCAATCATTTGGATTGGCGAGGATACTACGATTTCCGAGGGCTCGAGCCCCCCATTCCATTCTGCCCGCAAATCGCGCCACCACCTGATCAGACGCCAAACGAGAAGCCACCTCTTCCTCGATTTGATCATAACACTGAAAGTCAAATGCCTCAGTTGGCAAGTGCTTCTCAATGGCAGCAAGAACTTGCTCGTCAGTATATGATTTACCCAAGTAGAGGCTAGGAAAGCCAACTTTGGATATCCGTTGCCGTTCCCCACCGGTTGGTTTCTGGCGCTGGTAATACTCCATCCAGGCAGCCCCAAGGGAAAGTGACTCATCACCACAACTCGGGAAAACAAACATTTCTTTTACCTCTTCCAGCTGACTTATTCTCATGTTCGCCTTAACATTCATGAAAACTCCACCGCCGCACACCAATCGGCGAACACCTGTTTTTGCGATGCAATTCCTGACCCACTCACAAAGCAATTCTTCAACATACGACTGTATAGCTCCTGAAATGTCATCGAAACGCGCCCTTTCGAGTTTTTCCCGGAGAAAGAAATATGAGTAATTAGATTCCAGATCACCGGCGACCTTAAATGACAAGCCGTCATCACTGAGAACCACTAATTGCCGAAAAACATCGTGATACTGGGCGCACCGCTTTGGGTCTGCATAAGGCGCCATGCCCATTACCTTATATTCATGTTCCCATGGCGTCATGCCGAGGAGATAGGTAACACGCGAATATAGTTTCCCAATGGATGCATCTCTTTTTGTGAACGCCAACCGATCGATTGCTGTCCCCTTGCCTAAACTTACAGTCGCGGACAAGCCGTCTCCCGCGCCGTCGCAAGTGAGAATTAATGTGGGTTCATCAAGTCCGAACGGAGAGCCGAAATATGCAGCAGCAGCATGTGCCAGGTGATGTTCGACAAAGGATATGCGATCGCGCTCTACCCCTAGATGGTTTATTACATTCTGAATGCGCGCCTCACGACGGATGTCGAAAACAGCCTTTTGATACTCCGGAGTTTTGAGCCGGTCCTGTTGCTGTTGGTCGCGCCCGACACGGTACCACTCGCCTACTGTGCGTAAATGCTCCTCAGCATGCATGAAGTTGCTGGCATAGACGATCACATCCACTGCCATCGCCGCGCACCCCGCCATTTCCAACACATCTTCAATCGAGCGGCTGGGATATCCCACTTCGTTTTTTATACGACTATGGCGTTCCTCGCTGACCGAGGCGATAATCACTCCGTCCCGCAATAAAGTCGCTCCTGAGTTATGTCCGTCGTGAATTCCAAGTATGATCATAATTCTTTAGATTTGGTTCTAGATTAGCATATAAAGCGGATCAAAATGCCATTCATTTCATCCGCCAGGTTGACTAGGCAAGCTCTCTTACGTTCCACCGTAACAACCATATCCTCCAAACCCCCAATACGCGGAGAATATTTCCGGATACCATTGCGCTTATACATTCAATAATTTCCCTCACAAAGTCGCCTGCAGCCCGCATGGGTCAGACGGCCGCTTGAATTTGGGGCCAATGGACAATCCGCAACCTGCCCCTTTCAACGAGCGCCTGATATCTGTAGAGCGAGCTGGCGGGAATAGAACCGGGCTGATTCCACTTCAAAATGACTTCCGTCACAAAATACATAGGCTCCTGCTGGCATTTTAAGCCAAATACCGCCATTCTGTTCGAATTTACGTGCAAATTCTCCTTCGAGAAAACCGCTCAATTGTTCTTCGCATCGAAAAATGCCCGGAGCCATTGGTAGACGAATCCCGATGACGCGGATGCCTGATTGCGTCATTTCACGAATCTTGAGAAGCAGGCTTTCTGTAATTTCACTGGATACCTGATTTTGCAGAAAAACCCGCTGATATACTTTCAGGTCGGCGTTCGGATCAGCCGGGTGAAGTGCCACCGCCATATAACCATTCGGGAAATAGTCTTTATAAGACGTCTGCCCTCCAATGATACGCGCGGCAGTTGCGGAGAGTGATATTGTGCGCGTCACAATGTTTAACGTGTTGAGATTCCAGTTGAGCATGCGCTCGGTCCGGGTGCGTCTGGATTCTTCAAGGTAGCCACTGACCTGCGCGTTAAGCGGAGTGAGTGCGCGAGGCGTAACTCCTATCAGAATAGTTCTAAAGGCGCTGCGGGGGTTGAGTTTCAACACTGCTGCTTTAAGATATTCTGGACTCAGGCCCACATAATTGAAGCCGTAATTTAATACCTTCAATCCATGCAGCTCATTCTCGATACTTGTAGGATCCAGGTCACACAGTACCCGTGAATCTCCCGTCAAAACCAGATCATAATCCGGTTTGGCCTCTAGCTTCAACAACCAGAATTTCTCCCGTGAAAGTCCCGTGTCATAACGTCCCTCTTTGGGTCGGATCGTTGCTATGCCGAGAATTAAGCATGCGGCGAGAATAAGCACTCCCGCTATCCGAATCCAAATTAGTGCCAGATATTTCATTCAAAACTGAAAATAAATAAATGTAGCTCCCGGGCCGCGTAGGAAAATACAGCCTGTTATAATCAGCGCATACCAGACCATTTCGGTAATCACTCTCATCCGTCCATGCACCCAGTTGCGCAATGACATTTCACGCCAACAAAAAATCTCCCGCGCCAGAGCAAGCCCAAGATAGATAATACCAGTTCTGGATAAGGAGATTGTCAGATCATTCCAGTGAAACATTTTCCACAGAATCTCATATGCCTGCCGAGTATCCGTTGCCCGGAAAAAGACCCAAGCCACAACCACTTGAAACATCACAAAGGCGAGAGCGAGATATTTCCCATACGTAATCTTTTGCAGATGCTCGGGCCACTTCGTCGCCCTTTCCACACTTAGGAAAAATGCGTGAATTGAGCCCCAAATTACAAAGGTCCATGCAGCTCCATGCCACAATCCGGATAGTAACATCGTGATCCACATGTTAACATGGCTACGCAACTCACCATTCCTCGATCCACCTAGGGGAATATAGAGATAATCACGAAACCATGTTGATAATGAGATGTGCCAGCGCGTCCAAAATTCGCGGAGGCTGGTCGCGAGATAAGGGTGGTTAAAATTTTGGGTGAATTCATAGCCAAGTGCTTTGGCAAGCCCTCGTGCGATATCACTATACCCTGAAAAATCACAATAGATCTGAAACGAAAACATTACCGCCACGATCCACCAATCCGCACCAGATAATGATGCCAGGCGGCCACCAAATGCATCATTTACTATCGGGGCCAGGTTGTCGGCGATGACCATCTTTTTTAAGTATCCGTGAACAATCAGTCGCACTCCTCCCCACAATTGGCTTTTCGTTGGGCGCCGATCTTCCAGCAACTGTGGCAGGAGTGTTGACGCGCGCATAATTGGTCCTGCGACCAAATGAGGAAAAAGGGAGATCGCTGCGAAAAAATGCAGAGGATTGCGTGTCGCACGCAACTGTCCCCGGTAGATATCGATCGTGTAGCTAAGGGATTGGAATGTATAAAAGCTGATCCCGAGCGGGAGGATGAGTGAAAATACTGGAATCCTGCTCCCGATACCTAGAGCCGAAGCGAGTACATTGAGATTCGTGGCCGCAAAATTGGAATACTTAAAGAATCCCAATGTGGCCAAATTGGTGAAAACCGACATTATTAATAGTTCTCGCTTCCATCTCGGATGAGAAGCCATTCCGATGCCGGCAACAAAGTCCACCATTCCAGTCCCGATCAATAGGATGACATAATGCCAATCCCACCAGCCATAAAAGATAAACGAACCCACAACGATCGTAAGCCACCTACCGTTTAAGCTTAACCTCTCCGCGAACGGCCACCATGAATAAAAGACCAGCGCAAAGCCGACAAAGATCAGGGAATTAAAGATCACTGAGAATTAAGTAAAGATCCCCGGAGC
>Ga0265319_1000515_pt1 | contig 26653 bp, 25 predicted proteins | sample 4824metaG_FD_192443 | JGI IMG/M metagenome (GOLD analysis project Ga0265319, IMG submission 192443) | Rhizosphere microbial communities from Carex aquatilis grown in University of Washington, Seatle, WA, United States - 4-8-24 metaG | ecosystem: Host-associated > Plants > Roots > Rhizosphere >...
CTCGCCCCAGCCGGCCGCCACGAGCAGCTCCTTGGAGGGCGAGTCGTCGACGTTGGGCAGCACCGGCAGCAGCCGCTCGCCGAAGTGGCGGATCAGCTTGTGGCGGTGCGTGCGGATCGCGCGCTGCGGGTCGTAGGCGGCGTGGTAGGTCAGCTCGGCGAACAGCTCGTCGCGCAGCTCGGCGACCTCGCGCCGCGCGAGCGGCAGCAGCGACGTGCCGCTAAGGCCGTCCGGCAGCGGCGCGCCGGCCAGCTCGCACAGCGTCGGGTAGATGTCGACCTGCGAGACGAGCGCGTCGGTGACGTGCCCGCCGAGGAAGCCGCCGGGCCCGCGCATGATCAGCATGACGCCGAGGCCGCGGTCGGTCAGCGTCGCCTTCGCGCCGGGGAACGGGAGGCCGTGGTCGGTCGTCAGCACGATCAGCGTGTCGTCCGCCAGGCCCTGTTCGTCGAGCGCGTGCAGGACGGCGCCGACGCCGTGGTCGAGCGAGCGGGCGCTGGCCTTGAAGGCCGCCATGTCGGCGCGCGTCTCGGGCGTGTCGGGCAGGTGCGCGGGCGGCGCGCCGTAGAGCGCGTCGCGCACCGAGCTGGGCTCGAAGAACTCGCGGTGCGTCTCGAAGAAGCCGATCGACAGGAAGAACGGCTGCGGCGGGCGGCTCCTGATGAGCTGTTGCGCCGCCGGGGCGATCGAGTGGACCTTCGTCGTGCCGATCTCGACGACGTGGTCGTAGCCGAGCACGCCGGGATCCTCCGAGATGTGCTGCTCGCCGATCAGCGCCGACCAGTAGCCGGCCGCGCGCAGCGGGTGGACGATGTGGCGGCCGTAGTCCTTCAGCTTCCAGCCGCGGTGCGCCAGCCCGGTCATCCCGTTGACGTGCGCCCACTGCCCGGTCAGCAGGCAGGCGCGGCTGCCGGAGCAGCTGGGTGCGGCGCAGAACGCCTGGCGGAACAGCAGGCCCTGGTCGGCCAGGCGCTGGATGTTCGGCGTCTGGATCTGATGGCCATACGGCTGTACATAGCGCCCGGTGTCGTGCGAATGCAGGTAGACGATGTTGGGAACTGTCTTTGTCATCAATCTCTACTTATATAGTCGAGAATAGACGTCATGACCGCGCCGCCCAGCATCTCGTATCTCGTCTGCGCCACGCCGCGCAGCGGTAGCACGCTGCTGTGCGAGATGCTGCGCGCGACCAGCGTCGCCGGCGCGCCGCTCGAGCACTTCGAGATCCTGCGGCATTCGGGCCAGCCGCGCCAGCCGCGCGAGTACTTCGCCCGCGTCGCCGACCCCGGCGTGCTCGAGCTGCTCGCCCCGCTGCAGCCGGGCCGCCCGAGCGAGGAGCCCGCCGCCGCGTGGCGCGAGCGGATCCTGCGCGAGGGGACGAGCGCGAACGGCGTCTGGGGCGGCAAGCTGATGTGGGGCCACGTCGAGGATCTGCTGAGCCGCGCGCGCGAGCTCGACGGCCTCGCCGGCGCGGATCTCGCGACCGTGCTGCGGGCGCTGCTCGGAGATGTGCGGCTCGTGTTCGTCACCCGAGTGGACAAGGTCGCACAAGCCGTCTCGCTGTGGCGCGCCGTCCAGACGCAGCGCTGGAGCGCGGCCGCCGGCGCGCCGCGCAGGCCGCACGACGCGCAGTACTCGTTCGCCGCGATCGACCACCTCGTCGCCCAGCTGGAGGCGCACGACGCGGCCTGGCGCGGCTGGTTCGCGCAGCACGCCGCGCGCCCTCCGCTGGAGCTGACCTACGAGCAGGTCGGCGCCGATCCGCGCGCGGCTGTGCAGCAGGTGCTGCGCTTCGCCGGGCTGCCCGCCGCCGCGGTCGCCGACCCGCCGCTGCGCCCCCAGCGTGACGACCGCTCGCAGCAGTGGGCGGCGCGCTACGCGACCGAGCGGCGCGAGATCCCCGCCTGACGCGCGCGGCCGAGAACGCGTTCTGACGCGCGTGGCCCGCGACTTTCCCTCCATCCACCACTTCCTGCTGTAGACCACTCGGCCGAGCGCGCTTAGCGTCGTCGACGGTCAGCGACAGCCTCCATCAGTGCACCTCCCGATCTGCCGGAGCTCCAACTCCGGCCGGGGCGACGGCCCCGCGAAAGGGGGTGATACCGATGGAGAGCATTCTCGCGGCCATTGCGTTCCTGATCGTGCTTGACCGAGTGTTGAGACGGTAGGGACGCAAGCTCCGGCGCCGTAACGTGCGGCGTCGGAGCACTTAAAGACGAGCCCCGGAGTCGTCACCCCGGGGCTCTGATGCAGATGGAAGGCAATCAGCCGCGGCCATCGCGTTCCTGATCTCACCATCGCGGTCGATCCAGCTTACCGCCGCCTCCCCACGCGAACCACCCCAAAGGACGGGTACCCGGCGGCCGGCTGCGGTCTCGAGCTACCGGCGGACGTTCTGCGATTGGAGCTGCGGCATGCCGGTTATCTCTTTGGTCGCGCCGTCCGGCGACTGAGCCGGGGCGGCGGTGTCGCGAGGAGCAGGGTGTTCGACCGACGGACCCGGAGGTTTTGCGATGAGCGATTCGGTGCAGCTGGGCACGATCGAGACGCGGATCCCGGCGCGGCTCGACCGCCTGCCGTGGGCGCGCTTCCACTGGCTCGTGGTGATCGGGCTGGGCACCGTCTGGATCCTCGACGGGCTCGAGGTGACGATCGTCGGCACGATCGGCAGCCGCCTCACCGAGCCGGGCAGCGGGATCTCGCTCAACGCGAGCACGATCGGCACGGCGGCCGCGTTCTACGTCGCCGGCGCCTGCCTCGGCGCGCTCTTCTTCGGCCAGCTGACCGATCGCTTCGGCCGCAAGAAGCTGTTCCTGATCACGCTCGGCGTGTACCTGCTGGCGACCGGTGCGACGGCGTTCGCGTTCGCGCCCTGGTACTTCTTCGCGGCTCGCTTCCTCACCGGCGCGGGGATCGGCGGCGAGTACGCGGCGATTAATTCAGCGATCGACGAGCTGATCCCGGCGCGCGTGCGCGGGCGGGTCGACCTGATCATCAACGGCAGCTTCTGGCTGGGCGCGGCGATCGGCTCGGTGGCGGCGGTCCTGCTGCTGAACAAGAACCTGTTCGCGGCCGACGTCGGCTGGCGGCTCGCGTTCGGCATCGGCGTCGTGCTCGGTGTCGCGATCCTGTTCGTGCGCCGCAACGTGCCGGAGAGCCCGCGCTGGCTGTTCATCCACGGGCGCGAGGAGGAGGCCGAGCGGATCGTCGCGCAGATCGAGCACGACATCGAGCAGGAGACCGGGCAGACGCTGCCCGAGCCCGCCGAGGCGATCACCGTCCGCCAGCGGCGCACGATCCCGTTCCGCCGGATCGCGCGGACGGCCTTCCGCGACTACCCGCGACGCACCGTCCTGGGGCTGGCGCTGTTCGTCGGGCAGGCGTTCCTCTACAACGCGGTCGTGTTCGACCTCGGCACGCTGATCGGCAGATACTTCGGCGTCGCCTCCGGCGACGTCCCCTACTGGTACGTCGTGTTCGCCGTCGGCAACCTGCTGGGGCCGCTGACGCTCGGGCGGCTGTTCGACACGGTCGGGCGCAAGCCGATGATCTCCGCCTGCTACCTCGGCTCGGCCGCGATGCTCGTGCTGACGGCGATCCTGTTCCAGGGCGGGACGCTCGCGATCGTCTCGTTCATGGTGCTGATCGGCGTGACGTTCTTCATCGCCTCCGCCGGCGCCAGCTCCGCCTACCTGACGGTCAGCGAGATCTTCCCGATGGAGACGCGCGCGCTCGCGATCGCCTTCTTCTACGCGGTCGGTACCGCGGCCGGCGGGATCGCCGGGCCGATCCTGTTCGGGCGCTTCATCGCCTCGGGCAGCGTCGACCAGGTCGCGCTCGGCTTCTACATCGGCGCCGCGGTGATGGCGATCGGCGGCGTCGCCGAGCTGCTGTTCGGTGTGCGCGCCGAGCGCAAGCCGCTCGAGCAGATCGCCACGCCGCTGACCGCCCAGGAGCCCGCCGCGAGCGGCGCCGCGCCGGGGCGCCTGCGCCGCGGCGAGCGAGCGTGGGATCCTGCACATATGTGGGAAGACTGACCCGCGTGGTACGATCTGTCTATGAGCTACGCGGAGCGTCAGGTCGTCGTCGGTGATCGCGGCCGGGTCGTGCTGCCCGCGGATGTGCGTGCTGCGCTCGGGCTCGAGGCGGGGAGCCGGATGCTGCTGAGCACCGAGCCAGATGGCTCGCTGCGCCTGCGTCCGTACCGCTCGGTCGCAGATCAGGGCCGGGGGATGCTCGCCGGACTCGCGCCGGCCGGTGAGTCGATGGTCGACGAGCTGCTTGCGGAGCGCCGCCGCGACGCGGCGCGCGAGGGTCGCGCGTAGGTGTCCTCCGCGGTGCTGGACGCGTCGGCCCTGCTGGCGTACCTGCGTGACGAGCCGGGCGCGGATGCCGTCGCAGACGCAGTCGCCGGGGGCGCGTCGATCTCGACGGTGAGCCTCGGCGAGGTCCTGGGCCGTGTGGCCGATCGCGGCGCCGACCCCGCGCATGTGGCGAGACAGATGACCGATCGCGGGCTGCTCGACGGAGCGGTCGCGGTCGAGGAGTTCACGCGTGCCGACGCCGTCGAGGTCGGACGCCTGAGGCCGCTGACGCGCGAGCACGGGCTGTCGTTGGGCGACCGCGCGTGCCTCGCGCTCGCACGGCGCCTCGCGCTGCCGGCGGTCACGGCGGACACGGCCTGGTCGAAGCTCGACCTCGAGCTCGATCTGCGCCAGATCCGGTAGCTCGGCGCCGGTGGGAGCCTGCTGCAGGTGAAGGTCGCGTTCGCCACGTGCTCGGCGCTGCCCGGCGGCGCCGACGACGACCGGGACGCGGCGCGGCTGCTGGGGGCCGACTTCCGCGCGTGGGACGACGACGGCGTCGACTGGGACGCCTACGACCGCGTCGTGCTGCGCTCGACGTGGGACTACACGAGCCGGCTCGACGCGTTCCTCGCGTGGTGCCGGACGGTCGGGCCGCGCCGGCTGCGCAACCCGCCGGCGCTCGTCGCCTTCAACGCCGACAAGCGCTACCTGGCCGCGCTGTCGGCCCCGTCGGTGCCGACGACCTTCGTCGCGTCCGGCGACGACCTCCCGGCGCTCGACGGGGAGGTCGTGGTGAAGCCCAGCGTGTCGGCCGGCGCGCGCGACACGGGCCGCTTCGGCCCGGCTGCCCACGACGCCGCGCTGGCGCTGGTCGAGCGCATCCGCGCGAGCGGCCGCGCCGCGCTCGTCCAGCCGTACATGGTGCAGGTCGACGAGTGCGGCGAGACCGCGCTCGTGTTCGCCGGCGGCGAGCTGTCGCATGTCCTGCACAAGCGCCCGGTGCTGCGCGGCGAGGGCGTCGCGCCGGCGACCGGCGGTCCGCTCGGGGTCGCCGAGGCGATGCTGGAGCACGACATCGTCGTCGCCGGCACCGCCGACGCCGTCCAGCGGGCGTTCGCGAGCCGGGTCCTCGCGGAGGTCGCCGCGCGCTTCGGCCAGCCGCTCTACGCCCGCGTGGATCTGATCGCCGATCGCGACGGCGCGCCGCTGCTGCTGGAGCTGGAGGCGATCGAGCCGGCGCTCTACCTCGCCAGCGCTCCCGGGGCGTCGGAGCGGTTCGCCGCGGCGGTGCGCGCCTCGTAACGCCGCGACGCGGCGCTCAGCGGAACGCCTGGATGCCGGTGAGTGCGCCGCCGATGACGAGCGCGTGCACGTCGGCGGTGCCCTCGTAGGTGACGACGGATTCGAGGTTGTTGGCGTGGCGCATGACGGGGTACTCGAGGCTGACGCCGTTGGCGCCGAGGATCTGGCGGGCGGTGCGCGCGACGTCGAGCGCGCCGTTGACGTTGCCGAGCTTGCCCATGCTGACGTGCTCGGGACGCAGCGTCCCGTTGTCCTTCATGCGCCCGAGGTGCAGCGCGACCAGGCTCGCGCGGTTGACCTCCAAGGCCATGAACGCGAGCTTCTGCTGCTGGATCTGCGTGCCGGCGATCGGCTTCTCGAAGACGATCCGCTCCTTCGCGTACGCCAACGCCGCCTCCAAGCACGCACGCGCCGCACCGGCCGCGCCCCACACGATCCCGTAGCGCGCCTCGTTCAAGCACGACAGCGGGCCGCGCAGCGAGGTCGCTTCGGGCAGGCGGGCGCTGTCGGGCAGGCGCACGTCATCCAAGACCAGCTCGGAGGTCACGCTTGCGCGCAGCGACAGCTTCTTGTGGATCTCCGGCGCGGAGAAGCCGGGCGTCCCTCTCGGGACGAGGAAGCCGCGGATGCCGTCCTCGGTTCTCGCCCACACGACCGCGACATCCGCGATCGACCCGTTCGTGATCCACATCTTCGACCCGTTCAACACCCAATCGCCGCCCGGCCCACGCCGCGCACGCGTACGCATGGAACCCGGATCAGACCCCGCATCGGGCTCGGTCAGGCCGAAGCAGCCGATCGCCTCGCCGGCCGCCATCCGCGGCAGCCACGCCTGCTTCTGCTCCTCGCTGCCCCAGCGCCAGATCGCGTACATCGCGAGCGATCCCTGCACCGAGACGAGCGAGCGCACGCCGGAGTCGCCGGCCTCCAGCTCCATGCACGCGAGCCCGTACGCCGTCGCCGACGCGCCCGCGCAGCCGTAGCCGGTCAGGTGCATGCCGAGCAGGCCGAGTCTGCCCAGTGCGGGAGCCAGCTCGGCGGTCGGGATCGTCCCCTGCTCGAACCAGTCGCCGACGAACGGCGTCACGCGCTCGGCCACGAACGCCCGCACGGTGTCGCGGATCAGCCGCTCCTCGTCGGACAGCAGCGCGTCGAGGTCGAGGAAGTCGCGCGGGTTCAGCGTGCGCGCCGACGTGCTCGTGGCCATCGCCAGATCTAATCAGGTGTCATCAGCGCCCGGCGCGCACCAGCACCCGGACCCAGCGGTACGAGGCGCGCGTCAGCCGGCCGCCGCTGTCGTACGCGCGCACGCCGATCCGGTAGAGGCCGGGCCGCAGCTCGAAGCTGCGTGTGACGCGGCGGCTCACCGACGCGGCGACGGCGGGCTGGGTGGCGACGTTCGGGAGCGCCGTGACCTTGCGCAGCGGGCCGGGGTAGTGCGCGTGCGGGTTGAGCTTGGGGCAGATCGTGCCGTTGGTGGCCTTCGTCGCCCGGTACACCTGGACTTGCACCGCTCCGGGCTTGGCGAGCAGCAGGCGCAGGCCGATCGGCGCCTTGCCGTCGCGCCCGAGCCGGACGCAGCGGGCGTCGAGCGTGAAGCGCTCGATCGCCTGGCGGACGACCGCGGCCGGCGCCGGGGCCGGCGGCGCGGGCGGCGCCGGCGCGGCGACGCTCACCGTGTGCGCGATCCGCGCGGCCGGCGAGCCGGTGCAGGACGCCGTCTCGCCGGTGAAGACGAGCGCGGTGGAGCAGCCCTCGTCGTCGGTGACGGTCAGCGTGGCCGTGTAGTCGCCGGGCTGCGCGTAGACGTGTCTGACGGTCGGCTGCGCGCTCGTCGCCGTCTGGCCGTCGCCGAAGCTCCAGGCGTAGCTGGCGATCGTGCCGTCGGGATCGCTGGCGGCGGACGCGTCGAGCGTCGCGGTCAGGTCGTCGGCGCTCGTCGTGAACGCGGCCGTGGGCGCGCGGTCCGGCGTGATCGCGAGGCCGATCGGCCCCTGCCCGGTGGACACCGGGGCGCCGGCGACCCCGGTCGCGAGGTCGAGCGTCTGGATGCTGTCGGCGCCGACGTCCGTCACCCAGGCGGTTCTGCCGTCGGGGGTGATCGCGATGGTCTCCGGCAGCGTGCCGATCTGGATCGGCGTGCCGGGGGTGTTCGTCGCGGTGTCGATCGGGACGATGCTGCTCGTGCCGGAGGGACTGACGTAGGCGGTCTTGCCGTCGGGCGCGACGCCGACGCCGTAGGTGGGGGCGCCGACCGGGATCGTCGTGACGGTGCCGGTCGCCGTATCGATCGCGGCGACGTCGTTGCCGCGGGGGTTGGTCGCGTAGACGGTCGCGCCGTTCGGGGTGATCGCGATCGTGTACGGGCTGGTGCCGGTGAGGATCGTGTCGACGACCGTGTTCGTCGCCGTGTCGATCACGCTCACGCCCCCGGAGTCGAGGTCGGCGACGTACACGCGCGAGCCGTCGGGCGAGATCGCGATGCCGTGCGGACTCGTGCCGACCGGGATCGGCGTGCCCGCCGTGTTCGTGGCCGTGTCGATCGGGGTGACGGTGTCGCTGCCGAGGTCGGCGACGTAGGCCGTCGCCCCGTCCGGTCTGATGCCGATCGTGCGCGGATTCGCCCCGACCGGGATCGGCGTGCCGGGCGTGTTCGTCGCGGTGTCCACCGGGATCACGGCGTTCGTGGTGTCGTCGCTGACGTAGGCGGTCGAGCCGTCGGGCGTGATCGCCACGCCCCAGAGATCGCCGCCGAGCGGGATCGGCGTGCCGATCGTGGCGCCGAGGGCGTCGAACGGCAGCAGGCTGTCCCCGAGGTGGCTCGCCACGTAGGCGGCCCGCGGGCCGGCGGCGCCGGCGGCGGGCGCCAGGCAGAGGGTGATGGCAAGGGTCGTCAGCAGGGCCGGGAGGAGTCGTCGTTCGCGCATGCGGGGGCTATCGGCGCGGCCGCCGCCCGCCTCGAACGCGGCAACGGGCGTTGCGCGACGCAGACCCATCAAAAGAGAATAGGTCTTGTTATCTGTACGATCATGCGATGCGCGTCCGCCGCCTGCTCTCCACGCGCCGTGCGGCGGCGCTCGCGGTGGCGGCCGTCGCGCTCGTGCTCGCGGTCACGTTGGCCGCGTGCGGCGGCTCCGGCTCCGGCTCCGGCGCCGGGCCGGGCGGCTCGACCGGTGCCGCGAATGCCCCGATCCAAGCGTCGGTCGCTCCGCTGAAGGTCGTCGCGACGACGACGCAGCTCGGCGACGTCGTGCGCGCGGTCGGCGGCCGGGGCGCCGACGTCACGCAGATCCTGCGCCCGAACAGCGACCCGCACGAGTACGAGCCGCGCCCGGGCGACGTGGAGGCGAGCGCCGACGCGCAGGTCGTCTTCGAGAGCGGCAACGGGCTCGACCGCTGGATGGCGAAGATCCTCGCCGACGCCGGCGGGCACCCGGCGATCGTCACGCTCGCCGACGCCAACGTCGACCGCGTCGCCGGCGAGACGAGCGGGCCGGAGGCGTCGCGCTACGACCCGCACTGGTGGCACGACCCGCGCAACGTCGAGGCCGCGATCCCCGCGATCCGCGACGCGCTGACGCGCGCGAACCCCGGCGCGCGGGCGACCTACGCCGCCAACGCCGCCGCTTACCTGAGGCAGCTGCGGCTGCTCGACGCGGGCATCGCGCGCTGCTTCGCGAGCGTCCCGCCGGCGCAGCGCAAGCTCGTCACCGACCACGACGCGTTCGGCTACTTCGCCAAGCGCTACGGCATCGCCATCGTCGGCGCCGTGATCCCCTCCCAGACGACGGACGCGCAGCCGTCCGCGGGCGACGTCGCCCAGCTCGTCGACACGATCCGGCGCGAGCACGTCAAGGCCGTCTTCCCCGAGACGTCGGTCAACGCGAAGCTCGCGCAGGCGATCGCGGGGGAGACGGGCGCCTCGGCCGGCTACCGGCTCTACGGCGACACGCTCGGCCCGCAGGGCTCGCGCGGCGCGACCTACCTGACGATGGAGCAGGCGAACGCCGACGCGATGGTGCGCGGCTTCACCGGCGGCGCGCGCGGCTGCGCGATCGCCGGGCTCCCGCCGTCGTAGCGGCGCCCGTCAGCCGCCCATCTGCCGCGGCGCGAAGCCGCGCAGCAGCGCCCGCATCGCCACGTCCCAGCGGCGCTCGACCGCCGCCGCCGAGCCGCCGAGGCGTCTCGCGCTCTCCGCCGCCGCGAGCCCGTGGACGAGCGCCACGCAGGCGTGGGCGACGTCGGTCGGGTCGCCCTGCAGGCGCCCGGCGGCGATCGCGCGGCGCACCGCCGCGACGATCCGCTCGCGCACGCCCGCCCCGGCGGCGGCCTCCTCGGGCGCCGGGTCGAAGCTCGCGAACGGGCGCGAGAACATCACCGCCGCCAGCGCGGGGCGCTCGAGGATGAAGCCGCGGTAGCGCTGCGCGAGCGCGAGCAGGTCGGCGAGCGGATCGTCGCCCGGCGCGAGCTGCCCGAGCGCGGCGCCGAGCTGCTCGAAGCCGGCGAAGAAGATCGCCCGCACGACGCCGGCCTTGTCGCCGAACAGCTCGTAGACGGCCGGCGGGGACGTGCCGGCCTCGGCCGCCAGCCGGCGCGCGGTCAGCGCGCTGACGCCGTCGCGCGCGACGATTCGCAGCGCGGCCGCGAGCACCTGCTCGCCCAGCTCGGCGGTGCGCTGCTTGGGCTTCGGCACGGCGGCGATGGTAGCGGCTACGGCAGCGAAGTGGAACATCGTTTCGGAACGTTGTTCTAGGATCGGCGGCATGAGCCAACTGACCTCGTATGACTTGGCCGGCGGGATCGCGACGATCGCGATGGACGACGGCAAGGCGAACGCCCTCTCCACTGCCATGCTGGGCGAGTTGTCCAGCGCCTTCGAGCGCGCCGAAGCCGACGGCGCGATCGTGCTCCTGACCGGCCGCGAGCGCACCTTCTCCGGCGGCTTCGACCTGCGCTGCGAGCCGGCCGGCTGGCCGCAGATGGTCGGTGCCGGCGCGCGGCTGGCCGAGCGGATCCTGTCCTTCCCCCACCCCGTCGTGGCGGCCTGCAACGGCAACGCGATCGCGATGGCGGGCTTCCTGCTGCTCGCCGCCGACGTGCGGATCGGCGCCGCCGGCGACTTCAAGCTCGGCCTCAACGAGGTCGCGATCGGCCTCGCCGTGCCGCATTTCGGCGTCGCGCTCGCGCAGCACCGCCTCGCGCGCCCCTACGCCGATCGCTGCCTCGTGACGGGCGCGCTGCTGGACCCGCAGGAGGCGCAGGCGGCCGGCTTCCTCGACCGCGTCGTCGCCCCCGAGCGGCTGCGCGAGGAGGCCCTGGAGACCGCCCGCGCGCTCGCCGCGATCGACCGCGCCGCGCACGCGGCGACGAAGCTGCGCGTGCGCGAGCGCGCGCTCGCCGGCGTGCGCGCCGGCATCGAGCGGATCGCATCCGGCGCGACCGGCGAGTGGTGAGCGCGCGGATCCCGCGGCCGCGCTCGTGTCCGGCCTCGTCCCCGCTCCAGCGGGGATGGGCGTCCCGCACAGGATCTTGTCGCTTGCACGCTAGCCCACCGGAGGGTAGGTTTTTGGCGATCTAACTTAGTGGCAATCGGGGGTCGCGGCGTGGCAACCAGACGGGCCGGGCGGAGAGGGCAGAAGCGCGCGCCTATGAGCGCCGCCGTGCCGGCGTCCGCGAGCGGGCAGCCACCAGCCGTGCTGCCCGCCGCGCCTGCTTCGGCGGAGCCATCATGACGCTGCTCGCGCTCGCACACGCGACGAAGCGCTTCACGAGCGGGCAGCGCGAGAAGGTCGCGCTCGACGACGTCTCGCTGGAGCTGGACGCCGGCGAGTGCGTCGCCGTCTACGGGCTGCGGCGCTCCGGCCGCACGACGCTGCTGCGCGTCGCCGCCGGCATCCTGCCGCTCGACGAGGGCGAGCTGCGCTTCGGCGGCCGGTGCCTGCCGCAGCGCGCCGCCGGCGTGCTGGGCGTGGAGATCGGCTGGTGCAACCCGCAGTTCGACCCCGCCCACGGCGGCACCGTCGCCGACCACGTCGCGGTCGCGCTGCTCGCGCGCGGCGCCGGGCGCTCGCGCGCCCGCGAGCGGGCCGCGGCGGCGCTGGAGCGCGCCGGCGCGAGCGCCTGCGCCGGCTACGACCCGCGCGAGCTGCACGCCGACGAGCTGGTGCGCGCCGGCATCGCCCGCGCGCTCGTGACGCGCCCGCGGCTGCTGCTGCTCGACGAGCCGACGAGCGGCGCCGACGTCGTGCAGCGCGACGGGATCCTCGCGCTGCTGCGCTCGTTCGCCGACGAGGGTGCCGCGGTGCTGATGACCGTCGGCGAGCCGGTCGCCGGCGCCGACCGCGTGCTCACGCTCGACGGCGGCCGGCTGCGCGGCCACGTCGCCCCCGAGCAGGCGCCGGTCGTCCCGCTGCGCCCCCGACACGTGGAGCCCGTCGCGTGAGCGGACTCGAGCTGCGCGACGTCGTCAAGCACTACGCGAGCGGGGAGGAGACCGTGCGCGCCGTCGACGGCGTCTCGCTCGCGGTCGAGCCCGGCGAGGTCGTCGCGCTCTACGGCCCGAGCGGCTCGGGCAAGACGACGCTGCTGCTGCTGGCCGCCGGCCTGCTCGCGCCCGACGGCGGGACGGTCAGCTTCGACGGCCGCGACCTCGGCGCGCTGTCCGGCGAGGAGGCGGCCGCCTACCAGCGGCGCGACGTCGGCTTCGTCTCGCAGTCGTTCGACCTGCTGCCGGGCGTACCGGCGGTCGACAACGCGGCCGTGAAGCTGCTCGCCGACCGCGTGCCGCTGGCGGCGGCGCGGCGCGAGGCGCGGCCGTGGCTCGAGCACGTCGGCCTCGGCCACCGTGCCCACCACGTGCCCGCGCACCTGTCCGGCGGCGAGCGCCAGCGCGTCGCGATCGCGCGTGCGCTGGCGAACGGGCCGCGGCTCGTGCTCGCCGACGAGCCGACCGGCAACCTCGACACGCGCCGCGGCGGCGAGGTGCTCGCGCTGCTGCTGCGCGTGAGCCGCGAGCAGCGCGCCGCGGTCGTGCTCGTCACGCACGACCCGCAGGCGGCCGAGGTCGCCGATCGCGTGCTGACGCTGCGCGACGGGCAGCTCGTGCCCTACGCGCCCGAGCAGCCGGCCCGCACCGGCGCGATCGCGCTCGCGCGGCGGAGCTGACGCGGTGCGCGTCCAGACGCTCCTCTACTTCTACGGCCGCCGCCTGCGCACGCATCCGATCCAGGAGCTGCTGGCCGGCTTGGGGATCGCGATCGGCGTCGCGCTCGCGTTCGCGGTGCTCGTCGCCAACGGCTCGGTCGCCAGCTCGGCCAACGAAATCGTGCGCGCGGTCGTCGGCCGGGCGGACCTGCAGCTGCAGGCGCGCGACGCGCACGGCTTCGACGCGCACGTGCTCGACGAGGCGGCGCGCGTGCCCGGCGTGCGAGCGGCGGCGCCGCTGCTGGAGCAGCGCGCCGTGCTGCGCGGCCCGAACGGGCGCGACGTGGCGGTCAACCTCGGCAGCCTCGACCCGCGGCTCGCCGCGCTGTCGGGGCGGCTCGCGGGCAACTTCGTGACCGGCGGCTTCCGCTTCCTCGACGGCGTGCTGCTGTCGAGCGAGACGGCGCAGGCGCTCGGCGTGCCGGACCCGGCCGACCAGGCGATCCTGAGACCGCTGCCGCCGGTGCAGATGACGCTGCGCGGGACCGCCCGCCCGCAGCCGGTCGCCGCCGTGCTCGGGCGCGAGACGATCGGCCCCGTCGCGCACGCGCGCATCGCGATGCTGCCGCTGGGGAGCCTGCAGGCGCTGGCCGGGATGCGCGGGCGCCTCACACGCGTGCTGATCGAGACGGCGCCCGGCCGGGAGGCGCAGGCGCGCGCCGGCCTCGCCGCGCTCGCCCGGCGCGAGCAGCTCGACCTCGCGCCCACCACCGCCGACGCCTCGCTGCTGGCGCAGGCGCTCGGCCCGAGCGACCAGGCGACCGGCTTCTTCGCCGCCGTCAGCGCGCTGCTCGGCTTCCTGCTGGCGTTCAACGCGATGCTGCTGACGGCGCCCGAGCGCCGGCGGATGCTCGCCGAGCTGCGCATCCAGGGCTTCAAGCCGCGCCAGCTCGTCGGCCTGCTGCTGTTCCAGGCGCTCGCGCTCGGCCTCGTCGCCTCGTTCGCCGGGCTGCTCGTCGGCAGCGTGCTGTCGCGCGGCCTCTTCCACGAAACGCCGGACTACCTCGCGCCGGCGTTCACGCTCGGGACGAGCACCGTCGTCGGGACCTGGCCGATCGCGCTCGCGCTCGGCGGCGGGACGCTCGCCTGCTGCCTGGCGGCCGCGCCGCCGCTGCTGGACCTGCGCCGCGGGCGCGCGGTCGACGCGGTCTTCCACGCCGGCGGCGCGCCCGGCCACGCGCTCGAGCCGCGCACGCGGCGGCGGCTGTTCGCCGGCGCGCTCGCGCTGCTGGCGCTCGCGACCGCGGTGCTGCTGGCGGCGCCGTCGGCCGCGCTGCTCGCCTGCGGGCTGCTGGCGCTCGCGACCGTGCTCGCGATCCCGACGACGTTCGCCTGGGTCGTGCATCTCGCCGAAGCGCTGACGGCGCGCTTCGACTGGCTGAACATGCTGTCGGTCGCGCTGCTCGCGCTGCGCGCGACGACCGTGCGCTCGCTCGCGCTGGCGGCGACCGGCGCGGTCGCGGTCTTCGGCAGCGTCTCGATCGGCGGCGCGCGCCACGACCTGCTGCACGGGATCGGCCGCTACGCCGACGACTACGTCGCGACCGCCGACCTGTGGGTCGTCAACCCGCTCGACAACCAGGCGACGAGCGACGTCGCGAGCCCGGGTCTCGCCGCGCGGGTGGCGGCGGTGCCGGGCGTCGGCGCGGTGCGCGACTACCAGGGCGGCTTCCTCGACCTCGGCGGGCGGCGCGTGTGGGTGATCGCGCGCTCGGCGGGGGACGGCACGCTCGTGCCGCCCAGCCAGCTCGTGCACGGGCGCTTCGAGGTCGCCAACGCCCGCCTGCGCGCGGGCGGCTGGGTGGTGCTGTCGGACCAGCTCGCGCAGGCTCGGCACGTCGGCGTCGGCGATCGGCTGGCGATCCCGACGCCGACCGGGAGCGTGCGGCTGCGCGTCGCCGCGACGACGACGAACCTCGGCTGGAGCCCGGGGGCGATGATCGTCGGCGCCGCCGACTACCGCCGCGCGTGGGGGACGGCGACGCCGACCGCGCTGGAGGTCGACGTGGCGCCCGGAGCGAACGCGGCCGCGGTGCGGCGGGGCGTCGAGCGGGTCGCCGCGAGCGCCGGCGCAGGCGGCCTGCGCGTGCAGACGGCGGCCGCGCGCGCCGCCGGGATCGACGCCTCCGCGAGCCAGGGCCTGGCGCGCCTGGGGCAGATCTCCGCGCTGCTGCTGTTCGCCGCCGTGCTGGCGATGGCGGCGGCGATGGGCGCGGCGATCTGGCAGCGGCGCGCGTCGCTCGCGGCGCTGCGGATCCAGAGCTTCAGCCCGCCCCAGCTGTGGCGCGTGCTGCTGCTGGAGACCGGCGTCGTGCTCGGCGCCGGCTGCCTCACCGGCGGGCTCGTCGGCGTCTACGGCCAAGTCGTGATCGACCGCTACCTGAGCGTCGTGACGGGCTTTCCCGTCGCCGTCACGCTCGCCGGCTGGACGACCGTGCAGATCGTCGCGCTCGTCGTGCTGGCGGCGCTCGCGGTCGTCGCGATCCCCGGCTGGTTCGCCGCGCGCGTGCCGCCGCAGCTCGGGCTTCAGGATCGTTGATGCACAAAAACTAGGGTCGTAACGCTCGCATTTGAGTCCGAACACCTGACTCCAGAAATTTGACTGACGCAGTATCGCTGTATGCCTCGGCAGGTCCCGGGTCGTCGCGTGCGTGCGGCGACCACCGTCGCGCTCGTGCGGGCGAACGCGCGTTTCTGGCCGGCGGTCCTCCCCGACGTTCGACGTGAGCTGCGCCGCTGGGACCTGCACGCGCAGGCGATCCCCAGCGCTGCGCTGCGCGCGCAGGCGCTCGGGAAGCTGCGGCACGAGCGCTTCAACACCGAGGTCGCCGCGACGCTTGCGACGCTCGTCGCGCCCGTGCGGCGCCGCCACGCCGTCGAGGCGATCGTCGCGCTCGAGGTGATGTACGACTACCTCGACGGGCTGACCGAGCAGCTGGTCCCGCAGCCGCTCGCCTGCGGGCGCCGGCTCTACTCCGCGTTCGCGGACGCGCTCGCGCCCGCCGGCCCGTTCGCCGACCACTGGGCCCACCATCCCGAGCGCGACGACGGCGGCTACCTCGCCGCGCTCGCGGCCGCCTTGCGTCATGGCCTGTGGGCGCTGCCCGCCGCGCCCGTCGTCGCGCCCGTCGCGTGCACGGTCCTGGCGCGCTGCGGCGAGGCGCAGACGCGCACGCACGCCGCTGCCCGCCTCGGCCGCGAGCAGCTGCGCGCATGGGCGGCCGCGCAGCCGGAGGCCGGCGCGCTGCGCTGGCCGGAGGTCGCGGCCGGCGCGGCCGCCTCGGTGCTCGCGGCGCACGCGCTGATCGCGCTCGCGGGCGACCCGGCGACGACCGCCGCAGACGCCGAGCGGGTCGCGTCCGCGTACCTGACGACGTGCGCGCTGACGACGCTGCTCGACAGCCTGATCGACGCCGAGGCGGACGCCGCCTGCGGCGGGCACGCCTACCTCGCCTACTACCGCGACGACGACGAGACGGCCGAGCGGCTCGGCGCGCTGGCGCGCGCGGCCGTCACGGCGGTGCGCGAGCTGCCGCGCGCACCGCACCACCTGATGACCGTCGGCGGGGCGGTCGCCTACTACCTCTCCGCGCCCGGCGCCGCCGGCGAGCGGGCGCGCCGGCTGACGGGGCCGATGGCGGCCGAGCTGCAGCCCGTGCTGGCGCCGGCGCTCGCGATCTTCGCCGCGTGGCGCCGCGCCAAGCTGTGGCGCGGGCGGGTGGGCCGGCGACGGCGCCGCGGAAGCGGTCAGCCGGCCGCCCTCGTGGGGTATCGCCAGCCGCTCCTAGGCTGATCACCGAGGGCGGTTCGGTAGAGCGGACCGCCACATCTGCGGTGACCTACGGAGGCATGGAATCCCCTCTTCCGGGGACGATGGACGCCATGCAAACCGCCTCCCAGACGCCCGCCCCCTCCGCCGTCTTCGCCAGCTCCGGCAGCGGCCCGGGTCGCAGCGCCGCCGCCCCCCGCGCAGCGGCCCGCTCGCTCGGCCACCAGCTCGAGCGCGACCGCCTCGAGCAGCGCGCGGCGCGCGTGCGCAAGGTGATCCACGCGCTGCGCGAGCGCGCCGCCGCACGCGACACGATCGGCGGCGCTCCGCGCCCCCTGCGCGCCGCGATCGACGACTTCGGCCGCGAGCTGGCCGAGCTCGAACGGCGCCTGCGCCACCACGCTCCCGCCGGCCCCGGCCGCTAGCGATGTCCACCGTCGCCCCGCCTCCACAGCGCCGCCCCGGCGCCGAGCCGGCGGTGCGCGAGCCGGCGCCGCCCGGCGATCCGGCGGGCGGCGTGCGGATGGGCGGCACGGTCCGCATCGCGCGGATCGCCGGGATCGACGTCGAGGCGCACTGGAGCTGGCTGTTCATCGTCGCGCTGATCGTCTGGTCGCTCGCGGCGGCCGTCTTCCCCCATTCGAACCCCGGCCTCGCCAACGGCACGTACGCGGCGATGGGCGTCGTCGCCGCGCTGCTGCTGTTCGTCTCGCTCGGCCTGCACGAGCTGGGCCACGCGCTCGTCGCGCGCCGCGAGGGGATGGAGATCGAGGGCATCACGCTGTGGCTGATGGGCGGCGTCGCGCGCTTCGGCGGCGGGCGCTTCCCGTCGGCGCGCGCGGAGCTGCGGATCGCGGTCGCCGGCCCGCTCGTCTCGCTCGTGATCGGCGGCCTGCTGCTGGCGTTCGCGCTGCTGACGCCGCTGCCGGCCGCGGTCGACGGCGTCGTCTTCTGGCTCGGCTACGTGAACCTGCTGCTGCTCGTCTTCAACATGCTGCCGGCGCTGCCGCTCGACGGCGGGCGCGTGCTGCGCTCGATCCTGTGGGCGCGCCGCGGCGACCTGACGGACGCGACGCGCACCGCGGTCGTCGTCTCGCGCGGGTTCGGCCGCGCGATGATCGGCGGCGGGCTCGTGCTGGCGCTGTTCGGCTTCCTCGGCGGCCTGTGGTTCGCGCTGATCGGCTGGTTCCTGCTGAGCGCCGCCGCGCAGGAGGAGCTGGCCGCGCCCGAGGGGCTGCTCGGGCGCCTGCGCGTGGCCGACGTGACGATCCGCGAGATGGACGTCGTGCCCGAGGGGACGACGCTCGAGCGCTTCCTCGAAGACGACGTCGTGCGCACGCGCCACACCGTCTACCCGGTCGTGACGCCGACCGCCGAGCAGCGGATCGTCGGGCTGATCTCGTTCCGCGACGCGCAGCGCGTCCCGCGCGCGCAGCGCTCCCAGCACCTGGTGACCGAGGCGATGGTGCCGCTCGAGCGCGTCCGCACGCTCGAGGCCGACGCGCTGCTGGTCGAGCAGCTCGGCACGCTGCTGCATTCGCCGCTGCGCCGCGCGCTCGTGCGCGAGGACGGCAAGATCGTCGGGATGCTGTCGCCGACCGACGCGCTGCGCGTCGTCGACGTGCTCAAGCGCTGACGCGCCCGAGCGCAGATGTGTCCGGGCGCCGAGGCGGCGCCCGGGCGCGTGATACAAACGGCCGCATGACCGCTCTCACTCGCTGGGTCCTCGCCCACCGCAAGCTCGTCGTCGCCTTCTGGATCGTCGTCACGCTCGTCGGGATCGCCACCGCCGGCCCCGCGTCGAGAGCCATGAACCAGAAGTTCTCCGTGCCCGGCCGCGAGGGCTGGGAGGCGAACGTGCAGATCCAGCGCCTCTACGGCGGCACCGGCGGCAACGCCGCGCCGCTCGTGCCCGTGGTGGAGCTGCCGGCGGGCAGAACGGTGCAGACGGCAGCCGTGCGCGCCGAGCTGCTCGGGGTGGAGGACAAGCTGAGAGCGGCGCTGCCGGGCGCGCGCATCGCCGGCTACGGCTCGACGGGCGACGCGGCGTTCGTCTCCAGAGACGGCCGCACCGCGTTCGCGATCGCCTTCCCGCGCCCCGACCCGAACCAGCCGTTCGGCGACAACCCGAGAGCGGCGAGAGCGGCGCGCGCCGCGCTCGCGGGCGTGACGGTCGGCGGGGCGCCGGTCCATCTCACCGGCTATGACGCGCTCAACGCGCAGAGCGGCGACTCGAACGGCCCCGGCGTCCTGCTCGAGGCGCTGCTCGGCGGCCTCGGCGCGCTCGTCGTGCTCGGCTTCGTGTTCGGCTCGCTGCTCGCGTTCGTGCCGATCCTGATGGCGATCCCGGCGATCATGACGTCGTTCCTGGCGGTCTACGGGCTCACCCGGATCACCGGCGTCTCGCCGATCGTGCAGTTCCTGATCGCGCTCGTCGGCCTCGGCGTGGCGATCGACTTCTCGCTGCTGATCTCGATGCGCTGGCGCGAGGAGCGCGCCCACGGGCGCGTCGGCGACGAGGCGATCGTGCGCGCGATGGAGACGGCCGGCAGAGCCGTGCTGTTCTCCGGCACGACGGTCGCGATCGGCCTGTTCGCGCTGGTGGCGCTGCCGCTGCCGTTCCTGCGCTCGGTCGGCTACGGCGGGCTGCTGATCCCCGTGATGAGCGTCGCGGTCGCGCTGACGCTGCTGCCGGTCGTGCTGCACTCGGCCGGCAGACGGCTCGACTGGCCGCACATCCGCACCGACGACGAGGCGTCGCGCTTCTGGACGCGCTGGGCGAGAGGCGTCGTCAAGCACCGTGCGCTCGCGGCCGGCGTCGCGCTGCTGATCCTCGGTGCGCTCGTGGCCGCCGCGATCTCGATGCATCCCGGCCTGTCCGACCTCAACACGCTCGCGAAGGCCGGCGACGCGAAGGTCGGGCTCAGCACGCTCGAGCGCTCGGGCATCGGCGCCGGCGCGCTCGTGCCGAACGAGGTGCTCGTCAGAGGCACCGCGCCGGAGGGCGTGGCGAGAGCGTTGGCGGGCGTCGACGGGATCTCCGGCGCGACCGCGCCGGCCGACCCGTCGTGGCGCCAGGGCGGCAGCGCGATCGTGCTCGCGTTCCCGATCCAGGACGGCTCGACGGGGGCGTGGAGCAGCGTGGTCGACGACGTGCGGACGGTATCCCACGAGCAGGGCGGCGTCGTCCGCGTCGGCGGCCAGCCGTCGCAGAACAAGGACTTCATCGACGCTGTCTACGGCAACTTCCCGCTGATGCTCGCGCTCGTCGGGATCGTCACGTTCCTGCTGCTCGCGCGGGCGTTCCGCTCGGTGCTGCTGCCGCTCAAGGCGGTGATCCTGAACGTGCTCAGCGTCGCCGCCGCGTGGGGCGTGCTGGTGCTCGTGTGGCAGGAGGGCCACGGCTCGCAGGCGATCTGGGGGATCCCGGCGTCCGGCTCGATCGTGTCGTGGATCCCGCTGATGGTCTTCGCCTTCCTGTTCGGCCTGTCGATGGACTACGAGGTCTTCATCCTGTCGCGCATGCGCGAGGAGTACGACAACACCGGCGACACGAACGAGGCGGTCGTGCGCGGCATCGGCCGCACGGGCCGGCTCGTCACGAGCGCGGCGCTGATCCTGTTCCTCGCGTTCATGTCGCTCGCCTCCAGCCCGAGCGCTCAGGTCAAGGTGCTCGCGACCGGCCTCGCCGCCGGCATCCTGCTCGACGCGACGGTCATCCGCGCCCTGCTCGTCCCCGCCGCCGTCTCGCTGTTCGGCAACGCCAACTGGTGGCTGCCCGACTGGTTCGCCCGCCTCCTGCGCGTCCAGCCCTCCCACGCGCGCCGCGCGCCCGCGGGGGCGACACCGGTGACCGAGGCGGAGTAGCTCAGGCCCAGCGGCCCGGCGGCTGGGCGCCGCACCCGCGCCGGTCGTGCTCAGCCTGCGACCGGCGCATTTCTCTGCCCAGAGCCGGAATCGGACGATCGATCGTCTAGACGATTAGACGTTTAATCGTTCAATCGCATATACGAATATTCGAAACCGTGTGCTCGGCGCCTTGCACGATGAGACGGGAGACCGTGGCCGAGAAGGACTCGCCGCTCTCCGCCGCTTCGCGGGCAATCGTCTCGACGCTGTCCGGCAGGTTGATCGTACGACGGGCCACGCTCGGAAGTAAGACGGCCGGGGCGTCGATCGTCTACCGCATACGCGTGTTCCACGGATTGTTCCGAACACCGATACACTGCGGCGATGGCCGAGCAGCCTTCGACCCAGCCGCTGGCGCGCGAGTCGGTTCCGGACCAGGTGTTCGGGCGGCTGTGCGAGGCGATCCTCGGGGGGCGGTATGCGCCCGGCGAGCGGCTGCCGACGCAGCGGGCGCTCGCGGCCGACCTCTACGTGAACATCGCGACGGTGCGCGAGGCGATCAAGCGGCTCGAGCAGCTGCGGCTCGTCGAGGTGCGCCACGGCGACGCGATGCGCGTGCGCGACTGGCGCCAGTCCGGCGGGCTCGACGCGCTCGCGCTGCTGACGAGCGTCGACGCGGGCGTCGTGCGCTCGCTGTTCGAGTCGCGCCGGCTGCTGCTGTCCGAGGCCGCGCGCCTCGCCGCGCAGCGCGCGAACGCCGCGCAGGCCGCGGCGATCGCCGAGCTGGCGGGCGCCGTCGCGGTCGCCGGCGACGACCACGGCGCGCTGCTGGCCGACTGGCACTTCATGGCGGCCGTCGTCGAGGCGACCGGCAACATCGTCTTCCAGCTGATCATGAACTCGGTGCGCGAGCTGTACCTGCCGCGCATCGGCGCGTTCGGCGGGATCGTCGCCCACCGCGACGCGTGGGCGCCCACGTACCTGCGCGCCGCCGAGGCGATCGCGGCCGGCGACGGCGACGCGGCCGCCGCGGCCGTCGCCGAGCTGGCGCTCGCGCAGGAGCGGGCGATGATGGGGGAGGCCGGCGCGTGAGCCGCGCGACGCCCGACCTCGGCCGCGAGGGGCTCGACCGCTTCGTCGACGCGGCCCCGCAGCCGGCGCGATCCAGCCTGCGCCTGCTCGTCGCGCTCGAGCGCCGCCCGCGCGGCCGGCGCCTGCTCGGCCGCGCGCACGTGGTCGACCAGCTCGCGAACGGCCTGCTCGCGATGGGCCACTACGAGGATCCCGTCAACGCGCTCCCGCTCGGCTGGGACGCCGACGCCGTCGCCGCCCGCGGCCGCGCGCTGCGCCGCGAGGAAGGCCGGCCGTGAGCCGCCGTCGCGAGACGCGCGTGATCGAGGCGGACGTGTGCGTCGTCGGCGCCGGCGCCGGCGGCGCCGTCGCGGCCGCCGAGCTGGCCGAGGGCGGCATGCGCGTCGTCGTCCTCGAGCAGGGCCCGCACCACGACGCCGACCGCTTCAGCGCGCGCCCGCTCGACATGCTCGCCCGCCTCTACCGCGACGGCGGGCAGACGACGACGCTCGGCACGCCGCCGATCCTGCTGCCGCTCGGGCGCGGGCTCGGCGGGACGACGCTCGTCAACTCGGGAACGTGCTTCCGCACGCCGCCTGCGGTGCTGGAGCGCTGGCAGCGCGAGTTCGGGCTGGAGGCGCTCACCGAGGACGCGCTCGACCCCTGCTTCGCGCGCGTCGAAGACGCCCTCTCGATCGCCGAGGTGACGCCCGAGCTGGCCGGCGGGAACGCCGCCGTCGCGCGTCGCGGGGCGGAGGCGCTCGGCTGGTCGCACGGCTATCTGCGCCGCAACGCGAGAGGCTGCGTCGGCTCCGGCGTGTGCGCGTTCGGCTGTCCGACCTCGGCCAAGCAGCACGTCGGCATCACGTACGTGCCGCGCGCCGAGGCGGCCGGGGCGCAGGTGATCGCCGGCGCCGACGTGCGCCACGTGCTCGTCGAGCGCGGCGTCGCGCGGGGCGTGGAGGCGCGCCTGGCCGGTGCGGGCGGCGGTCGGCTTCAGGTGCGGGCTTCGACCGTGATCGTCGCGGCCGGCACGATCCACACACCGCTGCTGCTGGCGCGCAGCGGCCTCGGGCGCGCGTCCGGCCAGCTCGGCCGCAACCTCGCGCTGCACCCGGCGACGGGCGCGTTCGCGCTGATGGACGAGGTCGTCGACATGGCGAAGGGCGTGCCGCAGAGCTTCTACGTCGACGAGTTCGCGAGCGAGGGGATCATGTTCGAGGGCGTCGCCGGCCCGCCGTCGTACGTCGCGATGTCGCTGCCGCTGAGCGGCAAGCGCCACGCGGCCGCGATGGCCGCGTATCGCAACCTCGCGATGTTCGGCCTGATGGTCAGCGACAGATCGCGCGGCTCCGTGCGCGCGCTCGCCGGCCGGCCGGTGATCCGCTACGAGCTGGTCGAGGAGGACGTCGCGCGCTTCCGCACGGGCCTGCGGCGGATGGAGGAGCTGTTCCGCGCGGCCGGCGCGCGCGAGGTGTACCTGGGGCTGCCCGGCGGCGTGACCCCGGAGCGCGCCCGCGCGCGGGATCTCAAGCTGATGGCGTTCCACCCGCTCGGCACCGCCCGCGCGGACGCGCGCCCGGCGCACGGCGTCGTCGACGGCGACCTGCGGCTGCACGGCGTGCAGGGCGTGCACGTCGCGGACGGCTCCGTCGTGCCGAGCTCGCTCGGCGTCAACCCGCAGCAGACGATCATGGCGCTCGCGACCCGCCTGGCCTTCGGGCTCCTCGACCGGGACGTGCCGCCCACCGAGACGACCGACCGCGCGCGGGAGCGCGTGTCCTAGAGGAGACCCATGTCCTTCCTGATCGACCCCGCCCTGCTCTACGCCGGCGGCCGCACGTACGCGGCGACGACGCCGCCCGAGGAGCGCACGCTCGCCAACGACCTGCGCGTCGGCGCCCAGACGATGGCCTTCTTCTACGCCGTCAGCGTCGGCCTGTACCTCGACCAGGAGTGGACGAAGCCGATCTGGCGCCCCGTCCGCGCGAAGTCCGGCCGCGACTGGATGCTCAACTCGGGCGTCACGAGATTCGACGCCGCGAAGGCCGGCCCCCGCACCCACAAGCTCGCCGCCGCGATCTTCGCGACCTACCCGCTGTGGCTGTGGCTGGGGATGCGCTCCGGCCGCCGCTCGCGCGGCTGATTGAGCGCGCGCGGAAATTGACACAGAGGCGGCGCGACGACCGGCAGCGTCGCCTAACGTCGGCGCGTGCCTGGGACTCTCATCTCCCTGTTGATCGCGCTCGCGGCGGTGTTGCCGGGGTTCGTGACGGTCGAGCTCACGCAGCGGCAGCGGGCCGTGCAGAGCGGCGGAGACGCGCAGAGCATCGTGTTGCGAGCGCTGTTCTACGCATTGCTGATCCATCTCGTGTGGAGTTGGTGGACCTGGGACCTCGTCCGGGATCTGCTGGGCGGTGACTGGGCCGACTCCGTACTGCCTGTCGTCGAGTGGACGGTCGTCGTCCTCGTGCTCTCGCCCATCGCGGTCGGCCTTCCGCTGAATCATGTGCTCCGCACCGCTGAGAGGAATGGAACGCTCGCTTGGTGGCACTACGCGCTTGGGGGTCGCGACGCGCGCGACGCATGGGATGTCGTATTCCAGCGGGCGGCCGCAGGCGGAGCCTGGGTCCTCGTGCACCTCAAGGGCGACCAGCCGGACGCACCCCGGATCGTGCTCGGGAAGTACGGGAAGGGGTCGGTTGCCGGCCAGAGCCCGGCTGAGCACGACCTGTATCTCCAGGAGCTATGGGCGGCCGATTCCATCGGCCGGCCGGTCGAGCAACTCGATCCGCCCCGCGGCATGTGGGTGGCAAAGGAGGAGATCGCCGAGCTCTATGTGTTCGATGGAGATCCGACCGACGACGCGGTACGCTCGGGACGATGAGCGAGCATCGCATCATTCGCGAGGGCGCCTTGCAACCGGTCAAGAACCCGTCGGCCACGCCTCCGGGCCCGATGGGCGCCCAGCCGATCAATCCGATCACGGGGCGACCGTTGTCGCCGTCGGGTTCGGCTGGCTCCGGTTCCGTGGCCAGACAGCACGGCTGACGGACGCGCGCAGCCGGCGTTCTAGCCAGCGGGGCGCGCGATCTTTGCGCGTGCAACTACCATGACGGGCGTGCTGCGCCTCTCCGTCCTCGACCAGTCGCCGATCTCCCACGGCGCGACCGGCGTGGACGCGCTGCGCAACTCGCTCGACCTCGCGCGCCTGGCGGACGTGCTCGGGTACCACCGCTACTGGGTCGCCGAGCACCATGGCGGGCCGATGCTCGCGTCGCCGAGCCCGGAGGTGCTGATCGGGCCGATCGCGCTCGCGACGAGATCGATCCGCGTCGGCAGCGGCGGTCGCGCAGGACTACCGCGAGCGCTTCCAGGCCTCGATGCGCCACGACAGCCCTGTGGTGGCCGTCGCCGTGTGGGCGATCGCCGCCGACAGCGACGAGGAGGCGCTGCGGCTGGGCGCCAGCGCGAAGATGTCGTTCACGCTCCTGCGCCGCGGGCAGCTCGTGCCGGTCCCGCCGGTCGAGACGGCGATCGCCTTCCTCGAGCGCGAGGGGATCCCGCTCGACAAGGCCGGCCACGGCCGCCGCACGATCCTCGGCACGCCCGGCAGAGTCCGCGCCGAGATCGAGCAGGTCGCCCGCGACTACGGCGCCGACGAGGCCATCGTCGTCACCATCACCCACGACCACGCCGCCCGCCGCCGCTCCTACGAGCTGATCGCGGAGGCCTTCGGGCTGACGTCTACCGACGGCGTGGCAGCAGCTCGATATGTGCGTCGTTAGGGGCCGCCGACATGGCGACTTCGGAACGCGCCTCGGGAGCGCTTGTCGCACGCGGCTGCGCACGCCGATTCCGATCGCGGAGGTACGCGTCGACCCAGAGGCGTGAGCTGCGCCAGGTGCCGTCGGCTCCCTTCGAGGCCTCCAGGCGACCCCGCGCCGCGGCCACGCGCAGCGCATCGGCGGAGATCGCTCTCGTCGCCAGCGCGGGCAGTGGAACGAGCCGCGCCGGCCCTGCGACGGCGGGCACGATGAACTTGTAGAGGTTGTCGAGGATCGCGCGGGCCAGCAGCTCGCCGAGAGCGCCGCAGTCGCCTTGATCGGCGCGGCGGAGCGCCTTCATGTAGTTGGCCCGCTCCCGCTTGTAGATGATCGCCGGGGGGTAGCCGAGGCGCACGAGCAGGAGGTTCATCACGAGGCGCCCGGTACGACCGTTCCCGTCGAGGAACGGATGGATCTGCTCGAACCGGGTGTGAAGGCGCGCCAGCTCTTCGGGGAAGATCAGCGGATCGCAGGACAGGAGTGGGCCTGTCTGTGCCACCCAATGGGCGATCTCGGCTGAGATCCCTGGCCAGGCGGGCGGCTGCATCCCGCCGGGGAACGGTTCGATGTCGTGCTCTCGGAAGGAGCCCGGACGCTCTCTCGGTGTGGCCTGCGGGTGCGGCGACACGTCCCAGACGAGGTCCAGCGCAAGCTTGTGCACGTGGCGAAGGTCGGTGAGGGTGATGGGCTGGTCGGTCGTCCACGATCCCGGCTCGATGCCATGGCTGTAGACCCAGTCGGCGGCGTTCGCGTACCCCTGGACCTCCATGTACTCGCGGAGCTCCTTGTTCCCGACGGCCCGGCCTTCGTCCAGCAGTTGCTGGACCTGCTGGAGTACGAGCGTGTTGCCCTCGAGCGCAGTCGAATGGTGGGCCTCCTCCAGCCAGATTCCGCGCCAGATGCCCTGCGCCTCCAAGGGCGATGGCAGGCCGCCCAAGCTCTCCCGCAGCTCTCCGATCTGGACGCGGAGGCGCTCGTATACGACCTGGCGTGGTGGACGTCCCGGCGAGCCGAGCGATTCGTACTTGTTCGGAGAACGAGATGCCATCTGAACCGAACACTAGCGTGCGTGTTCGCTGGCGGCTATATCAACCGAACCGAACAAAGGCTGCAACCGGCGCACGCGCGGGAATCGGACGTCACTATGTGTGAGTGATCGCACACTGTTGGCCGGGCGGATCCGAGAGGGTCGGCTGGTCGCGTAGCCAGCCGCGCCGGCGCGACGCCGGCCGGACGACCTGAGGAGAGCGCCTCGTGCAGACCGTCATGCTCCGCCTCGACGCGCTGATCCGCCGGCGCCGCGGGATCTTCCTCGGCGGGTAGGC
>Ga0265319_1000516_pt1 | contig 26631 bp, 21 predicted proteins | sample 4824metaG_FD_192443 | JGI IMG/M metagenome (GOLD analysis project Ga0265319, IMG submission 192443) | Rhizosphere microbial communities from Carex aquatilis grown in University of Washington, Seatle, WA, United States - 4-8-24 metaG | ecosystem: Host-associated > Plants > Roots > Rhizosphere >...
AGGCCGCCTTTTTTATGGATTCAATCCATCCACTGCCGCTTCGGGGTTTCCTTCCGGGCATGATTTCACGACTCTCTCCGCGATGATCGACTGGCGCCACTGGCACAACGAGTCCTACCTCATCGGGGGCCTCATTTTCCTCGGTTGGCTCTACGCGATCCTCGCCGGGCCGTTGCGCGCGCGCCTGGCCCCGGGGGCGCCCTACCCGCGTGCCCATGCAATCCGGTTTTATGCAGCCCTGATCGTGTTCTATCTCATCATCGGGTCGCCCCTCGACCAGATCGGCGAGCGCTTCCTGCTCAGTGCCCACATGCTGCAGCACCAGCTGCTCATCTATGTCGCGGCGAGCCTTTTTCTCTCGGGCCTCGTCCCATGGATGGTCGACCCCGTGCTGGGGCGGCCCATGCTGCGCCGCGTCGGGGGCTTCCTGACCAATCCCGTGATCTGCGGCATCGTGTATACCCTCGTGATGTCCATCTGGCACATGCCCGCACTCTATGAATGGGCCCTGCAGAACAAGCTCGTGCACGTGGCCGAGCACATCCTGTTCTTCGGGGCCGCACTCTTTTACTGGTGGCCGCTGCTCAGTCCGTCCAAGGCCTTCCCGCCCGCCAGCCACGGCACGCGGATGATCTACCTGGTGGCCGTGCTGATCGGCATGACGCCGGTCTTCGCCTACCTCACCTTTTCCAGCGACATGCTCTACCCGACCTACGAATATGCCCCGCGGATCATACCGAACTTTGACGTGGCGGCCGACCAGCTGCTGGCCGGGGTCATGACCCAGATCATCGGGGCCTTCGTCGCCATGATCGCGTTCAGCTGGAGCTTCTACAGCTGGTTTCAGGCTGGGAAACGGTAAGGGCTCTGTGGCCTCGGGATGCTCCGGCCAAGGGGCGGCCGCACGCCCAGCCAAGGCCGTTCGTCTGCCTTACCATCCGACCACGGCGGAATCCGCACTGCGTGGATCATTGGCGCCCCGGCGCAGACCGGTGTCCGGATCGATGAGAATTGTCTCCGCATCGCCCCAGGTCCGGGCACCGGCTTCCGGCGCGTTCGGATAGAGCGTGCGCGCCGCCAGCACATGCCCCTTCCCATTCAGCAATACCACCGAATCCGGCGAGGTAAAAAACGGCTCGTGGCTGATCTCGTCCGGCAGCCACTGGTGGTGGAAACGCGGCGCGTCGACGGCCTGCGTGACGCTCATGCCGTGATCGATGACGTTGGTGATTACCAGCAGTACGGTGCTGATGATCGTCGGTCCCCCGGGACTGCCTGTGACCAGGAACGGCTTCCCTTCCTTCAGCACGATCGTGGGTGTCATGGACGACAGCGGCCGCCGGCCCGGGCCGATCGCGTTCGCGTCGCCCTGCACCAAGCCGTACATGTTTTTCGCGCCGGGCTTGGCCGCGAAGTCGTCCATCTCGTTGTTCAGCAGAAACCCCGCGCCCGGGACGGTGACGCCGCAGCCGAAAAGTCCGTTGAGCGTGTAGGTGCAGCTGACGGCGTTGCCGGCCGGATCGACGATCGAGAACTGCGTCGTTTCCATCGATTCGCGGGCCTGGTCGGGCGCACCCGGCGCGAGCCTCGCGCTGACGGTCGCCCGGTCGGGATCGAAATCCGCCATCCGGCGGGAAAGATAATTCCGGTCCAGCAGGCCGGCCACGGGCACCCGGACAAAATCCGGATCCCCCATGAACTCGGCCCGGTCGCGGAAGGCGCGACGCATGACCTCGGCGAAGAGATGGATCTTGGCCGCGGAATTCACCCCCAGTCCAGCCACGTCCCGTGGCTCGAGCATCCCGAGCATCTGCAACAAGGCGATCCCGCCCGAGCTGGGGGGAGGCATCGTGAGCACTTCATAGCCGCGATAGATGCCCCGCAGCGGCGTGCGCTCCACCGCGCGGTATCCGGCCAGGTCGCTTGCCGTGATCAGTCCTCCTTGCGCCGAGGTTCCGGCCACGATCAACCGCGCCGTTTCACCCTCGTAAAATTCGCGTGGTCCCTGCTTCTCCAGCCGGGCGAGCGTCGCGGCGAGGTCGGGTTGGACAAGATTCTCGCCCTCGGCGTAAAAGTGGCCGTCGCGCAGGAAGATTCGGCGGGATTCGGGGAATTGCCCGAGCAGCTTTTCGCCCGCCCTCAGGTCGCGGGCCAGGGCCGCACTGACGGGAAACCCCTCGGCGGCAAGGCGACGGGCGGGCTCGACCAGCTGGCCCCAGGTGAAGCGGCCCGAGCCATATCCCTGGAGCACCAATGCCAGTCCGGCAACAGTGCCCGGGATGCCGGATGCAAGGTAGCCGGAGGTGGATCTACCCGGAACCACATTGCCCTGCGCATCGAGGTAAAGTTCCCGGAAGGCCTGGCGGGGTGCGGTTTCGCGAAAATCGACGGCCGACGCGCGCCCGTCCGCGCGTCGCAGCAGCAGAAAGCCTCCGCCCCCGAGGTTGCCGGCTCGCGGATACGTCACGGCCAGCGCGAGCGCGGTCGCCACCGCGGCATCGGCTGCGTTGCCGCCCCGGCGGAGCACGTCGGTTCCGATGCGGGATGCGAGAGCGCTGGCCGACCCAACGAGGCCATGCTGGGATTCGACTGGAGCGCGCTGGGCGGAAGCCGCCGGCAGGCCCAAGATCAGGGACAAGCCTGCGAGCGCCGGCCGGAGAGTTCGCAGGCGAGTTTGCACGGGACGCAACGATTCCATCGCCCGCCGCGGTTTTCCATCGACGGCCTGGAAATCCTGACGGCGCCTCGCAGACTGGTCAGCCGCAACCTGGCGCCAGATGCGAGACGGAGGTGTCACCGCCTCGTCCATGACTTTACCGGATGCCCGCGACCCCGGCTGGCTTGGTGAAGCGGTCATCGGTCAGCGATTCGAGAAAGGCGATGAGGTCAGCGATGTCGTCCTCCGAGAGATTCAGCTGGATGTCGATCGCCTTGTCGCGGTTGATGCTGCCCTGCACGACCCGGTCCGGGTGATTGTAGTACTCGATCACCTCGCGCAGGGACTTGAACATGCCGTTGTGCATGTAGGGCGCGGTGAGCGCGACATTGCGCAACGAGGGTATCTTGAAGAGACCGAGGTGCGCCGGGTCCTTGGTGATCGCATAGCGGCCCGGGTCGTTCAGCTCCCTGCCATTGTACAGGCCGATGTTCTTGAACCGGTCGGCTGTGAAGTCCTCGCCCGAGTGGCAGTTCGCGCAATTCGCCCGGCCGATGAAGAGGATCCGGCCGCGGACCGCCGCCGGCGAGAGCGCGGAGTCGTCGCCATTGATATACCGGTCGTACGGCGAGTCGCCGGTTTCCAGCGTCCGTTCGAAGGCCGCAATGGCCTGGGAGAGATTCCGGGCGGTCGCGGGACCGTGAAAGATCGCGGCAAACCAGCGGGCATAGCCTGGATCCGAATTGAGGCGTTGCACCGCCTCGTCGACCGGCAGGTCCATCTCGCGCTCATTTGCGATCGGGCCAAGCGCCTGCTCCTCGAGCGAACTCGCGCGGCCGTCCCAGAAAAACCCGAGCCGGCCGGCCTGGTTCATCGCGGATGGTGTGTTGCGGTTGCCAAGCTGGCCGCCGACGCCCCGGCTGAAACGCACCGAGTCGGCAAACGCGTGCTCCGGCTTGTGGCACGACGAACAGCTCACCGTGCGGTCGGCCGAAAGGATCGGATCGAAGAAAAGGCGCTCGCCCAGCGCCGCCCTGTCGGCGGGATCGCCCGACGGCGCAGCGCTCGCGCCGGCGGCCAATCCGAGGACGGCGATCAGGGCCAAGGCCGGCAAACGGATGCGAATCATAGGGAATGACGATGCGGAGTGCCGGGGCGGCCGGTTCAACGGGCTAGTTTCTCCTCGTAGAGGGTGCAGATGCCCTCGCGCTCGTTGCAAAGCTGCCCCTTGATGCGGACCGTAATCGCAACGTCCTTTTTGAGGATCCTGATCTTCTGGCGGAATTCGGCGTGTTCCTCGAAATAGCCGAACTCGATGTCCCACGTCCGGTCCTTCTTGCGCTTCGGTTGCACCGAGATCACCGGTCCCACCACCTGCCAGGAATCACTGGGGGCAAACAGGACCTGGGTCGGTTGCGGGCCAATGTCTGCCTTGAAGTCCGTGGAATAGACGATCCAGTCGGGCGCGATCCGGGCGGTGATCACGACGTCGACTTCATCGCCGACCGAAAGCCCGGATTGCGAGAGCGAGAGATTCCACGCGACGGCGGATTTTTCCTGGGCCCCGAGCATCGACGCGGAACCGAGCGCGAGCAGGAGGAGAAGACAGGTGTGGAACGGGTTTTTCATGAAGAGCAGGAAAAAAGGGAACCCCGGAGTCGGCCGCAAAGCCGGGCCGCAACCGCGGCCCAGCGATGCAGACGCCGGAAAGGCTCAGTTCAGCGCCGCGAGCGCCGGGGACGGCGTGCCGACCTGGCTGGCCTGCGCGTAGGGATTGGGTTCGGCGATCAACTGGTCGAGGAGTTGGTTGAACCGCTTCACGTAGTCCTCGTAGTACTTGCCGGTGATCGTCCCGGTGTAGCCGGTGTAGATCTCCCTCACCTCGCCCTTGCGATCGATGATGAAGGTCGTCGGGAAAGCCGCCAGGTAGTTGATGCCCTTCAGCCTCTCAGTGGCGACTTTCTTGTCGGCGAGGCCGCCGAAGGCGAGGTCGTACTCGATGCCGTATTTCTTCCGGAGCGCGCCGAGGGTGTACTTGGCGTAATCCAGGTCGTCCTTCTGCTCAAAGCCGATCGCGATGGCCTCGACGCCCCGCTGCTTGTTGGCGCGAAACCACGGGGCGAAGAAGACCGTCTGGTCGGTGCAATTCGGGCACCACGTGCCGATGATCTCCACGATGGTGACCTTGCCCTTGTACTTGTCGTCCTTGAGCGAGATCGGTTTCCCGTCGATCCCGGGAAGCACGAAGTCGAGGGTCTTCTGTCCCTCCTTGAGATAGGTCAGCTTGTACAGGTCAGGCAGCTCGGCCTGGTCGTCCCGCACCGCCGTGAACTTCTGGTTGCGGTAGATGCCCAGGCCGATGGATCCCTCGATCCCGCCGTCGGCGTTGATGCGGCCATGGATGATCTTCGGGCTCGGGCCGGTGAAGCCGGAGAGGAAAAACTCGTCGCCCTGCACCGTGCCCTCGAGCTCGCGGGAGTCGCCGGTGATGGCCAGCGTGACGCCGGTGAGCCGGTTGCCCTCCTGCCGAAGCAGCGCGACCTGGTTGGCGGCCTTCTCCTTGGTGATGACGTTGATGTTCCATTTGCCGGTGAGGTTGGCCTTCGGCGCGACATCCTTGCCCGGCTCGACGAAGCGGTAGGACTTGCCGTACTCGGCGGTGAACGGCAGGTCGCCGAGGTTGGCGCGGGGCACGAGGCTCTTGTAGACCCCGGAGATGTGGCCCTCGTCGTCGATCCTGGCGACGATGGCGGCGTCGTAGGTGTTCATCTTGATGAAGAGGGTGCCGTCCTCTTCCTGGCGGACATGGAAGTCGTCGCGGCGCGTGCCGTTGAGCAAGGTGAAGACGGCCTCGTCGGGCGTGCGGCCCTTCACCTCGAAGTTGAAGGGAACGCGGTCCTCGGCGACGTTGAATTCACCGCGCCAGATGCCCTCCTTGATGAAGGGCTTCGGGGTGGCGAGGGCGGAGCCGGCGGCGAGCGCGGCGAGGGGGAGCAAACGGATGATCGATTTGATTTTCATGGTTGTGAGCGAACGGGGGAAAGTCGGGTGGGCCGGCCGACGCGGAGCAACATCAGCGGCTCAAAGAAAAGCCGGAAGGCGGCCCGCAAGAATACGCGGGGCTGCGCGGAGCCGGGAAAATTCCCGGCCCCGCGGGGCCCGCACGAAGAAAACCGTCCCCGTGATTGAAATCGCCACCAGGGTCGCGATTAGCCCCCAAACCCCAGGGGTCACGGAGACGGGTAAGATTCGGCGCGTCCGCCGGCCCGACGGAATCCCTCGCAGAGGCAGCAAGGCCGAGAATGCCAGGGGAGACGCCGGGCCGGGCGGACGGCCAAAGGGAAAACGCCTGGGCTGGAGGGCAAAGAACATCGGCGGCGGCTCAGGGCACGGCGGCGAGGACCGCATCGTTGACGGCGGACGCGGCCGGGGCCGATGCCTGGCGGGGCGCGGCCGCGTAGGGATCCGGCTCGGCAATCAGCTGGTCGAGGAGCTGGTTGAATTTCTTGACGTAGTCGTCGTAGTACTTGCCGGTCACCGTCCCGGTGTAACCGGTGTAGATTTCCCGCACCTCGCCCTTGCGATCGAGGATGATCGTGGTCGGGAATGCGGCCATGAAGTTGAGGCCGTCGAGCTTCTGCGTCGCGATCTTCTTGTCGTTGATCCCGCCGAAAACGATGTCGTACTGGATGCCAAAGAAGTCCTTCAGCTTGCCCAGCGTCTTCTGGGCGTAGGCGAAGTTGTCCTCCTGTTCGAATCCCACCGCGATGGCCTCGACGCCGCGCTGCCGGTTGGCCGCGAACCAAGGCGCAAGAAAGCGCGTCTGGTCCGTGCAGTTGGGGCACCACGAGCCGATGATCTCGATGATCGTGACCTTGCCCCGGTATTTTTCATCGTGCGGCGAAACGATTTTCCCAGTCAGGTCGGGGAACGAGAAGTCGATGGTCTTGCGGCCGTCCTTGAGGTAAGTGAGCTTGTACGGATCCGGCAGGTCGGTGTCGCGCTTGCGGGCCTCGATCTTGATGTTGCGGTAGATGCCAAGTTCGATGGCGCCGTCGAGCGTACCGTCCTCGGTGATCCGGCCCTTCACGAAGAAGGGGCTCGGGCCACTGAAGCCCGACAGGAAGAACTGGTCGCCCTGGACCGTGCCCTCGAGTTCGCGCGAATCGCCCACGACGGTCATGATGACGCCGGTGAGCCGGTTGCCCTCCTGCTTGAGCAGGCCGACCTGATCCGTGCTGCCGAGGTCCTTCGTGATGCTGTGGATGTTCCATTTGCCGGTGAGATCGGCCTTGGGGGCGACATCGTGGCCGGGCTCGACGAAGCGCCAGTCCTTGCCGGCCTCGGCCACGAAGGGCAGCGCGCCGCTTTTGAGCTTGGGCAACAGGCTCGTGTACTGGCCGACGAGCCGGCCGGGGGATTCGATCCGCGCGATGAGGGCGGCGTCGTAGGTGTTCATGCCGACGAAGATCTGGCCGTCCGCCTGCTGGCGCACCGGGAAGGTGTCGCGACGTGAACCGTTGTGGACGATGAGCTGGTCGCCCTTGAGTTCGAAGTTGAAGGGCACCTTGTCCTCGTTGACGGTGAATTCGCCGCGCCAGATGCCCGGCGTCAGGGTGGCAGTGAGCGGGCTGAAATCGGGAGCCGAGGGAGCCACCGGAACTGCGGCGAGGGCGAGCAGGGCGATAACGGTGGCGGGCAGGATGGTCTTGATTTTCACGGGTGATGCGGGGGTTGAAGGAAATGACGGAATGACGGGCGGCTTATTCGGCGTGGGGATCCACCACGTGGATCGGAAGGTCCCAGTGATTGGTCGTGAGCTCCCAGCGGCGGTTTTCCTCCCGGACGCGAGCGGCCTTGTCCGGGAAGAGCTGCCGCTCAATCTCCCCGCCATGGCCCGCGGCGGCCTGGTTCTTGTACGTGATGATCACGCGATAGTCCCAGCGGGACTCCTCGCTGGTGTGGAGACCGGGACCAAAAACCTGATAGTCGGTCACGTAGCCCAAGTCCTTTTCGCGATCGAGAGTGCCGATCTGGTATTTGCGGAAGATCGCCCACCATTCGTCCTTGAAGCCGTATTTGATGCGGTAGACCCACTCGACGAGATAGGGTTTGTCGGCAGCCGCCGACGGAGCGGCCGTGGCCGGGGCGGTCTGGGCGGAGGCGGTGAAAAAAGTTCCGGCCACGGCCCCTAGGAGGGCCAGGGCAGCGAACCAGCGACGAAGCCGGCGCCTGGTGCCCCGAAGATTGGAGTTCGTTTTCATGTGATGCGGTGTGGACATTGGCTCAGAACTTGGTGGAAACGGTCAGGTAGGTCGTGCGCGGCAGGCCGACCCCGAAGCTGCCGTTGCCGTAGGAATTGCCGCCGGCCGAGTAGTACCAGTAGCGGTCGAAAACGTTGTCGACGTTCAGCGCGATCCGGACGTTCTTCAGCGCCCCCTGCCGGGCGATCCCGTCATAGCCGACGCCGAGGCCGAAGAGCGCGTAGCTCGGCAGGCGCTGCGCACCGTTGCCGCCGGCCAGGCCGTTGTCGGTGGAGAGATAAACCCAATCCGTGAAGCGGGCATTCACCCCGGCGAAGAACGAGCCGAAGAAGTACGTGGCGTCGGAGTTGAACGTCCACTTCGGCGTATTGGGCACGGTGTTGCCCTTGATCGCCACGGTTTGCGGCAGGCCGTTGCTGCCAGGCTGCTGGTAATTGTCCCCGTAGGTCAGACTCTGGTAACTAAGCGAGCCGCCCAAGCGGAAGGAGCGGGCCGGCCGGTAGGCGAATGCCGCCTCGGCGCCGTAGCCGGTGACCCGGCCGAGATTAGCGTACGGCGTGGTCGTGCTCGCACTGCCGAATCCGAGCGGATCGTAGGGCGCGATCGAGCCGATGCGGTTCTGATACTCGATGTAATAGGTCGCGAGCGAGGCGCTCCAGTCCTTGCGGGAGGTCCGCCAGCCGAGGTCGTAGTTGTTGGTCCGCTCCGGCTTCAGCCCGCCCGGATTCTGCTGAAAACTGGTCGAGCCGATGACATCGTAACCGGGCGCCGCGAAATTCCGCGAAAAGTTAAAGAAGAGCTCATTGCCCCGGTTCAACCCGTAGGTCGCGCCCAGCTGCGGCTGGAAGGAATCGCTGAACGAGAACTTCGTCCGGTAGTAGCCGCCGGCATAGACGTTGTAGAATGCCAGGTTGTCCGGGGCGCCGTTATAGACGACGTTTTGCTGGAGGCCCTTGAGTCCGGCGGACAAGTGCAGCCGATTCTCCAGCAGCTGGACGGTATCCTTGGCGTAGAACGTGTAGGTGTGGACGTTGAAATGATTGTCGCTGTACGTCGTCCACGACTGGTTGGAGATGAAATCATTCGCGATCAGGCCGTTGACGAGATTGTAGCCCTTGCGCGTTTGGTTTTCCACGTCGTGCTCGAAGTATCCCCCCACGTCGATCCGCTCGCTGCCCACCTCCCAGCTCAGGTTCAACGGCAGGCCGTAGCGATGGCCGCTGTTCACCGAGCGGCGGGCCTCATCGCCCGCGCCCGGCAAGACCGTCGTGGCATTGATCAAGGCCGTGCGCTGGGCCGGCGTGTCGTTCACATAGGTGTTGAGGAAGGTCGGCGCATCGAACGCCGCATTGGTGTTCGTGGGAGCCACGATGTCGGTGCGGAATCCGCCGGTCTGCAGGTAGTAGGCGAGCTGGGCATTGGCGAAGAACGTCAGCGCCGTCTTGTTGGGCACGGCCCCGTAGTTGTGGCCGTTGACGTCCTGGAAATACGGGATGGCCGTGACCTTCAGGTCCGGGAGGGGGCTGAACGTGGCATTCACGCTGAAGAGATCCTGCCCGCGCTGGTTCACGTTCTTGTTCCAGTAAACGCTGTCCAAGCCGTTCGGGTTTCCGTCCTGCACGGCCGAGTAATACCAGTTGCGGCCCTTGTCGGTGAGGTCGCCGGTCTGGCCGAGCGTCCCGGCGGCGGCGCCGCCCGTGGCGGTTACCGGGGCGTACGGCACCCATTGGCCATAATAGGCCCCCGACACCGTCCGGTCGTCATGGTCGTCGGCGTTCGAGTACGTGTAGCTGCCCACGAGGGTCAGCGTCGAGGTCTCCAGGCGCACCTTCGTGTCGATCTCCTTGCGCTTGTTCGTCGCGGTATGCCCGAAGCTGTCGAACTGCTCGACATTCGAACCGCTAACGAAGGCTGTGACCCCGGGCGTCAGCTCCCCGGTGTCAACCCGGATGAATTCGCGGTGCAGGTTGCCGGTGCCGTAAGCGCCCACCAGTTCGGTGCCGGCCTGACGGGCGGGGCCCCGGGTGTAGAAATTGATCGAGCCCCCCAGCGCCGAATAGGACGGAGCGCTGACGTCCCCCGTTCCTGGCGAGACCTCGATGCCGGCCAGGTTTTCCCCGTCAAGAAACCGGTTGGGATTGCTGGATCCCGCCAGTGCCGGGTTGTAAGGAGTCGGCACCCCATCGACCGTGAGGGCCAGCGCATTGAGGCTGAAGGCACGGAGCCGGAGCGAATTGCCGTCCGAGGTGCGGATTCCATAGGTATTGGACGAGTTGACATTGATGCCCGGCAGACGGTTGAGCAGCAGAAGGGGCGTGGAGCCAGCCTCGGAAGTTGGCGCGACGTCGGTGGCCTGCAGGACATTATTGGCGCGGGAAATCCCGTTCTCGGCGACCTCAACCTTTTCGATCTGAACCACGTCCTCAGCCACGGGAATATCGACATGATCGTCGGATGCGGCAAAAACGGGTGAAATCAACAGGAAGGCGGACAGGACCAGGGATGATGAGGAGCGGAAGGATCGGGTGAAAATGAGGGACGACATTAGCGTTCGGAGAAAAGATTGCTTGGAAAGTTGGTGGACGCGCTCCCGCGGCTGGCGGGATGCACGGAGAAGGAAAGGCACGCGCGGGTCAGCGCGCGGGAACTCGGCCATGATGAAAGGGCGGGCGCGCCGACGCTCAGGCCGACGCCAGGAATCTACCGCCGCCCAATTGTGCGACATCGACCCGCCCTACCGGCCGGACCTTGTGCGGCACGGCCAAGAGTTGGGAAGGGAAACAGAAATTGAATCGGCGCGTGCCGGTTCGACGATGAAGCTGGATGCACAGTTGGAAACGGTTCGGGATGCGTTCAGGGGAAGCGTCCGGTCGGTCCGGTATCCCACATTGATTTTTGTCCTTCCGACTGCCCGCCGTTGTCGGCCAAGCAAAATCTGGAAGCTTTGTAGCTCGCGCTCAGCAGCGTGGAGCTCACCGAGAAGAATTATAATACTGATTCAATGTAAATAAAAAAAGTAGGGATTATCACTGAAATCCCTGTGATATTCCATTAACCATTAATTTATAGACTCTAACGATTTTTTGATTTCAGCCCAGCCGCCATATTTTTGCCGCTCCAATATGACTGGTAGCTTTGTGGGCATGGCCTGCTTGACGCCGAACTTCGAACTCGGGTCAGTCAATCATCGCCGCATGTCTGCGGCTGCACGATTCCCGTCCGGATAAAAAATGGCTGAACACAAGGACTGCGGCGATCCGCCGGCAAAGATTTACCCGGAGCCTTCGCCGAGGGGATTTCAGCTCTTCGCGGCCCAATCAAATGAAAGGAGTTTTTCCGCCAGCTCCGCCGCCTGGACGCGGATTTCAACAATCGCCGTCGATTCCCACAATACGCCCTTGAGCGGCGGACCGAGGGTGAAGAGGCGCCCGGTCGGCTCACCCCGATAACGCAGCACGTCGCCCGTTGGCAGCGCGTTGATCCCAAGGGCGAGCGGGTCGTGATCGATGAGGCCGCGGGCGAGCAGGTGGATGAAAAGGGGATGCTGGTATTTGGAATAATCGGTGCGGGAACCGGTGCAGTTGATGACCTTCGCGACCTGCAGGGCCACGTGGCGGATCGTGCCGCGCCAGCGGATGAGCGCCTGCACCCCGGTCTCGTTGGACTCGAGCACCTGCAGCCTCCCCGCATAGAACTTCAGGCGCCCCTCTTGCTCGAGTCGCTCGATGGCCGCTGCGGTTGCCGGCGCCAACCGATGCCGGTGGGCCTCCCAGAATGGCCGCACGTGACGCATGAAACGCGCGCGTTCCTCCCACGACAAGCCCTGCCAGATGGCCTGCGAATACGGGCGCAACCCGTCGATCACCGCACGCCAGTCCACACCCCGTTCCGCCACCGACCGGATTTCCTCCCGCACCCGGCGGACAAGCGCGCGAACCGTGGCTGGCGCAGGTTCGTGCGCCAAAAACGGCTCGTAGGTTCCGGTCGGGAGGTGTGCCTGCGGGCGGATGCCCTGGCGGGACAATGCGTGTATGGTCCCGCGGTGTCCGCCTTGGCCGAGTTGCACCATGAGATCCGTGGCCAATGGCCCCTGCCCGACCAACAACACATCGTCATCCGGGCCAATGCCGTCGAGGGCGCCGCCGCGCCACGGGATATGCACGTAGCGTGGGCTGTGGTAAACCGGCAGCGGCCGGGGTATGGGATATTCTCCCGGGAGGTTGCCGACGGCCAGTACGACGCGATTCGCGGCAAAGACCCGGCCGTCGCTGCCGGTCAGCTTGACTGCCGCCGCCTCGAGTTCCAGGTCCACAATTTCCGCGGGCTCGACCTGTATCTCAACCCCGGCAGCGGCTTCCGCGCGAGCGGCTGAAAAAACATCAGCCAGGTAACTGCCGTATAAATGCCTGGGAAGGTAGTCCTCTGCTGCCGCTGCCAACGGAAAGCCCGGTTGTCCCGCCCGCGAAATCAACCAGCCCAAAAAATGTCCGGGGTCATCGGCAAACGCGCCCATACGCCCGGCCGGCACCGTCAGCAAATGCTCCAGACATCGGGTGCCGTAGGCCACACCCCGGCCTACCTCACCGGCCCGCTCAATCAGCAGCAGGCGCATCGGCACCCTGGCCTGTCGCAACAGTTGTGTCGCAAGGAGGGTGCCGCTGGCACCGCCGCCAATGATGGCCAGATCAAACATCGGAAGGGAATTCGGCATGGATCGATGGAAAAGGATGTCACTTGGCCCGGCACCCGGAAGGCATGCTGGCTAATATCCTGCAGGTTCAAGGCCTGTACCGCAGGCGGTCGGATCGCGGAGGATTGGCGCGGTGTGACTTCATCCGTGTTGGTGCCAGATCGGGTTTCCCGGCCTTCAGATGCTCCAGTCCAACTCAGGCTGGCGCTTGCGCAGGGACTTGTCACGGATCACGAGTTGTTTCTCCTCGTAGACAACAAGGGAATCGGGCGGCAGGCTGTGCAGCAGGAAGACGTTGGCACCGATCGTCGAGCGCGCCCCGATGACCGTGTCACCCCCGAGGATCGTGGTATTGGGATAGATGGTCACATGGTCGCCAACGTCGGGATGACGCTTGATGCTCTTGACCGCGTGCCCGTCGTCGTCCTTGGCGATGCTGCGCGCCCCGAGCGTGACCCCGTGGTAGAGTTTGACGTGATCGCCCAGACGGCAGGTTTCGCCGATGACGACACCCGTACCGTGGTCGATAAAGAAATGCCGGCCGAGGCGCGCGCCCGGATGAATATCGATTCCGGTGCGACCATGCGCCCACTCGGTCATCATGCGCGGCACGATCGGCGCACCCGCGGCGTAGAGCACGTGGGCCAGGCGCTGGATGGCAATGGCCTCGACGCACGGATAGGACAACAGCACCTCGTCGCGGTGCAGCGTCGAAGGATCGCCAAGAAACGCGGCCTCGATGTCGGTGCGCAGGAGCTCGCGCACCGCTGGCAGCGATTCGAGGAATTTCTTGATGATCGGCGGGGTGCGCCCCGTCGGCTTGGTGGGATTGCCGACGCGGACACCGCGGCGCACCTGCTCCTCCAACCGGTGCGCCACGTCGACCAGGCGGGCCCGGGTCAGCGCGGGGAGCGCCTCAGCCGAGACGGCATCGTCGTCATGGAACCCCGGGAACACGATCTGCAGCAGATCCTCGCAGATCTGGCCGACGGCACGCTTGGAAGGCAGGTTGACCGAATCGCGATGGTTGAGTCCGCCGATCCGCTCATAAGATTCAAGCAGCGCCGGCACGTAGTGCGCGTACGCCGTACTGGTGCGGGAAACAGAAACCTCCGGCGTGGCCAATGCGGCGCCGGTGGCTGCAGCGGTGGTGCTCATGAGGCGGAGGAGGGACGGGCCCGGTTCCACGGAGCTTTGGCCAGCAGCAAGCCCATGCCGCAGAAATCGGTGATCCCGGCGAAAACCAAACCGGCGCCAACGAAACCGGCGACCCACACAAAATCCGGATGGACGACCCGGGAGAGAATGACGCCGATAAACACCAGGCTCCCCGCCGCGATCCGGACTTGTCGTTCGATACTGACCGCCTTGGTGGTCCCGCGTACCACGGGAAGACCCGCCGCAAGCCAGCCCGCGGTGCCACCGGCCACGACGATGGCCTGCGTGAATCCGGCGCTGGTGAGCTTGTCCGCTGCCGCCGCCGCCCGACGGTCGGTCTGGCAGATCAGATAGACCGGCGCTTTCGGGTCAGAATGCCCCGCGGCTGCGAGGGCCACGGCCGAAACGTCCGGCAAAGGCAGGTTTCGCGCCGGGCTGGCGTGCACCTCGGCGAACTCGGCGGGGGTGCGGACATCGAGGAACGTGCGGGTCGGGTTCGCGGAGAGTTCGCGCAGAAGCTCGGCGGCGGTAACGGTGGCGTGGCTCATGACGAGTGATTTGGTAGGAATTGAATCTGGGCAAAAAAAACCGGCCAAGAACAGCCGGAGGGAAAAATAAGCAGGATCTACTTTCGGGGCAACTTCAGCAGCGCGTCGACCAAGGTATCGACCTCCCCGCGGGTATTGTAGAACGCGAGCGAAGGCCGCACCGTGGATTCCAGCCCGAAGTGACGCTGAGCGGGCTGGGCGCAGTGATGGCCGGCCCGCACGGCAATGCCCTGCTCGTCGAGGTGGCGGGCGATCTTCTCGTTGGGCACGCCGGGAATGACGAACGAGAGCACACTCGCCTTGTGCGCGGCCGTGCCGATGGGTCGCAGGCCGGGCACGTTGGACAGGGCGCCGGTTGCGTACTCGAGCAAGGCATGCTCGTAGGCCGCAATGCCGGGCAGGCCAACCTTGAACAGGTAATCGATCGCGGCACCGAGCCCGACAACACCCGCGATATCTGGCGTGCCCGCCTCGAATTTTTCCGGCGCGTGCTGGTAAACCGTGCGCTCGAACGTCACGTCCTTGATCATGTGACCGCCACCCTGCCACGGAGGAAGCGACTCGAGGAGCGCCGCCTTGCCATACAGGGCGCCGATTCCGGTCGGGCCAAAAATCTTGTGGCCGGAGAAAACGAAGAAGTCCGCATCGAGCGCCTGCACGTTGATCGGAAGATGCGGCGTGGACTGGGCGCCATCCACGAGAACGGGAACCCCGCGCGCATGGGCCAGCGGAATCAGTTGCTCCACCGGATTGATCGTCCCGAGCGCGTTGGAGACATGCGTCACGGCCACCAGCCTGGTGCGCGGACTGAGCAGCTTGACGTACTCCTCGAGGATGAGCTCGCCACGGTCGTTGATCGGCACAACGCGGATGATCGCACCGGTCCGCTCGGCCAGGAGCTGCCAGGGTACGATGTTGGCGTGGTGCTCGAGCGTGGTGAGGAGTATCTCGTCGCCGGCTCCGATGTTTTTCCGGCCAAAGGTATTCGCGACGAGGTTGATGGCCTCCGTCGTGCCCCGGGTGAAGATGATCTCCTTGGCGTCCGCCGCACCGAGAAACTGGCGGACCTTCTCGCGCCCGCCCTCGAAGAGGTCGGTGGAACGCGCCGCGAGCGCGTGGGCCGCGCGATGGATATTCGAGTTGTCGCGGCTGTAGAACTGCGAGGTGGCGTCAATGACCGCCTGCGGCTTGTGCGTGGTGGCCGCATTGTCGAGCCACACAAGCGGCTTGCCGTTCACCTGCTGGTGCAAGGCCGGGAAATCGCGACGTACACCTTCCACGTCGAAGACGGGGGCGGCCGGGGCCGCTCCCGAGGGAAGGCTGGCCAGCGGCGGCAAGGCGGGTTCACGAATGAAATAATAGGAGGGGGCATCCAGGCCATCGAGTTCGGCCGGCGCCCATCGCGGCCGCTCGCCGGCGGCCGGGGCCGGAGCGCGACGCCCGAAGGAATCGCAACGCGGCTCGCCGAAGGGATGCGCATTGCTCGCCCCGGCTGCTCCGCTGTCCGTCTCCCCGGGTTTTGCCGGTAGTGACGACTGGGTCGCGGGGTGCACCGGGGGCGCATAGTCGGGAGTTTGCGCCGGATAGGCACCTGCGAGGCCGTGCGAGACCGCAGGCGCGGCCGGCACAGACGAAGAACCCAAGGCAGGGGAGACCTCCCGCCAGAGCTCACGGGCCAGCCGCGCAATCAGCTCGGTATCGGGCCCGCTGGTGTCGCCCAGTCCTTCCGCCGCCTCAGGCCTTGGTAGTGGCATACTCGTGGTAATGGCCGAGGTTGACGTTGTCCAGGCGGGCGATCGCATCCTGCGTCAAGACGGCGGCGGCAAAATAGCGGGTGACAAGGTGGGAAGCGATCGAGAGCTCGCTGGTGCCCATGTAACGGACGGATAAGCCCGGCTCGACCTCACCCGTGACACCGGTCTTGTGCAGACCCACCACGCCCTGATCCGACTCGCCGACGCGCAACAGGAGGATGCTGGACGTGGCACTCTTGCCGCTGCCCTGGATCTCGAATTTCTCGCTCGGAATCAACGGCACACCGCGCCAAGTGAGGAAGGGCGAGCCGAAAAGGTGCACGGTGGGCGGCGGCACGCCGCGGCGGGTGCATTCGCGGCCAAAGGCGGCGATGGCCCGGGGATGGGCGAGGAAGAACGCGGGCTTTTTCCAGACGAGTGCGAGCAGTTCGTCGAGGTCGTCGGGCGTGGGCGGGCCCGACCGGGTCTTGATCGCGCGGCCGGCGGACTCCTTCAGCAGGCCGAAGTCAGGGTTGTTGATGAGTTCCCATTCTTCCCGCTCCTTGACTCCCTCGATCGTCAGCCGGATCTGCTCCCGGAGCTGGTCGATCTTGTTGCTGTAAAGGTCGGTGACACGGGTGTGCGTATGGAGGACGGTCTGGATGGTGCTGAGATGGTACTCCCGGGGATCGACCTCGTAGTCGACAAACGTGTGGGGCAGCTTAACCTCGCCGCTATTCACCGTCAGCACGTCGACCCCTATCTCCTGGCCGTCGGCCTCCCGCGCAACCCGGTTCACGCGATAGACGCCGCCATCGACATTCACGTAGGGCAACAGGCGCAGCAGCCAGCGCGGCGTGATGCGGCCTTTCTGCGGAACGGTGACGGTGGCGTTGGCGAGGTTGCGCGCCGCGGCGGCGCCGAGGCTGAGTTGGGCGGACGGAATGGTTTGATTGGGCATGGCGAAGGGTGAATTGACAGTCGGACGAAAAATGAGCGCACGGCGGATGGCGGCCCGCACGCGTCGGAAGGATGAGCCGCGGATCTCGGGCGGAGAAACCGCGGGTAACAAAAACCAGGCAAACCCGCCGTGCCGTATGTCGGCTCCGGTTGCGCTTCCGGTGGTCCGGACAGCGGCTACATGCACCCAGCCGAAGCTGATCGGCGCAGTCAATCGATAACTTTTAACCTACTAATCCGGTGTGATTTATAAGGAGCATCATAGCTGATTCAGGAACTCGAGGCTGTTGGCCCGGGGTGCGAGCCCTTGCTCGTTGAGCCAGACCGGGTTGAAAAGTTTTGAGGCATAACGTGCGCCACCGTCACACAGCACGGTCACGATGACCTGGCCCGGTCCGCGCTCCCGGGCCAATTTGACGGCACCGGCCACATTGATCGCCGCCGAAAGGCCCAGGTAAAGGCCCTCGGCCCGGAGCAGATGGTACACGAACTCGATCCCCACGGCATCAGGGATCCGATACGCGTCGTCGACCAGCGCCGCGGCGACGTTCTTCGTCACCCTGCCTTGCCCGATCCCCTCGGCATGGGAATCGCCGTCATCATTGTCGGTGTTGCCGTGCTTGAACCACGACCACATGGCGGCGCCCAGCGGGTCAGCGCAGACCACGCGGACGCCGGGATTGCGCTCCTTGAGGAACCGGCTGACGCCCGCGATCGTGCCACCCGAGCCGATCGAAGCGACGAAGCCCGTTACCCTTCCCTCGGTCTGCTCCCAGATCTCCGGGCCGGTGGTCCGATAATGACCGTCAAGATTCGCGGTGTTGTCGAACTGGTTGGCCCACCATCCGCCCGGGAGTGATTCCGCCGTGCGCCGGGCGATATGCTGGTAATTCTCCGGGTCCTTGTAGGGCTTGGGTGGCACCCGCCGGACCTCTGCCCGCAGGGTCTTGAGGAGGTCCGTCTTCTCGTGGCTGAAATTATCCGGCACAATGAAGACGCTGCGGTAGCCCTTGGACAGGCCGACCAGCGCCAGGCCGATGCCTGTGTTGCCGGCGGTGCCCTCGACAATGACACCACCCGGCTGCAGCGCACCGGACCGCTCCGCGTCCTCGACAAGGGCCAGGGCCGCGCGGTCCTTGACCGAGCCACCCGGGTTCATGAACTCGGCCTTGCCGAGTATTTCGCAGCCGGTGGCCGCCGACAGATGGCGCAGCCGGATCAACGGCGTGCGGCCGATTGCGGCCGTGAGACCGTCGGCAATCGCGGGCAATTTGAGAGGGGAGCTCATGGCGCCATCAGTACACAGAGCGCAGCCCGGGGAGCAATTCTTCGCCGGAACAACCAAGTGGGATTGCGCTCGTCACTGTTTGATTCCGGCCAGCCAGGCAGCCCGGAGCCGAACCTGGAATTCCGACCGGGCGAGGCCCCGGCAATCTGGCGACGGCCGCAACGGTGGAAAAAGACCGGCACGGGATGAAAATTGCCGAAGGTCGCGGAGGGCATTGGAGGCGGGGGTTGGAATCGAACCAACTCATGGAGCGCTTGCGGCGCCGGGCCTTCCCATTTGGCTACCCCGCCGAAAATCAATCCCAAGCCGTACGGCTCGCGATCGGCACGCCGGTGCGTTCCCACCCGGCGAATCCGCCGGACGGCGCGCGGATGTTGCGATGCCCAAGGCGCTGGAGACACCCGGCCGCCAGCACCGCACAGTGTCCGTCGGCGCAGTAGCAGACGATCTGGGCAGCCGAATTGCGGACCAGATTCTCGATCCAAGCCGCGATCAGCCCGCGCGCCGCTTGCAACGCACCCTCGGCCCGGCCGGCCCGCAACTCGCTGAAATCGCGAAGGTCGACCAGTACTGGAACTACCGCCGGCAGGGTGATTCTCGGTACCGATCATGGAGCGGAGACGGCAGGGCCTGAAACTCGGCCTTTTCCCGTCGGCATTATGGTCTCGGTCTCCGCATTGTCCGGCACGCGAGTGCGGATGCAGGACCGGAAAAAGGGACACGCGATGCTGGGCAGATCATGGAATCGAGAGGGACGCCGCATTGGCGCGAACGATTCCAGTAGTCTGGTCAACATCGCGTGAGGATGCCGGCAAGCGCCGGCCTTTGGACTGGGCCGTCCCCGGGTGGGGACCGGTGCAAAAAAGAACAAAGGCCGCCCCGCTTCCGGGCGGGGCGGCCCGCAATTACTTGGCGGCGCCGATGAGGTCCTCGATCGAGTCGCTCTCGACGTTCACATCGGCAAAGAGCCACGACGACAGGTAGCGCTCGGCGCTCGACGGGATGATGGCGACGATCTGCTTGCCCTTGTTTTCGGGACGCTTGGACAACTGGATGGCGGCCCAGACGGCGGCGCCGGACGAAATGCCGATCGGGATGCCGTCCAGCTTGGCCACCTGCTTGCTGATGGGCGCGGAGTCATCCTCCTTCACGGTGATGACCTCGTCGTAGATCTTGGTGTTGAGCACCGAAGGGACGAACCCCGCGCCGATGCCCTGGATCTTGTGCGGGCCCGGCTGGCCGCCTGAAAGCACGGGCGAACTGGCGGGCTCGAGGGCGATGATCTTCACGGACGGCTTCCGGGCCTTCAGCACCTCGCCGACACCCGTGATCGTACCGCCGGTGCCGATGCCCGAGACAACGATATCGACCTTGCCATCCGTATCGTTCCAGATCTCTTCCGCCGTGGTCTTGCGGTGGATGGCCGGGTTGGCCGGGTTGGCGAACTGCTGGAGAATGACGCTGTTCGGGATCTGCTTCTGCAGCTCCTCCGCCTTGGCAATTGCACCCTTCATCCCCTTGGGTCCCTCGGTCAGTACCAGACGGGCACCCAGCACCTTCAGGATGCGGCGGCGCTCCATGGTCATCGTCTCGGGCATCGTGAGGATGAGCTTCAATCCCTTGGCCGCGGCGACAAACGCCAGGGCAATGCCAGTGTTACCGCTGGTAGGCTCGATGAGGACGGTGTCCTTGGTGATCTTGCCGCTCTTGAGGGCGTCATCGATCATCGAGAAGCCAATGCGATCCTTGACGCTGGAAAGCGGATTGAAGAATTCCAGCTTCAAGAGGATCTCCGCCTGGGCGCCGTGGGCGGCCGCGGTCCGGTTGAGCCGCACGAGCGGCGTGTTACCGATCGTCTCGGTAATGTCGTTGTATATCTTGGCCATGATGGGTGTGGTTTATTTTTGGGTTCGGAACTAAATGGCGTAATCCTGCTCGAAGGAACGGACCTGACGGAGGCGAAGGAGGACGAGATCATTGAGTTTCAGGCCGAGTTGTTCAAGCTCGGCCCGGGAGATTTCCGCCTCGACCGTCTCCCGGTTCTGCACCTGCTCGAGGGTCAGCCTAGCCTGCGGGCCGGCGGCATGGACATAGCGCAGGATGGCCGGGATCCCGTCAGCCCCCGTCTCGTGCGGCACCACGGCGATGTCGTGGGGACGGACATAGACGAGCCCGTCCTCGACCAGGCGCCCCGGGCGGGAATAAACCCCGTTGCCGGCCTGGGCCAGGGACTGTTCGCGGAAAACGTTCACGTTGCCGAGAAACTGATAGACAAACGGCGAGGCCGGCCGGTCGTAGACCTGCTGCGGCGTGCCCACCTGCTCCACCTTGGCCTGGTTCATGATCACCACCTCGTCGGCGATCTCCAGCGCCTCCTCCTGGTCGTGTGTCACGAAGATCGTGGTGAGATGCACCTCCTCGTGCAATTTCCGCAGCCAGCGCCGCAGTTCCTTGCGCACCTTCGCATCGAGCGCGCCAAACGGCTCGTCAAGCAGGAGGACCTTCGGTTCCACCGCGAGCGCGCGGGCCAGCGCGATGCGCTGGCGCTGGCCACCCGAAAGCTGGTGGGGAAACCGCGCACCCAGTGTCTCGAGCTGGACAAGCTTGAGCAAGCGGTTCACCCGGTCGGAAATCTCGGAGCGCGACGGCCGGTCGCGACGGCGCCGGACCCGCAGGCCGAAGGCGACGTTCTCGAACACCGTCATGTGCCGAAACAGCGCGTAATGCTGGAAGACGAAGCCGACCTTGCGCTTGCCCGCGGGCACATCCGTCACGTCCTCGCCTTGGAACCGGATCCGTCCGCTGCCGGCGTCCGCATATTCGAGGCCCGCGATGATGCGGAGCAGCGTGGTTTTACCCGAACCCGAGGGGCCGAGCAGCGCGACCAGCCGCCCGCTTTCCACGGAAAGATCGACCCCGGCCAGGGCGGTGTACGAGCCGAAAGTCTTGGAGATGTTAAGGGCGGAGATACTCAAGTGGCAGGGAGAGGTGGATCAGGCGGCGCGGGACTGCGCATGGCGCCATTCGATGAAACTCTTCAGGACGAGCGTGACAAGCGCCAGCATTGCCAGCAGCGAAGAAACCGCGAAGGCCGCGACATAGTTGTACTCATTGTAAAGGATCTCGATGTGCAATGGCATCGTGTTGGTCTCGCCACGAATGTGGCCGGAGACCACGGAAACCGCGCCAAACTCGCCCATCGCGCGGGCGTTGCACAGGATGACGCCGTAGAAAAGGCCCCATTTGATATTCGGCACCGTGACGCGCCAGAAGGTCTGCCAGCCGCTGGCGCCCAATGTGATCGCTGCGCATTCCTCGTCCGTGCCCTGCGACTGCATGAGCGGGATAAGCTCCCGTGCAACAAACGGGAACGTCACAAAAATCGTCGCCAGCACGATACCCGGCACGGCGAAGATGATCTTGATATCCTGCCGGTTGAACCATTCGCCAAACCACGGATGGTCTCCCGCGCCCAGATAGGGACCGAGCCAGCCCTGCAGCCCGAAGATCAGCACGTAGATCAGGCCCGAGATCACGGGCGACACCGCAAACGGCAAATCGATGAGCGTGGTCAGGAGGCTTTTGCCGCGGAAGTCGAACTTGGCGATGCACCACGACGCCGCCACGCCGAAGACCAGGTTCGCGGGCACGGCGATGGCCGCGGTCATAAGGGTGAGCCGGATCGCGCTGAGCGCATCGGGATCGGTAAACGCCTTGAAATAGGCCCCCAGGCCCTTCCGCAGCGCCTCGGTGAACACCGCCGCGAGCGGAAGCACGAGGAAGCAGCCGACGAAAAGCAGCGCAATGGTCATGAAGACCACGCGCACCCAAAGGGGATTCCGGATGACCCGTGGCGTTCCGGGGTTGGTGCGCGCCGGCTTGGCGGCGAGGGAGGTGGCAGGTCCGGCCATGGTCAGACGCGATAGTAGCGGCGGCTCCATTTCTGGAGCAGGTTGATGAGCAGCAGGAGAACGAACGATGCCACCAGCATGACCACCGCGATGGCCGTGGCGCCGCGATAATCGTATTGTTCAAGCTTCGTGATGATGAGCAGCGGCGTGATCTCGCTGTGCATCGGCTGATTGCCGGCGATGAACACGACGGAGCCGTATTCCCCGACCGCGCGGGCGAAAGCCAGCGCGAAACCGGTGATGAGTGCCGGCAGCAATTCCGGGAAAATCACGCGCGTCATCGTCTGCCAGCGATTAGCGCCCAGCGTCGCCGCGGCCTCCTCCAGCTCCGGCTCGAGTTCGGCCAGTACCGGCTGGAGCGTCCGAACGACGAACGGCAGCCCGATGAAAGTCAGTGCAAGGAAAATCCCGGGCCGGTCAAAGGCCAGTTTGTCGCCCAGCCAGCCTTTCCAATCCACCACGGGAACGGCGACCGAAAGTGCGGTCACCCCCCGCGTCCACAGCGGATCGAGCCACTGCCCCACCCAGCCATTCTTGGCATAAATCGCGGTCAGGGCGATGCCCGCCACCGCCGTCGGCAGCGCAAACGGCAGGTCAACCAGCGCGTCCACCACCCGTCGCCCGGGAAACGTGTAGCGCACCAGCACCCACGCCACGATGCCGCCGAAGACGGCATTCACCAAGGCGGCCAGCAGCGAGACGCCGAAGCTGAGTTTGTAAGAGGCGATGACGCGCGGCGACGCCACCGCGGCGATGAAATCGGCCCAGCTCATGCCGGCGGTCCGGATGAAGGCCGCAGACAACGGGATCAGCACGATCAGGCCGAGATAGGTCAGCGTGAAGCCGAGCGAGAGGCCAAAACCGGGCAGGACCGAGCGTCTGGAGGTAACCGAGGCCATCAAAGATTTTCCGCATAGGAAATGAACGCGCGGTACGAGGCGAGGATAGACAGCAGAGCAATCCGGGCGGCCTCGGCCTGGCGTTCGAGCGCGAGGCGGGCCGGGGTTTCGAATATGATCTCGAACGGCCGCGGCCGCTGGTCGGGCGCTGGTGCCAGGATCCCGGAGAAACAGTCGCAAATCACACCCTCCCGGGCCGCGAATCCGTCGATCACCGGCGCGCGGTTGCGCGGCAGCACCCGCTCCGAGGCCTGCAGCGCGGGCACCAGCAGTTCCTCGTTCAGCACCCGCCCGTGCGCATAGCCGTAAAGTCCGTCACTCGTGTCGTCGGCATGCAGCGCAATAATCCCGTCAAAAGTCTGGGTTCGCAGCTCCTCCTCGAGAATCAACACTTCCGGCTGGCTGGAGCCCCGCCAGAACTCGCGGTTCAGGTCGGCACCGCCGCGATTGTGCCGGGTGTCATCCTCATACCCCGTGGGATTGCACACCGGATAAGCGACCAAGTCGTAGCCAGCCGCCAGTTCGGGCTGGAGTGCGAGTTCATGCAGGAGCTGAAGCAGGGCGGAGGCCCCGGAGGGCTCGTCACCATGGACCAGGGCGAACAAGCCGATCCGCTTTTGTGGCACATTAACCCGCGGGCCAAGGAAGGTAAAACGCGGAATCGTGTAGCGCCGGCCTTCGAGCTGAAACGAACCGGCCACGGTGCCAACGATCTGCCGGAAGGTCTCCGCCAGGCCCAGAAAGGGCCAATAAAGGCGCCGCAGTTTGTGCGGATAAACCGCGGGGGACTGGCCGAGCATGACCATGGCGAGGATTACTGCTGATAGATCTGGTCAAAGACCCCACCATCGGCGAAGTGGGTTTTCTGGGCTTTTTCCCAGCTGCCGAAAACCTCGGGAACGGAGAAGAGGGGGATGTTTGCAAAACGTCCCTCCGTCCGCGCCAGCACCGCCTTGTCCGTGGGTCGGAAGTTGTACTTGGCCGCAAGCTCCTGCGCCTCGGGGCTGTAAAGATACTCAAGGTAGGCGCGCGCCTGCTTCTCGGTGCCGTTCTTTTTCACGAAGCGGTCGACCCACACGACCGGGTTTTCCGCGAGCACGCTGACCGATGGCACGACCGCCTCGACCTTGTCGTCCCCCACCTCCTTGATGGTCAGCGCAACCTCGTTCTCGAACGTGAGCAACACATCACCGATGCCTCGCTGGCCAAAGGTCGTCGACGCAGCCCGTCCGCCCGTGTCGAGCACGGGCACGTTGCTGAAGAGCTTTTTGACAAACTCCTTTGCCTTGGCCTCATTGCCGCCCGGTTGCCGGAGGGCGTAGCCCCAGGCGGCCAGATAGCTGTAGCGGCCGTTGCCCGAGGTCTTCGGATTCGGGATCACGACCGAGACGCCCGCGCGCGTGAGATCGGACCAGTCCTTGATCTGCTTTGGGTTTCCCTTCCGCACGATGAAAAGGATGGTCGACGTGTAGGGCACGCTCCCGTTGGGCAGGCGGGTCTGCCAGTCGGCCGGAATGAGGCCCGACTTGGCAAGCTGGTCGATGTCGGTGATGCCATTCATCGTGACCACGTCAGCCGCCAAGCCGTCGATCACCGACCGCACCTGTTTCGAGGAACCGCCATGCGACTGGTTGACGGTGATGGTCTCACCGGTGGTTGTTTTCCAGTGGGCGATGAAGGCCGCGTTGTATTCCTTGTAGAACTCGCGGGTGACGTCATACGACGCGTTGAGCAGCGTCGTGCCGGCTCGAGCTGGCGACACGATCCACAACGGTACGAGTAGCGAAAGGAGCAATTTGCGAAGCAGTGACATGCGGGATGAACCTTGGGGGATCAAAGATGCTGGCCGTAGGCCTGGAGGGCCCGGTAGCGGATGATAAAGCGGTTGAGGATCGTGATGATGGCCCCATGATAGAGATCGTCCGGCCAGGCGGCCGGAACGCAGAGGGTAAGCTCGAACGGCGGCGCCGGAAGGTCTTCGGCGACCGTCAGCGGCCCCTCCGCCGGCGCGATATCGCGGGACGCGCGCTCAAAACGCACGGGGAACGGATCAATGTCGGCGGACGAAATAAGCTCAACGTCAGGGGCCAAAGGCACCCCGGCCGGCTCGCGCACCCGGACGGTGATCACGTCATCGTGGTCAACGGACTCGACCTGAATGAAGCCGTGGTAGCCGTTGAGACGGGCGTCTTTTTCGAGCAGCCGGATTTCCGGCAGATCCGAGCGGGACCAGTGGGCGCGGCCCAGGTCGCGCAGCGGGGCGCCAAGGAAAAATCCGGCGGCATCGACGAGCGGAAAGAACGACAGGTTCAGGCCGTATCCGTCCCCCGAGTTTTCGGCCAGACGCTCGACCAGGTGCAGCACGGCATGGCCGGCCCGCAGGTCACGACGGTCGAAGTTGGCATAAAAGGCCAGACGCCACGATTCATCGGTCGCGTGCGGGCCGAAAAATACGAAACGCGGCAGGTACGCATGCCGGCCGCCATGGTAGAGCGGGCCGACCGGCGAGCCAAAGACATGGTTGTTTCGCTGGGAAAGCGCGTAAAGCGCGCTGAGGTGTTCCTGAAAGGCATCAGACCCCATGGCCTCGGGTGCCGGCGCGGACGCGGTTACACCATAACGCGGGAGTGGATTCATGGTCGGGAAAAGGATCCGCCGGGCGCGGAAAAAGACGGCAGCACGCCCGCCGAGGACGTGCCGCCGCGCAACGGTGACTACTTCAAGTAGATCTGGTCGAACACCCCGCCGTCGGCGAAGTGGGTCTTCTGGGCCTTGGTCCAGCCGCCAAAGACATCATCGATCGTGAACAGTTCGACCTTGGCGAAGTTAGCCGCGTACTTCTCCGCGATCGCCGCGTTGCGGGGACGATAAAAATTGCGTGCCGCAATCTCCTGGCCCTCGTTCGTGTAGAGGTAGTCAAGATAGGCCTTTGCCACCGCCTCCGTGCCCTTCTTCTTCACCACCTTGTCCACCACGCTGACCGTGGGCTCGGCCAGGATGCTGATCGAAGGCACGACGATCTCGAACTTGTCGCTCCCGAATTCCTTCAGGGCGAGATAGGCCTCGTTTTCCCAAGAGAGGGAAACGTCGCCGATACCCCGCTGGACAAACGTCGTGGTGGAGCCCCGCGCCCCGGAGTCGAGCACCGGCACGTTGCGATAAAGCGCGGTGACATAATCCTTCGCCTTTTGCTCGCTGCCGTAGTGCTTCTGGGCGTAGCCCCAGGCCGCAAGGTAGGCCCACCGAGCCCCGCCGGATGTCTTTGGGTTGGGAACGACGACGCCGACTCCCGGTTTCACGAGGTCGGGCCAATCCTTAATTCCCTTCGGGTTGCCCTTGCGGACGAGAAACACGATGGTGCTCGTGTACGGTGCGGAGTTGTTCGGCAGGCGCTTCTGCCAGTCAGCCGGAATGAGCCCGGCCTTGTCGTGCAGGGCATCCACATCGGCCGCGAGCGCGAGCGTGACCACGTCGGCCGGCAGGCCGTCCACCACCGAGCGGGCCTGGGCGCCCGAGCCGCCATG
>Ga0265319_1000517_pt1 | contig 26603 bp, 27 predicted proteins | sample 4824metaG_FD_192443 | JGI IMG/M metagenome (GOLD analysis project Ga0265319, IMG submission 192443) | Rhizosphere microbial communities from Carex aquatilis grown in University of Washington, Seatle, WA, United States - 4-8-24 metaG | ecosystem: Host-associated > Plants > Roots > Rhizosphere >...
GTCTGCGAGGTCGAGCGGCCCGAAGGCGTGATCGTGCAGTTCGGCGGCCAGACGCCGCTGAAGCTGGCGGCCGGGCTCGCCGAGGCCGGCGTGCCGATCCTCGGCACCTCGATCGACTCGATCGACCTGGCCGAGGACCGCGGCCGCTTCGGCCAGCTGCTCGAGCAGCTCGGCTACGAGGCCCCGCCCTACGCGACCGCCCACTCGCCCGAGGAGGCGCTCGCGAAGGCGCCCGAGGTCGGCTTCCCGCTGCTCGTGCGCCCGAGCTACGTGCTCGGCGGTCGCGCGATGGAGATCGTCTACTCGCTCGACGGGCTGCGGGACTACCTGACGCGCGTGGGCTCGGCCCACGGCAGCGGCAAGCAGATCTTCCTCGACCGCTTCCTCGAGGACTCGATCGAGCTCGACGTCGACGCGCTGTGCGACGGCGAGGACGTCTGGATCGGCGGCATCATGCAACACGTCGAGGAGGCCGGCATCCACTCGGGCGACTCGGCCTGCGTGCTGCCGCCGCACTCGCTCGGGGGCGACGCGCTCGCGCAGATCCGCTCGCACACCGAGGGGATCGCAAAGGCGCTCGGCGTCGTCGGCCTGCTGAACGTGCAGTACGCCGTCGACACGAGCGGCAGGCTGTACGTGATCGAGGCCAACCCGCGCGCCTCGCGCACCGTGCCGTTCGTCTCGAAGGCGATCGGGCATCCGCTCGCGAAGCTCGCCTGCCGCATCATGCTCGGCGAGCGGATCGCCGACATGGGCCTGCCGGCCGATCCGGTCGGCGACGTCGTCTGCGTCAAGGAGGCGGTGCTGCCGTTCGACCGCTTCGCCGGCGCCGACTCGCTGCTCGGGCCGGAGATGCGCTCGACCGGGGAGGTGATGGGGATCGCACGCGACTTCCCGACCGCGTTCGCGAAGGCGCAGGCGGCGGCCGGCGCGCAGCTGCCCGACGCGGGGACCGTGTTCATCACGGTGACCGACGGCGACAAGCCGGCGGCCGCCGGCGTGGCGATGGCGCTCGCCGAGCTGGGCTTCGAGCTGGTCGCGACGAGCGGCACCGCACAGGCGATCAAGCGCATGGGAATTCCCGTGCGCTCGCTGTGCAAGATCGGCGAAGGCTCGCCGAACGTGCTCGACGAGATCGAGCGCGGGGAGATCAGGCTCGTCGTCAACACCCCGGTCGGCACCGGCGCGCGCATCGACGGCTGGGAGATCCGCTCCGCCGCGGTCGCTCGGGGGATCCCGTGCATCACGACGATGACCGGCGCGATGGCCGCAGCGCGTGCGATCGCCGCCGCGCGGCGCGGCCAGGCGCCCGTCGTCTCGCTGCAGGAGCTGCAGCATGCGCCGTCCTCGCCGGCGGGTCCGCCGCGCGTCGCCTGAGGCCGGTTGCGCGAACGTTCGCGTTCGTGGCGCGAAACGCCTGCAAACGGATCGGATCCTTCCAGGGAGCCTCGACATTGCTCGACCTCAAGTTGAGGTCGAGGCGAATTCGGCGGTTGGCGCTTGCCGAGCCCGCTTCACGTTGTAGACTCGCCGCCAATGCCGCCGGCTGCCAGTGAAACGCCTGCCAAGCACGCCACCGCGCCCGAGCGTTCCCTGCACCAGCGCATGATCGCGCTCACGCGCGCGAACGAGATCCGGACGAAGCGTGCGCAGCTCAAGCGGGACCTCAAGGCCGGCCGCGTCGCCATCCACGAACTGCTGATGGAGCCGCCGACCTACGTCGAGACGGCGAAGGTCTTCGACCTGCTGCTGGCGGTGCCGAAGTACGGGCGCGTGAAGGCCAACAAGGTCCTCACGCAGTGCCGCATCTCCCCGAGCAAGACGATCGGCGGGCTCTCGCCCCGGCAGCGCGCCGAGCTTGTCGCGCTGCTCCGCCGGTAGTCAAGAGCGCCGCCCGCGCGTGGCTCGCGTGTTCGTCATCACCGGCCCGTCGGGCGTCGGCAAGGGGACGCTGATCCGCGGCCTGCTCGCGCGCATCCCCGAGCTGGAGCTGTCCGTCTCCGCCACCACGCGCCGGCCGCGCGCCGGCGAGCGCGACGGCGTCGACTACCACTTCCTCAACGACGCCGAGTTCGACCGCAAGGTCGCCGCGGGCGCGTTCGTCGAGCACGCCGCCTACTCGGGCCGCCGCTACGGGACGCTGCGCTCCGAGCTCGAGCGCCGCACGACCGCCGGCGTGCCGGTCGTGCTGGAGATCGAGGTCCAGGGCGCCCGCCAGGTGCGCAAGACGCTGCCGTCCGCGGTGCAGGTGTTCATCGTCCCGCCGTCCGAGCAGGCGCTGCGCGAGCGGCTCGTCGGCCGCGGGACCGACGACCCCGAGCAGATCGAACGCCGCCTCGCCGTCGACGAGCGCGAGCTCGCCGCCCAGGACGAGTTCGACCACAAGGTGATGAACGACCGCCAGGAGGACGCGGTCGGCGCGCTCGAGCAGCTCGTGCGAGACGCCCTGTAACGTCGCGCGCAGGCGGCCGCTTGCGGTCGCCGGAGCGCGAAACACCGCTTGCAAGCGCGCGCCCAAGCCTGGCCGCAGAGCCGGTCGCTCGTTACCGTGACGCGCGGCTCGTCGCCGTCGTCTCCGTCCCATGCCCGCATCCGCCAGCTCACGCGCACGCCGCTCCGGCGCGCTCGCAACCGCCATCGCCGTCGTCGCGACCACGGTCGCGACCGCCGCGCCGAGCACGGGGGACCTGCAGCAGCGGATCCAGAGCACGCAGCAGCGCGAGCAGGGCGTGCAGGGCACGATCCAGCGCGAGAACGCTCGGATCGCAAGCGCCCAGCGCCACATCGACGACATCGACGCGCAGCTCGCCGGCCTCCAGCAGCAGCTCGCGTTGGAGCGCGCGCAGCTCGAGCAGGTCCAGCAGCAGCTGCGCACCGAGCGCGGCCGCCTGCTGCGCCTGCAGGCCACGCTCGGCGCCGACCGCGCGGCGCTCGCCCGCCAGCTCGTCGCCCAATACGAGGCGCCGCCCGACGACGTCATGACCGTCGTGCTGCACGCGCACGGCTTCAGCGACCTGATCGAGCGGATGGACGACATGTCGCGGCTGCGCAAGCACAACGTGACCGTCACGACGGACGTCGCAGCCGCGCGCACCGCCGTGGCGGTCGAGACGAGACGGCTCGCAGCGATCGCGCTGCGCCGGCAGCGGATCGTCGACGGCGCGATCGTGCAGCGCGACGAGATCGCACAACTGCGCCTGCGGGCAGTGGGCGAGCAGATGCAGATCGTGCGGGCGCGCACGCACGACCGCAGCCAGCTCGGCGCGCTCCAGCAGCAGGAGCACGGCCTCCAGCACACGCTCAACAAGATCCAGGCGCAGGAGACGGCGGCCGGCGCGCTCCAGACGAGCGGCACGATCGGCGGCCCCGGGCCCGGCGTCACGAACGCTCCGTTCGTCTCGCACGGCGGCTCGACCGGCTTCTTCCAGGCGCCGGGCACGAATTACAGCGTCGGCGTGGAGCCGATCATCGCGGCGCGGCTGGACCGCCTCGGCAAGGCGCTCGGCCTGCACCTGATCGGCATCTCCGGCTACCGCTCGCCGCAGCACTCGGTCGAGGTCGGCGGCTTCCCGAACGACCCGCACACGCGCGGCGAGGCGTCCGACACGCCCGGCGTCGAGGGCGTCTCCGAGGCCACGCTCGAGCAGTTCGGGCTCACACGGCCGTTCGGCGGCGCCGCCGAGGCCGACCACATCCAGCTGCTCGGCAGCGCCTGAGGCATCGGCGATGCGCCGACTGCCATTGACGCCGACGGCACGAACTGCATCATTGACGCGATGGTGAGGCCCGCTTGAGCATCCGCGCACGCGATCTCACGGCGCCCGACCACGTCGGCGCAGCGACCTCGCGTCGCACGCGGATGAGCACCGGGAAGCGGGTGCTCGTCGGCGGTCTCGTGCTCGTCGCCGCCGCGCTCGTGGCCTCGGCGATCATCGGCTTCGCGCTCTCCAGCGTCGACCTCTCGACGGGCGACAGCGCGCTCGCGCAGGTCCACCTCGGCACGTTCGCCGGCACGCTCGACGGCGCGACGGCGCGCAGCGCGCACGGCACCAGCGTGCCGGTCACCGTGCAGGACGGACAGGTCACGCCGCTGCACCACGTCGCGCCCGGCACGACGTTGACCGTCACCGTGCGCGTGCACCGCCCGGACTGGAGCGGCTGGGCGCTCGGAAGCGTCGTCGTGCAGCAGCTCACGCTGCGCACCCCGACCGCGGTCGTGCAGACGCGCTGGACGACACTGCACGCCGGCGCCCCGCTGCGCGTCGCGTTCGCCGCGCCGGTCGCGCGCGTCGCCTACGGGACGCCGGGGAACCTGCACCACGTCGTGCTGCGCCATCCGCAGCGGGTCGTCACGCTCGGGCGCCAGGCGGCAGCGGGATCGATCGCGGTCGCCGGCGCACCGCGCACGTGGGAGCAGCTCCCGCCGGCGCGCACCGTCACCTGGTTCCCGGCCGGCGCCTCGACGCTCGCCGTCACGACTCCCGCTCCGGGCGGCCGGCTCGGACCGCTCTCGCCGCTGCGCGTGACCTTCTCCAAGCCGCTGAGCGCGCTCGGCTCCGCGCGGCCGGCGTTCGCCACCCCGGTCGCCGGCAGCTGGCGCCGGGCCGACGACCACACGCTCGTCTTCACGCCGAGCGGCACCGGCTTCGGGCTGGGCGCAAGCGTGCGGATGACGCTGCCGGCGGGCGTCGTGCTCGCCGGGGCTACCCCGGGCTCCAGCGCAGCCGCGAGCCTGCCGGCCGCGTGGACGGTGCCGCCCGGCTCGACGCTGCGCCTGCACGAGCTGCTCGCGCAGCTCGGCTACCTGCCGCTCAGCTGGCAGGCGGCGAGTGGCGCCGAGCCCGTCGCGTCCGGCGACGGCGCCCAGCTCGCGGCCGCCGTCGATCCGCCGAAGGGCAGCTTCTCGTGGCGCTGGTCGCTGCCGAGCCAGCTCACGTCGCAGTGGAGCCCCACGACGGAGAGCGCGATCACCAGAGGCGCCCTGATGAAGTTCCAGAGCGACCACGGGCTGGCGACGGACGGGATCGCCGGGCCGAGCGTCTGGTCGGCGCTGTTCGCGGCGCTGCGCGCGCACAAGCTCAACACGTTCGGCTACAGCTACGTGCTCGTGCATCGCGACGCCGCGACGCAAACGGCGACGCTGATCCACGACGGCAAGACCGTCATCACCACGCCCGCCAACACGGGCGTCGCGTCGGCGCCGACGCAGCTCGGCACGTTCCCCGTCTACGTCCGCTACGACGTCACGACGATGTCCGGGACGAACCCCGACGGCACGAGATACAGAGACCCCGGCATCAGATACGTCTCCTACTTCAACGGCGGCGACGCGCTCCACGCGTTCGACCGCGCGTCGTACGGGACGCCGCAGAGCGTCGGCTGCGTGGAGCTGCCGGAGGCTTCGGCGGCGAAGATCTATCCGTACACGCCGATCGGCACGCTCGTCCAGGTCGCGCCGTAGCGCGCGGGTGTCGCCGGCCCCGCGCACCGTCTAGACTCCGGGGTGCCAACCACCTGGAAAGGCCCGCCTTGATCTCTCCCCGCATCGATCGCCTGCTGACCCACGTCGACTCCGACTACGCCAGCGTCGTCGTGGCCGCCAAGCGCGCGCGGCAGATCAACTCGTACTACCACAACCTCGGCGAGGGCACGTTCGACGAGTTCCCGCCCCCGATGGTCGAGACGCGCTCGAAGAACTACCTCACGATCGCGCTCGAGGAAGTCGCCGCGGGCAAGATCAAGTACCACTACCGCTAGCCGGTAGGGGTTCGCCTCTGGAAGGCGAAAGGACGCACATGGCCAGGCTGCTGCTCGGCGTCAGCGGTGGGATCGCCGCCTACAAGGCGCTCGAGTTCGTCCGCCTCGCGACGAAGGCCGGCCACAGCGTCCGCGTGATCCAGACGCCGACGAGCGAGCGCTTCGTCGGCGTCGCCTCGTTCGAGGGCGTCACCGGCGCGCCGGTGCTGACGAGCGAGTTCGCGCGCGATCCGTTGCGCGGCGCCTTTCCCGGCGATCCGCCGCCCGCGCACGAGCCGATCAGCCACCTGCAGCTCGTCGCCAACGCCGACGCGCTCCTCGTCGCGCCGGCTTCGGCCAACACGCTCGCCAAGCTCGCCGCCGGCCTCGCGGACAACCTGCTGACGAGCGCCGCGCTCGCCGCCCGCTGCCCGCTGATCGTCGCGCCCGCGATGAACGACGCGATGTACGAGCACGCCGCGACGCAGGCCAACCTCGCGCTGCTGCGCGAGCGCGGCGTGCGCGTGGTCGACCCGGGCGTCGGTCCGCTCGCCTCGAAGGGCGAGCACGGCGTCGGACGCCTCGCCGAGCCGCCCGAGCTGCTCGCCGCCTGCGAGGCGGCGATCGCCGCCGGCGAAAGCGCACGGGGGCCCGCCTCCGCCGGCCACGTGGCCGGCTCCGGCACCCCTAGCGCCACCAGCTCGCTCGCGGGCCTGCGCGTGCTCGTGACGGCGGGGGGGACGCGCGAGCCGATCGACAGCGTGCGCTTCGTCGGCAACCGCTCATCCGGCCGCATGGGCTACGCGCTCGCCGCTCAGGCGGCGCGCCGCGGCGCGAGCGTGACGGTGATCGCCGCGAACGTCGCGCTGCCGGCGCCGGCCGGCGCGCGGATCGTCCCGGTCGAGACGGCCGCGCAGCTCGCCGACGCCTGCGCCGGGGCGTTCCCGGACTGCGACGTGCTGCTGATGGCGGCGGCCGTCGCCGACTTCCGCCCGTCGGCGCCGGCCGACACGAAGCTGAAGAAGACCGCCGCGGACGCGCCCGACGCAATCGCGCTGGAGCCGACGCCGGACGTGCTCAGTGGCCTCGCCGCCGCCCGCCGCCCCGGCCAGACGATCGTCGGCTTCGCCGCCGAGCACGGCGACGGCGCGCTCGCGTACGCGCGCGAGAAGCTCGCGCGCAAGCGCCTCGACGCGATCGTCGTCAACGACATCTCGCGCGCCGACATCGGCTTCGACGCGGCCGCCAACGAGGTCACGATCGTCACGCCGGACGGCGAGCGTCCGGTCGCGCGCGCGCCGAAGGACGAGGTCGCCGCGGCGATCCTCGACGCCGTCGCGGAGCTGCGCGCAGCCGCCGATCGCGCGACCGCCTGAAGCGCCGGGGCGCGGTGGACGCGCCTCCTACACTGGATGGATGGCCGACGCCTACAGGCTCTACAAGCAGGGCACGGCGCTGCTCGAGGCGGGCGACCACCATCAGGCCGCGATCCCGCTCGCCCGCGCGCGCGACCTCGCGCCCGACAAGGCGTCGGTCCGCGAGGCGCTCGGCCGCGCGCTGTTCCACACGCAGCGCTACGAGGAGGCGGCCGCCGAGTTCGCGGCCGTCGTCGAGCAGGCGCCGACGAACGACTTCGCGCTCTTCTGCCTCGGCCGCTGCCTGCAGCAGCTCGGCCGCCACGCGGAGGCCCGCCGCCCGCTCGCCCAGGCCGCCGGCCTGCGCCCCGAGCGCGGCGACTACCGCATCTACCGCGACCGCTCCCGCGCCGCCGCTTCGCGCTGACCGCGCGGGCGATCCAATGCATGCTGTGTAGACCGCGCAGCCACGCGCTCGTAGCCTCGTGCCATGCCCACGAGACTCGACGAGGTCGCGGACGCGGTTCCGGATCTCATGTGCGCCTACGGCCTGCAGTCCTACGACGCCGTGCATGCGGCGACACTGTTGACGAGCGGCGTCACGGACATGGTCACGCGCGACGCCGGCTTCGCGGTGCTGCTGCCGGAGGACGCGACGCTGCACACGACGCGGCGGCGACTGGGGCGGACGCGGGCACGCCGCCGCTCCGCGTGCGGCCCCTGAGATCGCGAGACTGGCGCTCAGCCGCTCGGCGCTGGCGCCGCCTGCCGCGCTTGCGTCGCGCTCAGCACGAGCAGGCCGAGGAAGCGGTCGAGCTCGGCGGGGGAGACGGCGACGAGCGGGAGGTCGCCCTGGATCCAGACCTCGCCCTCGCTCGTGTGGGCGAAGCGCAGGAACGGGATCTGGCGGTTCCAGCGCAGCAGGTCGTGCGGCTCGATCCGGCCGGCCTCGACGACGTGTGCCTGCGCGCGCAGGACGCCATCGCGGATCGCCACGCCGACGTGCAGCGGCCAGCCGCCGGCGTCGACGGTGATGCCCCACTCGGCGAACGCGACCTGGCGCGTGTCGCCGTCGAGCGCAGCGATGTAGCCGTCGACGACGGTGCGGGGGTCGGCTGACATGGGCGCCACACGATACGCAACGTTCCTGCAACGAAACGCTCAACGGCGCAAAGAGGGTGCTGCTAAGCTCATCGCACAGCTTTCGCGTTGGGTTCCGCCCGACGGCCGTACCGAAAGTGGGCGCTCGCCCACTTTTTTTGTTGAGATGAACCAATCCCCCAAGCCCACCATCCAGGCCGAGATCGAAGGCCGGCTCGCGACCGTCGAGCCGGACGTCGAGGTGCTCCTGGCGGAGGTCGCCGGGGACACGCTGCGGCTGTTCATCGACCATCCGGACGGCGTCACGCTCGAGCTCTGCGAGCGCGTCACGCACGAGCTTGCGCCGCTGCGCGAGCGCTTCGCGCTCGAGGTCTCCTCACCGGGCGTCGACCGTCCGCTGACCAAGCCTGAGCACTTCCAGCGCTTCCTCGGCCATCGCGCTCGCGTTCGCACGCACGAGCCGGTCGACGGCCACGCATCCTTCACCGGCGAGCTCGTCGGCGCGACCGACGCGGAGGCGACGATCGCCGTCGCCGACGGCGTCGTCTCGATCCCGTACGGCGCCATCGCCCGGTCCAACCTCGTCCCAGGAGAGTAAGCCGCATGTCGAAAGAGATCCTGGACGCCGTCCGCGCTCTCGCCGCCGAGAAGAACATCTCGAGCGAGAAGCTCATGGTCGCGCTCGAGGACGCCCTGCTGTCGGCGTACAAGAAGACGCCCGGGGCGGCCCCGTACGCGCAGGTCGAGATGGACCGCGAGCTCGGCGACTTCACCGTCTGGGAGCTGAAGATCCCGGAGGAGCTGGAGGCGCAGCTGCTCAAGGAGCAGGAAGAGGAGCAGGCCGCCGAGGCCGAGGCCGCCGAAGACGGTCAGGGCCCGCTCGCGAACGTCGACCCGGAGACGGGCGAGGTGCGCGAGGAGGTCGCGCCCGAGCTGGACCTCGAGAAGCTCAAGGAGTACGAGGACCAGATCGAGCGCGTCGACGTGACGCCCGAGGACTTCGGCCGGATCGCCGCCCAGACCGCCAAGCAGGTGATCCTCCAGCGGATCCGCGAAGCCGAGCGCGACATGATGTTCGAGGAGTACCGCGACCGCGTCGGCGAGCTGATCACCGGCATCGTGCAGCAGTCCGACTCGCGCTACACGCTCGTGCAGCTGCGCGAGCGCGTCGAGGCGCTGCTGCCGAAGTCCGAGCAGGTCGACGGCGAGCGCTACGACCACTCGCAGCGCATCAAGGCGGTCATCAAGGACGTCTCGGCCTCGACCAAGGGCCCGTCGATCATCGTCTCGCGCCGCGACCCCGAGCTGATCAAGTCGCTGTTCGAGCTGGAGGTCCCGGAGATCGCCGACGGCCTCGTGGAGATCACGAACGTCGCCCGCGAGCCCGGCTACCGCTCGAAGATCGCAGTCGTCTCGCACGCCGACGGCGTCGACCCGGTCGGCGCCTGCGTCGGGCCGCGCGGCTCGCGCGTGCGGATGGTCGTCTCCGAGCTGCGCGGCGAGAAGATCGACATCATCCCCTACAACGACGAGCCCGCCCGCTTCGTCGCAAAGGCGCTCTCGCCGGCGCGCGTGCGCGAGGTGCTCGTCGACGACGAGGCCAAGCAGGCGACGGTGATCGTCCCCGACGACCAGCTGTCGCTGGCGATCGGCCGCGAAGGACAGAACGCCCGCCTCGCCGCCCGCCTGACGGGCTGGCGGATCGACATCCGCTCCGAGACCGAGTTCGCGCAGGAGGAGGCCGAGCACGGCTACGAGGAGGAGGACACCGTGCAGGGCCGCTGCGCCGCGATCCTCTCCAACGGCCGCCGCTGCCCGAACGCCGCGCTGGCGGGCTCGCGCTACTGCGGCCTGGACGCGCACCAGGCGCTGAACGACATAGAAGGCGACGAGGTCGCCGCGCTGTCGGGCGAGCACGGCGAGTCCGACGAGGGCGAGGCCGCCGCCGCGGAGCAGCCCGAAGCCGAGGCCGACGTGGCCGTGGCCGAGCCGCCGGCCGGCGAGGACGAGCCGGGCGAGGACCCGGCCTCATAGGCGCCGAACCCCAACGGCGCTGCATCGGCTGCGGCCGGGCGGCGCCGAAGCGCTCGCTGCTGCGCTGGGTCGTCGTCGACGGGAGAGCCGTCGCCGATCCGGCCGCCCGCCTGCCGGGGCGCGGCGCCTACACCTGCCGCACGCCTGCCTGCTTCGAGCGGGCCGCGCGCCGCGGGGGCTTCGACCGCGCGTTCCGGCGCGCGGTGACCGCGCCGCCCAGCGGCGAGAACGTACACTTGGACGAGAGATGAGCAAGAAGCGCGTCAACGACATCGCGAAAGAGCAGGGGATGGCCGTCAAGGACCTCCTGCTCAAGCTGCAGGCCGCCGGCATCGACGCCGCGGCGCCGTCCGCGACGGTCGACGAGGCCCTCGCGCTCAGAGCGCTCGGCCACAACGGCGCCGGCGCGGACGCCGCCGCCAGAGGAAGAGCCGACGGAACCAACGACGGCGGCCCCAGACAGCGTCCCACGCGCGACTCGCTGCAGGGCGAGCGCGCCCCCGGCGCGGCCGGCGGGCGCCGCCGCGTCGTGATCGACTCGCAGGCCTCGCGCCGCGCGCCGGGCGGCGGCGGACCCGGGGGGCCGGGTCCCAACCAGCCACCGCGCCGTCAGCGCCGCGGCCGGCGCCGCCGCGGCACCTACGAGGAGCCGGCTCCGCTCGAGACGCGCCAGCCGACCGGCCCCGCGCACGTGCGCGTGAACTCGGGCTCGACCGTCAAGGACATCGCGGAGTACTTCGACGTACCGGTCCCCGAGATCATCAAGAGACTGATGGCGCTCGGCGAGATGGCGACGCTCACGCAGACGCTGTCCGACGAGGCGATCGAGCTGCTCGCGACCGAGTTCGGCAAGACCGCGGAGATCGTCCACGCGGCCGACGACGTCGACGCCGAGCCGGTCTACGAGGACGCCGATGACACGCTCGTCGAGCGCCCGCCGGTCGTCACGATCATGGGCCACGTCGACCACGGCAAGACGTCGCTGCTCGACGCGATCCGCGACACCGAGGTGACCGCGGGCGAGGCCGGCGGCATCACGCAGCACATCGGCGCCTACCAGGTACACCACCAGGACAAGGTCGTCACGTTCCTCGACACGCCGGGCCACGAGGCGTTCACCGCGATGCGCGCCCGCGGCGCGAAGGTCACCGACATCGTCGTGATCGTGGTCGCCGCCGACGACGGCGTGAAGCCGCAGACGCAGGAGGCGGTCGACCACGCGAAGGCCGCGAAGGTCCCGATCCTCGTCGCCGTCAACAAGATCGACAAGGAGGGCGCGCAGCCCGACCGCGTCCGCACCGAGATGACGCAGCTCGGCCTGCAGCCGGTCGAGTGGGGCGGCGAGATCGAGTTCGTCGACGTCTCGGCGAAGACCAAGGAGGGGCTCGACAACCTGCTCGACACGATCCTCGTGATGTCCGAGGTCGAGGAGCTGAAGGCGAACGCGGGGGCGGAGGCCTCCGGCGTCGTCGTCGAGTCCAAGCTCGATCCGGGCCGCGGCGCCGTCTGCACCGCCCTGATCCAGCGCGGCACGCTGCACGTCGGCGACGCGCTCGTCGCCGGCCCGCACTGGGGCCGCGTGCGCGCGATGAACGACTTCCTCGGCAACCGCGTCAAGAAGGCGGAGCCGGGCGAGCCGGTCGAGATCCTCGGCTTCGACTCCGTCCCCGAGGCGGGCGAGTTCGTGCGCGTCGTGGAGAACGACCGCAAGGCCCGCCAGCTCGCCGGCGAGCGGGCGAACCGCCTCAAGACCGAGCAGCTCGCACGCCGCTCCGGCAAACGCATCTCGCTCGAGGACATCTTCAAGAGCGACCTGCAGGAGCTCAACCTCGTGCTGAAGGCCGACGTGGCCGGCTCGCTGGAGGCGATCGAGGACGAGATCGCCAAGCTGCCGCAGTCCGAGATCTCCGTCAACGTGATCCACCGCGGTGTCGGCGGCGTCAACGAGTCCGACGTGATGCTCGCCGCCGCCTCCAACGCGGTCGTGCTCGGGTTCAACGTGCGGCCCGTCGGCGACGCCCGCCAGGTGGCGGACCGCGAGGGCGTCGAGATCCGCTCCTACGCCGTCATCTACCGCGCGATCGAGGAGCTGCGCGCGGCGATGGAGGGCATGCTCGAGCCCGAGGAGGTCGAGGAGCAGACGGCGACCGTCGAGGTCCGCCAGATCTTCCGCGCCTCGAGAATCGGCACGATCGCCGGCTCCTACGTCACCGACGGCAGAGTCGTGCGCGGTGCGAAGGTGCGCCTCGTGCGCGACGGCACGGTCGTCTACGACGGCGAGATCCAGAGCCTGCGCCGCTTCAACGAGGACGCCAGAGAGGTTGCGTCCGGCTTCGAGTGCGGCATCGTCCTGCGGGACTTCGCCGACCTCAAGGAGGGCGACGTGCTCGAGGCGTACACGACGCGCAAGGTCGAGCGCGAGCTCGCATAGGGGCGATGGGGGAGGCGGGCGGCTTCGTCGCCGTGCTCGTGATCGACGTGCACTTCCCCGACGCCGGGAGCCTCAAGGGCAAGCGCAAGGAGCTGTCGTCGCTGAAGGCGCAGCTCCAGACGCGGCTCGGACTCGCCGTGGCGGAGACCGGACATCAGGACCTGTGGCAGCGCAGCACGCTGACGGCGGCGCTCGTGAGCGGCGATCTGCCGACGCTCACGACCGCCGTCGAGCGCGTCGAGCGGTGGCTGGAGGAGCGGCTTCCGCAGGGCGTCCGCGTCGAGCGGCTCGTGATGTCGGTGGAGGACTTGCGGGGATGAAACGCTCACTAATAAAGCAGTGGGCATACGCCAATCCGATGCGAGGGCTAGGATGAGCGGGAGTCGCATGCGTCGCGTCGACGAGGCGGTTCGGGCCGTTCTCAGCGACGTCATCACCCAAGAGCTGAAAGACCCGCGTGTCGGGTTCGTCACCGTGACCGCCGTCAAGACAAGCCCCGACCTGCGCCACGCACGCGTGTACGTGAGCATCCTCGGCGACGAGGAGACACGCAGCGACAGCCTGCTCGGGCTCAACTCCGCTCACGGCTTCCTGCAGAAGCGCGTCGCCTCGGAGCTGCGGCTCAAGCACACGCCGACGATCGACTTCGCCTACGACGAGACGATCGACCACGGGATGCGCATCACCGAGATCCTCGGCGAGCACGCGCCGGCGGCCGATCACGACGAGGACGAGGGGGCGGAGTGACCATCGCCGAGAGCGGCAAGCGCGCGACGCGCGCCGAGGTGCTGGAGGAGCTGCGCGGCACGGACCGCTTCCTGCTCGTCACGCACGAGCATCCCGACGGCGATGCGCTCGGCTCGCTGCTCGCGACCCACGAGATCCTGCGCGCGCTCGGCAAGGACTCGCTGATGTTCATGGCGGCCGACGAGTTCCCACTGCCGTACGAGTACCGCTTCTTCGACTTCGACGGGCTCGTCAGCGCGCCGCCGGCCGACGCGGCCGAGCGGACGGTCGTCTTCCTCGACTGCGGCAACATCGACCGCAACCCGGCCGACGCGCTCGACGTCGAGGACGCGCACATCGTCAACCTCGACCACCACCACGACAACACGCACTTCGGCACGGTCAACCACGTCGTGCCCGAGGCGTCGTGCACGGCGGAGATCGTGTGGGACCTGATGCACGGGCTGGGCGTGACGCCGACCGTGAAGATCGCCGAGGCGCTGTACGTCGGGCTCGTGACCGACACCGGCAAGTTCATGTACGAGAACACCGGCACGCGCGCGCACGCGATGGCGGCCGAGCTGATCGAGGCCGGCGTCGACGTCCACGACGTCTACCACCGCATCTACGAGGGCGTCCCGTACGCGAAGGTCGCACTGCTCGCCCGCGCGCTCGGCCAGATCGAGCGCCACGACGACGGCCGCCTCACGCTCACGCGCCTCAGCCGCGCCGACTTCGCAGCCGCCGGCGCCGAGGAGAACTACTCCGAGGGCGTCGTCGACCACCTGCGCGCGATCGAGGGCACGGCCGTCGCCGCGCTCGTGCGCGACCGGCTCGGATCCGCCGATCCCGAGCAGCGCAAGATCTCACTGCGCGCCTGCGACGACCGCGTCGACGTCTCCGCGATCGCCCGCGCCCAGGGCGGCGGCGGGCACCGCCAGGCGGCCGGCTTCTCGACCACGCTGCCGTGGGACGAGCTCGTGGCGTTCCTGCGCGAGCAGGTCGCGGCGCAGCTCTGAGCACCCGCGCGCCGAGCGGCGGGACGGCCACGTACTCTGCGCCGGATGGACGGCGTCATCCTCTACGACAAGCCCGCGGGCGTGACCTCGCACGACGTGGTGGCCCAGACCCGGCGGCGGCTCGGCAAGGGCACGAAGGTCGGGCATGCCGGCACGCTCGACCCGTTCGCGACGGGGCTGCTGCTCGTGCTCGTCGGCCGCGCGACGCGCGTGCAGCGCTTCCTGATGGCGCTGCCGAAGTCCTACGAAACGATCGCGCGCTTCGGCGCGACCTCGACGACCGGCGACCGCGACGGCGAGATCGTCGAGACCGGCCTCGTGCCAGACGGCGACCTGCCGCTGCCGACCGGCGTGATCCGCCAGCGGCCGCCCGCCTACTCGGCAGTCAAGGTCGACGGCGTGCGCGCCTACAAGCGGGCGCGCCAGGGGGAGGCGGTCGAGCTGCCCGAGCGCGAGGTCACCGTCTACGCGTTCGAGGAGCTGGCGCGCGACGGGGACCGCCGCACGTTCGCGATCCGCTGTTCGGCCGGCACCTACGTCCGCTCGCTGGTCGCCGACCTCGGCGACGCCTACTGCGAGGAGCTGCGGCGCACCGCGATCGGGCCGTTCGCCCTCGCCGACGCCGATCCGGAGCGGATCGTGCCGCTCGGCGACGCGCTGGCCTTCCTGCCGGAGGCGGCGCTGGCCGGCGAGGGCGCGCGCAGAGCCGCTCACGGCGTCGCGGTCACGGACCCCGCCGGCGGCGGCCGCGCCACTGCAGAGGCCGTCCGCCTCACGGACTCCGACGGCGTGATCGCCATCGCCGAGCCGCGCACCGGTCCGGACGGCGTGCCGCTGCTGAAGCCCGTCGTCGGCCTGCGCGGCTGACAGATACGCTTCCGCGCCATGCGGATCACCCTGCTGCCCGAGGTCGAGCGGCGCCCGCGGCGCGTCGCCGTCGGCGAGTTCGACGGCGTCCATCTCGGTCATCGCGCCGTGATCCAGGGCAACGACACCGTCCTCACGTTCGAGCCGCATCCGCTCGCGGTCATCAGGCCCGAGGCGGCGCCGAAGCTGCTGACGACGCTCGCGCGCAAGGCGCAGCTGGTCGCGGAGCTCGGCGTCGAGGAGCTGGTCGTGATCCCGTTCGACGAGGCGTTCGCGCAGCGAAGCGCAGCGGACTTCGTCGAGCACGTGCTCGTGAAGACGCTGCAGGCGACGCACGTCTCGGTGGGGGAGAACTTCCGCTTCGGTCACCGCGCCGGCGGCGACACGCGGCTGCTGGGCGCGGACGAGCGCTTCGAGACGCGCGTCGTCCCGCTGGTGGAGGCCGACGGCGAGGTCGTCTCCTCCTCGCACATCCGCGGCCTCGTGCTGGCCGGCGAGGTGGATCTCGCCGCGCGCTTCCTCGGCGCGCCGTTCTCGATGCAGGGCGAGGTCGTCTCGGGCGACAGACGCGGACGCGAACTGGGCTTCCCGACGGCGAACCTCGTGCCGGACCCGGCGCTGATCCAGCCCGGCCACGGCATCTACGCCGCGCGCGCGTCGTGGGGCGACGAGACGCGGGCAGCAGCGGTCAACGTCGGCGTGCGACCCACCTTCAAGACCGACCTCGTCGTGCTCGTCGAGGCGTTCCTGCTCGACTGGCAGGGCGATCTCTACGGCGAGCAGCTGACGCTCGAATACGTCGCGCGGCTGCGCGGCGAGCGGCGCTTCGACTCGGTCGACGCGCTGATCGAGCAGATGCACGCGGACGTCGCCGCGACGCGCGCGATCTGCGGCGCGTAGGGAAGCCTGCGCGAGCGGCGTTCTGCTACGGTTCCCCGCCGATGAGCACCCTTACGAGCGAGCGCAAGCAGGAGCTGGTCTCCAAGTTCGGCAAGGGCGACACGGACACCGGCTCGGCCGAGGTCCAGATCGCCATGCTGACCGAGCGCATCAACGATCTGACCGAGCATCTGCGCAGCCACAAGAAGGACCACCACTCGCGACGCGGCCTGCTCATGCTGGTCGGCCGCCGCCGCCGCTTCCTGAACTACCTGGAGCGCAAGGACCTCGAGGGGTACCGCGCGCTCATCAGAGAGCTCGGCCTCCGCAAGTGAGCGTGGTCGAGCCCGGCACCCCGGCGCCCGACTTCAAGCTCCGTCGCGAGGACTACAGACGCTTCACGCGCGAGGACCTGCTGGGCAGAACGACGGTCCTCGTCTTCTATCCCTTCGCGTTCAGTGCCGTCTGCACCGACCAGCTCAACCTCTACGAGGAGGTCCTGGATCAGTTCGTGGACCAGGGCGCGACGCTCTACGGCGTCTCGTGCGACTCGACCGAGACGCAGCGAGCGTTCAAGGAGAAGCTCGGCATCACGATCGAGCAGCTGTCCGACTGGGAGCCCAAGGGCGCCACGTGCAGAGCGTTCGGCGTGTACCACGAGAAGGGCGGCATGCCGCAGCGCGCGCTCGTGATGATCGGCCCGGACGGCGTCGTGCAGTGGAGCTGGGAGGGCGAGCATCCCGGCGTGCTGCCGGGCGCGAACCTGATCTTCGACGCGCTCGCCGCGCGCTGAGCGCACGCGGTCGCCGATGAGCGACCTCGGCAGCGCGCCGCTCCCGCCGCTCGCGCTCGACGACCACCTGCTCGGTCCCGGCGCCGAAGCGCCGCCGCTCGTCGTCTACGCCGACTACGAATGCCCGTACTGCGCCGCCCTGCACCTGCGGCTGCGCGCGCGGGGCGCCCGCTGGGCGTTTCGCCACTTCCCGGTCAGATCGAAGCATCCGCGCGCCTGGGCCGCGGCGTGCGCGGCTGAGGCGGCCGGCCTGCAGGCCGCCTTCGAGGCGATGCACGACGCGCTGTACGCCGACCAGGCGCGCCTGGAGGACCCGCACCTGTGGGAGCGCGCGAGAGCGCTCGGGCTCGACGTCGCGCGCTTCGACGCCGACCGCCGATCCGAGCAGGTCGCGGCACGCGTGCGGCGCGACTTCGAGAGCGGCGTGCGAGCCGGCGTCGTCACCACGCCGACGGTCTTCGAGCATGGGCGGATGCGCCCGCTCGCGGCGCCCGACTCGTGATTTGCAGCGGGATCGCTACGATTGAGGGGTTCGGATACAGAAAAGACTCGAGCTGCACTCCGCCGACCGACGGGCGGAGCCAAAAGGAGTACGTATATGTCTGACGCCGTTACGCGCGTCGCCGTGGAGATCGCGGGCAAGGAGATCTCCTTCGAAACCGGCAAGATGGCCAAGCAGGCCTCCGGTGCCGTCGTCGTCCAGGCGGGCGAGACGATGGTCCTGTCCACCGCCACCGCAGGCAACCTGCGCGACGTGGACTTCCTTCCGCTCACCGTCGACATCGAGGAGCGGATGTACGCCGCGGGCAAGATCCCCGGCTCGTTCTTCAAGCGCGAGGGCCGCGCCGGCGAGAAGGGCACGCTGACGGCGCGCCTGATCGACCGGCCGATCCGTCCGCTGTTCCCGAAGGGCTGGCGCTACGAGACGCAGCTCGTCGGCATCCCGCTGTCCGTCGACCACGTCAACCCGTACGACGTGCTCGCGATGAACGGCGCCTCCGCCGCCCTCATGGTCTCCGACATCCCGTTCCCGACCCCGGTCGGCGCGGTGCGGATCGGCAAGATCGACGGCAACTTCGTCGTCAACCCCGACGAGGAGGACCTGCTCGAGAACACCGACCTCGACCTCGTCGTGGCCGGCACCGAGGAGGCCATCCTGATGGTCGAGGCGGGCGCCAACGAGATCCCCGAGGCGGAGATCCTCGACGCGCTCGACATCGCGCACGACGCGATCAAGAAGCTCTGCAAGGTCCAGTGGGAGCTGCAGAAGAAGGCCGGCAAGGCCAAGAAGGTCGTCGAGGTGCCGCAGGTCGACGACAAGCTCTACAGAACGATCGCCAGATCGCACGGCAGAAAGCTCGACAGAGCGACGTCCGTCGAGGACAAGCTCGAGCGCCAGGACGCGACGAAGGCCGTCGAGGCCGAGGTGCTGGAGAAGTACGCGCCCGACGCCGACGACAGCGAGACGCGTCAGGCGGTCCAGCGCGCGTTCGACAAGCTCGAGAAGACCCTCGTGCGCGAGCGCATCGCGATCAAGAAGAAGCGTCCCGACGGTCGTGGCACGGAGGAGATCCGGCCGATCACGATCGAGACCTCGGTCGCCCCGCGCACGCACGGCTCCGCGCTCTTCACGCGCGGCCAGACGCAGGCCTTCTCGGTCGCCGCGCTCGGCACGACGCGCGAGGAGATGCGGCTCGACACGCTCGGGCTCGAGACCTCCAAGCGCTACTTCCACCACTACAACTTCCCGCCGTTCTCGGTCGGGGAGGCGGGCTTCATGCGCGGCCCCAAGCGTCGCGACATCGGCCACGGCGCGCTCGCCGAGCGCGCGCTCGTCCCGATGATCCCGTCGCAGGAGGAGTTCCCCTACGTCATCCGCGTCGTCTCGGACATCTTCGAGTCCAACGGCTCGTCCTCGATGGCGTCGGTCTGCGGCTCCTCGCTGTCGCTGATGGACGCGGGCGTGCCGATCAAGCGGCCGGTCGCCGGCATCGCGATGGGGCTCATCAAGGAGGGCGACGACTACGTCGTGCTGTCCGACATCGCCGGCGTCGAGGACCACCTCGGCGACATGGACTTCAAGGTCGCCGGCACGTCGGAGGGCATCACCGCCCTGCAGATGGACATCAAGATCACGGGCGTCTCGTTCGACATCCTGCGCGACGCGCTGACGCAGGCCAAGGCCGGCCGCACGTTCATCCTCGGCAAGATGGCCGAGGTCATCACGGAGCCGCGCGCCGAGCTGAGCAAGTGGGCGCCGCGCATCTCCACGGTCCAGATCGACCCGGAGAAGATCGGCCTCCTGATCGGCAAGGGCGGCGAGACGATCCGCGGCCTGTGCGAGGAGTTCGAGTCCCAGATCGACGTCAACGACGAGGGTCAGGTGCTCATCTACGCGCAGAACGGCGAGCTGGGCGACGCCCTGGCCGACCGCATCCGCTCGATGACCAAGGAGGTCGAGGTCGGCGACGAGTTCGCCGGCAAGGTCGTCAAGACGACGACCTTCGGCGCCTTCGTCGAGCTGGCGAAGGGCACCTACGGCCTGCTGCACATCTCGAACATCTCGCCCGGCAGACGCGTCGACACCGTCGAGGACGTCCTCAACAAGGGCGACGATATCCAGGTGCGCGTGGTCGAGGTCGACCGCGAGCGCGGCCGCATCGGCCTGCGCCTCGCCGACGACCCCGAGATCGCGGGCAAGTCCGTCGAGGAGCTGGCCGGCGTCGGCAGCGGCGGCGGCGACCGTCCGCCGCGCCGCGAGGGCGGCGGCGACCGCGGTGACCGCGGCCCGCGCGGCCGTGGCCGCAGCGGCGGCGGCGACCGCAACGGCCGCGGCGGCGACCGCGACCGGGGCCCGCGTCGCGATCGCGACCCGGACCGCGGCTGAGCCCGGCGCCGTCACCGACCGTCAGGTGACCGACCACCGGATCACCGAGCTGGACTCGGGCGTGCGGATCGTGACGGAGGCGATGCCCTCCGTCCGGTCCGTCTCGCTCGGCTACTGGATCGGCACCGGCTCGCGCCACGAGCGCGAGCCGGAGGCCGGCCTGTCGCACCTGATCGAGCACCTGCTGTTCAAGGGCTCGGACAAGTACGCGTCGCTGGAGATCGACCAGCTGTTCGACGCGATGGGCGCCGAGCTGAACGCCGGCACCGGCAAGGAGACGACCTCCCTCTACGCCCGCGTGATCGACGCGCACCTCGCCGACGCGTTCGACGTGATGAGCGAGATGGTCTGGCGTCCGGCCTTCCGGGACATCGACTCCGAGCGGGAGGTGATCCTCGAGGAGATCGCGATGTACGAGGACGACCCGCAGGACAAGGTCTTCGACGTGCTCGGCGAAGCGGTCTTCGGTACGCACCCGCTGGGCCGCGCGATCATCGGCACGGCGGAGGTCGTGGCCGGCACGCCGGTCGAGCGGATCGCCGCCTTCCACGACGCCCGCTACGTGCCGCGCAACGTCGTGATCGCGGCCGCCGGGTCGGTCGACCACGACGCGCTGGTGGAGCTGGCGGCCGCGCGCGTGCCGGCGTCCGACGCAGGTACGGAAGCGCCGGAGCCGGTCACCGGCGAGCTGGAGCGCGCCGTCCGCTTCGAGCGCAAGGACACCGAGCAGTACCACGTGTGCATCGGCGGACTGGGCCTCGCACGCGACGACGAGCGCCGCTTCGCGCTGCGCGTGCTCGACACGATCTTCGGCGGGACGTCGTCCTCGCGCCTCTTCCAGGAGGTACGCGAGCTGCGCGGGCTCGCATACGCGGTCTCTTCCTTCACCGGCCAGTACGCCGACACCGGCCAGGTCGGCCTCTACGTCGGCACGCGGCCGGACAATCTCGCCGCGGCGCTCGAGGTGATCGTGCGCGAGCTGGAGCGCCTGCGCCGCGACCCGGCGAGCGCCGACGAGCTGGCGCGCGCGAAGGAGAACCTGAAGGGCCGCATCGTCCTGTCGCTCGAGTCGACCGGCGCGCGCATGAACCGCCTCGGCTCGCATATCCTCGGCGGCGTGCCGCTGCTGACCGTCGACGAGGTGATCGCGCAGATCGACGCCGTGACGCACGACGACCTCGTCGCGCTCGCCGGCGAGCTTTTCGCGCCCGAGCGCCTGTCGGTCGCCGGCATCGGCCCCGATGGCGACGCCTTCGCCGGCGCGGTCGCGCCGCTGGCGCCGGCCGGGGTGGTTTCGTGATCCGCGTCGCCGTCGCCGGCGCCGCCGGCAAGATGGGCGCGACCGTCTGCGACGCCGTGCTCGGCGCCGACGACATGGAGCTGACGGGGCGCGCCGACCCCGCGCTCGGGACGACGCTCGCCGAGGTGCTGCCGGACGCCGACGTCGTCGTCGACTTCACGCGCCCCGACACCGCGCTCGCGAACGCGCAGGCGTGCGTCGCCGCCGGCGTGCACGTCGTGATCGGCACGACCGGCTTCGACATCGAGCCGCTGCGCGGCGTCAGCGGCGCGAACGTCTTCTTCGCACCGAACTTCGCGATCGGGGCCGTGCTGATGATGAAGTTCGCCGCCGAGGCCGCCCGCCACATGGCGAAGGCCGAGATCATCGAGCTGCACCACGACAGAAAGCTCGACGCGCCGAGCGGCACCGCCGCGCGCACCGCGAGGCTGATGGCCGAGGCAATGGGCCCGCCCGCCCAGGCGCCGCCGATCCACTCCGTGCGGCTGCCGGGGATCGTCGCCAACCAGGAGGTCATCCTGGGCGACGTCGGGCAGACGCTCACGATCCGCCACGACACGATCGACCGCGTCTCGTTCATGCCGGGCGTGCTGCTGGCCGTGCGCAGAGTCGGCGGGCTGACCGAGTCTCCGGTCGTCGGCCTCGAGCAGCTGCTGTAGCTCTTGCTCGTCGCCGTCACCGACCACGCGGTCGAGCGTTTCCGCCAGCGCGTCGGCTCGCGCACCGGCGCCCTCGATCCCAGACCCGAGATAGCGGGCCGGGTGAGCCGAGCATGGGCGGCCGGTCGCGTCAGCGACGATCCGCCGCCGGGAGCGACCGGCGCCCGCGGCTCCGTCTACGTGCGCGACCTCGTCGACCGCGACCTCCTGTTCGTCTGCCGGCGGGAGGCGAGCGAGCTGGTCGTGATCTCGCTGTGGGAGCAGGGGCGGGTCGGAACGCCACGGGTCCCGCGGCGTTTCACGGACGCCCTGCGATAATGGCCCGGATGGCCGACCTCGGAGCGATCCTCACCGCGATGGTGACCCCGTTCGACGCGCAGCTGCGCGTCGACGAGGATGCCACGGTGCGGCTGATGGAGCATCTCGTCGCGCACGGCTCGGACGGCGTCGTCGCCTGCGGCACGACCGGCGAGGCCACGACGCTGACCGACGCGGAGCACCTGCGCGTGATCGAACTCGCCGTGCAGACGCTCGGCGGCCGCGCGACCGTCGTCGCCGGCGTCGGCTCCAACGACACGCGCCACGCCGTCGAGCTGACCGAGCGCGCGACGGCGCTCGGGGCCGACGCGCTGCTGCACGTCACGCCCTACTACAACCGCCCGAACCGGCGTGGGATCGTCGCTCACTTCGAGGCGTGCGCGGCCGCCACCGACAAGCCGATCATCCTCTACAACATCCCGGCGCGCACCGGCACCGACATGCCGAACGACCTGCTCGCCGAGCTGGCCGAGCGGATCGACAACGTCGTCGCCGTCAAGCAGGCCAACAACGACAACCTCGCGCCGATCGAGGGGCTCGCGCTCTACGCCGGCAACGACGACGTCCTCTGCGAGACGCTCGAGCTGGGCGGCGCCGGCGGCATCTGCGTCGCGAGCCACATCGTCGGCGACGAGATGCGCCGCATGGTCGACGAGCCGGAGAACCGACGCGCGATCGACGCCGGCCTGCGCGACCTCTACGAGGCGCTGGCCGTGACGACCAACCCGATCGGCATCAAGGCCGCGCTCAACCTGCTGGGCCACGACGCCGGCGGCCTGCGGCTGCCGATGGTGGAGGCCGACGCGCGGGAGCTGGGGGTCATTCGGGCCGCGCTCGAGCGGCACGGACTGCTGGCGACGGTCTCGTAGTGGCGAGCGGAACCCTGCGGGTCCTGCCGCTCGGCGGCCTGGGCGAGATCGGCAAGAACATGACGGTCGTCGAGTACGACGACCGCATCGTCGTGGTCGACACCGGCCTGCGCTTCCCGACGGCCGACATGCTCGGGATCGACCTCGTGCTGCCGGACTTCACGTACCTGCGAGAACGCGCCGACGACATCGAGGCGATCGTCATCACGCACGGCCACGAGGACCATCTCGGCGCGCTCCCGTGGGTGCTGCGCGAGCTGGGCCTCAAGAGCGACCCGCCGCCGATCTACGGCGGCCCGCTGCCGATGGCGATGGCGCGCTCGAAGCTCGACGAGCACCGCATGAGAGACGTCGACCTCGAGGACGTCGCCGACGGCGAGACGATCGAAGCGGGCCCGTTCGACATCGAGCTGATCCACATGACGCACTCGATCCCCGACTCCAACGCCGTCGCGCTGACGACCGAGCTGGGAACCGTGCTGCTCACCGGCGACTACAAGTTCGACCAGACGCCCGTCGACGGCAGGCCCGCGGACATGTCGCGCCTGGCCGAGCTGGGGCGCGACGGGCTGCTGCTGCTGTGCGGCGACTCGACGAACGCCGACCGGCCGGGCTACTCGCCCTCCGAGGCCGGCGTCGGACCGCACCTGGAGGAGACGTTCGCGCGCTGCGAGGGCCGCATCGTCGTGACGAGCTTCGCGTCCAACATCCACCGCGTCCAGCAGGTCGTCGACGCCGCCGCCGCGCTCGGGCGCAAGGTGGCGCTCGTGGGGCGCTCGATGCGCAAGAACGTCAACATCGGCCGTTCGCTGGGGCACATCGACGTGCCGGACGGGATGCTCGTGCAGCCGCGCGAGATCGACGACTTCCCCGACCACAAGCTCGTGATCGTGTCCACAGGATCCCAGGGCGAGCCGCTGTCGGCGCTGCGGCGGATGGCGCACAACGACCACCGCCACATCAAGCTCCACGACGGCGACACGGTCGTCTTCAGCGCGACGCCGATCCCCGGCAACGAGCGCGCGGTCAACGACACGATCGACCGGCTCTACCACATCGGCTGCGACGTGATCACGACGGCCGACGCACCGATCCACGCCTCGGGCCACGGGTACCGCGAGGAGCTGAAGCTGATGCTCAACCTCACGAAGCCCCGCTACGTGCTGCCGATGCACGGCGACTTCAAGCGCATCCACCTGCACGGGGAACTGGCCGAGGCCGTCGGGATCGAGCCCGACAACATCTTCCGCGGCGAGAACGGCCTGCCGCTCGAGATCACGCGCAGAGGCGCGCGCTTCGGCGACAGAGAGCAGTCGGGCATGATCTTCGTCGACGGCGTCGACATCGGCGACCCCGCCGACGTCGCGCTGCGCGACCGCCGCATGCTGTCCGCCGACGGCATCTTCATCGTCGTCGCGACGATCTCCGAGCAGGACGGCCAGTCGGTCGCCCCGCCGGAGGTGATCTTCCGCGGCGTGCCGTTCGTCGAGCAGGCCGACGAGCTGATCGAGGACATCCGCGGCGCCGTCGAGGACTCGCTCGCCCGCGCCGCCTCCGACGGCATCCGCGAGACGGATCTCGTGCAGCAGGAGCTGCACGACGACCTCGCCGCCTTCGTCTACGACAAGCTCAAGCGCCGGCCCATGGTCCTTCCAGTCGTAGTCGAGGTCTAGTCCGGGCCTACGTGTTGTGCGCCGGCGCGGGGTCCGGCGTCTCGGACAGGGTGCGGGGGAGGCGGACGACGAAGCGGGCTCCGGTTCCGGCTCCGCCCGTCCGCCGCTCGAGGTCGACGGTGCCGCCGTGGGAGTCGGCGACGGCGTGGACGATCGAGAGGCCGAGGCCGGAGCCGCCGCCGCTGTCGCCGCGGCCGCGGACGAAGCGCTCGAACAGGCGCGGGCGCAGCTCGTCCGGGATCCCGGGGCCGTCGTCCTCGACCGTCAGCACGACGTCCTCGCCGTCGCGCGCGAGCGCGGCGTGGACGTGGGTGCCGGGCGGCGTGTGGCGCAGCGCGTTCTCGATCAGGTTGAGCGCGAGCCGGTGCAGCTCGTCGCGCGCGCCGTCGACGACGAGCTGCTCGTGGGCGGCGATCGTCAGGTGGTGCCCGGCGGTGACCGGCTCCAGCTCGGCGGCCACCTCGACGAGCACCTGCGAGAGGTCGACGGGACGGTGGGGGACGGTGCGCCCGGCGTCGGCCCGCGCGAGCAGCAGCAGGTCGGCGACGAGCCGGCGCATGCGCTGGGAGGAGCGCAGCGCGGAGGAGACCGCGGCGCGCGCGTCCTCGCCCTCGACCTGCTCGGCCAGCAGCTCGAGGTTCGCGAGCACGCTCGTCAGCGGCGTGCGCAGCTCGTGCGAGGCGTCGGCGACGAACTGGCGCTGGCGCAGCAGCGTCGCCTCCGTCGAGGCGCGCGCGGCGTCGAGCGCCTGCAGCATGTCCTCGAGCGTCTGCGCCAGCTCGGCGACCTCGTCGTCGGCGTCCGGCTGGGGGACGTGGCGGCCCGGGTCGCGCGTGCGCTCGATCTCGCGCGCGCTCGCGGTCAGCGCGACGATCGGCGCCATCGCGCGGCGCGCCACCATCAGCCCGGCGAGCAGCGCGAGCCCGCTGCCGGCGAGGACCCCGAGCAGCAGGAAGAAGCGGACCTTCGCGACGGTGCGGTCGATCGCCGAGAGCGGGCGGGCGTAGACGATCACGGCGGTGCCGAACGGGTCGACGCTCACCTGGCGGACCTCGACCCGGTAGCCGTCCTCGTCGTTCGGGAACGAGCCGCTCAGCGAGAAGTGGGGCGACGTCCCGCCGTACGTGCACATCAGCTGCGGCGGCAGCGACAGGTAGTAGACGCGCACCTTCGCGTCGACGCCGCTGGCGAGATCTCCGAGGCGGCCGCAGTCGGCGGCGTTCGTGCGCGGATCGAAGCTGATGCTCGAGCGGCTCTGCAGGTAGTTCGCCGTCTGGCGCACCGAGTCGTCGAACTGGACGCGGATCTGGCGCGTCGTCAGCAGCCCGACGATCACGGCGAAGCCGCACAGGATCACGAACGTCAGCGCGGCCGAGCCGCCCGCCAGCCGCCAGCGCGTCGGCAGCCGGCGGTACGCGGCGCCGACCCCGACGGCCGCTCTACGCGCGGAGGACGTAGCCCGCGCCGCGGATCGTGTGGAGGAGCCGCGACTCTCCACCGGCCTCCAGCTTTCGTCGCAGGTTCGAGACGAACACCTCGATCGTGTTCGTCGTCGAGAACGGGTCGTAGCCCCACACCTCGTCCAGCAGCCGCTGGCGCGAGATCACGATCCGCTCGTTGCGCATGAGGTACTCGAGCAGCTCGAACTCGCGCTGCGTCAGCTCGATCGAGCGCTCGCCGCGCTCGACCTCGTGCGTGTCGGGGTTGAGCTGCAGGTCGCCGCAGACGAGCGGCGCGGCTCCGCGCGGCGGGCGCCGGCGCAGCAGCGCGCGCAGCCGCGCGAGCAGCTCCTGGCGCTCGAACGGCTTGACGAGGTAGTCGTCGGCGCCGGCGTCGAGCCCCTCGACGCGCGCTTCGAGCGCGTCGCGCGCGGTCAGCATCAGGATCGGCACGTCGTCGTTGGCGCGCAGCGTCTTGGCGACGTCGATGCCGTCGAGGCGGGGGAGTCCCAGGTCG
>Ga0265319_1000519_pt1 | contig 26557 bp, 22 predicted proteins | sample 4824metaG_FD_192443 | JGI IMG/M metagenome (GOLD analysis project Ga0265319, IMG submission 192443) | Rhizosphere microbial communities from Carex aquatilis grown in University of Washington, Seatle, WA, United States - 4-8-24 metaG | ecosystem: Host-associated > Plants > Roots > Rhizosphere >...
CTACCAGCTGACGCTCGCGACGCCGCCGCCCGCCCGCCCGTCGCGCCGGCACGGGCACGCCCACCGCGCGGCGCCCGTCGCCGGCCCGCAGTACCGCACGACCGTCCCGCTCGTCGTGCGCGCGACGGGGTCGCGGCCGGTGCTCGTCGTGCTGCCTGCGCTCACGTGGCAGGGGCTGAACCCGGTCGACGACGACGGCGACGGGATGCCGAACACCTTGGACGCCGGCGGCGCACGCGCGAGCGCGCTGCTGATGCGCCCGCTCGCCGACGGCATGCCGGCTGACGTCGCGCAGCAGCAGGGGCCGCTGCTGCAGTTCCTCGACGCGAATCAGCTGCGCTACGACCTCACGACCGACGTCGCGCTCGCGACGGCGACCGGCCCGCCGCTCGCCGGCCACAGCGGCGTCGTGCTGGCCGGCGACGCGCGCTGGATCACGCCGGCGCTGCGTGATCAGCTGCGCGCCTACGTGCGCGGCGGCGGGCGCGTGTGGTCGCTCGGGACCGACTCGCTGCGCCGCACCGTCCGCCTCGCCGGCGGCGTGCTGCGGGCGCCGTCGCCGCCGCAGGCGACCGACGCGCTCGGCGCGCGGCCGCAGCAGCCGCTCGTGCTCGCGAGCGCCGGCGCGCCGGCGACGATGACGACGTACGCCGAGGGCAGAGTCGGCCTGTTCACGGACACCAGCGGCGCCTTCCCCGGCTACGACAGCTACGAGACGCTCGCCGGCGTGATGCCGGGCGCGACGCTCGACGCCGCCGCCGGCCCCGCCGCGAACGTCCCCGTGATCGCCCTCTGGACGCTCGGCAGAGGCTTCGCGATCCACACCGGCCTGCCCCAGCTCGCCAGCCGCGCCCAGGCCGGCGACCCCGACGCCGCGGCACTGGTGCAGCGCATCTTCACGCTGCTGGCTCAGTGACCTCCGGCGCGATGCCGGTCAGTTCAGTGAGGGATCCACTGGCATTCGCGCGACAAGCGCGAACGTGCCGCCCTTGCGCGTGAGCACCTGGCTCCAGAGCCCCTCGGGCTCGGTCGCGAACAGCTCGTCGGGGCGCGGCGACTCGACGATCCAGTCCTCCCGCTCCATCTCCTCGTCGAGCTGGCCGGGACCCCAGCCGGCGTGGCCGGCGAACACGCGCGTGCGCTGCGTCACCGCCGCCGACTCGGCGATGTCGAGCTGGGCCGACAGGAAGCCGACGTCGTCGCTGATCAGCAGCCCGGCTGCGCCCGGGTCGGTGAAGGCGGCGAGCACGATCACCGCGTTCGGCTGCACCGGCCCGCCGACGTAGATCGGCTCGCGCGCGTCGACCAGCTCCTCCAGCTCCGGCGCGCTCTCGCCGACCGTCAGCTCCGCCGGGCGATTGAGCACCAGCCCCATCGCACCCTCGTCGGTGTGCTCGGCTACGAGCACGACCGTCCGCGCGAAGTTCGGATCCTCGAGCGTCGGCGAGGCCAGCAGCAGCTTGCCCTTGAGCGAGTCCACAACCTCATTGTGGCAGCGCTCCGGAGCCCGCCGAGCGCCGAGCTGGCCGATCAGGCCAGCTCGAGCTCGACGTGCCGCGCGATCGCCGTGAAGTCGGCGTCGCGGGCGAGGACCGCCGCTCCGCAACGCATCGCGACCGCGGCGATCACGCAGTCCGTCAGCTTGCGGATCGTGTCTCCGCCCTTCCGGCAGATGCGGTAGACCCGCGCCCCCGCCTCGAAGTCGGACGGCCCGGCGGTGCGCAGGTACTCCCGTGCATACAGCAGGCGCTGAAGCTCCTGGTGGTGCGCTCTGTCCCGAGCCCCCCCGAGGACCTCCAGCAGGACCAGGTCGGTTGTCGCGACACGTGCTCTGTCGTGCAGCAGAGTGTCGAGTCGCTTGTCTGTCTCGCTTTCCGTCGCGCGCAGATATTCGATCCACGCGGACGAGTCGGCGAGGATCAGCCGGCCCATGGCTCGTACGGGGCGTGCATCTCGTCGAGGTTCCCACCCCAACCCGTCCCTCGCATCGCAAGCGTCTCCTCGTACGTCATCGGCGGACCGCCGAGGAGTTCGCGCAGCGCGAGGTCGACCGCCTCGCGTTTCGTCTTGAGTCCGTACATCTTCATCGCCTTGTCGATCAGCCGATCGTCGATGTCGATGTTCGTCCGACTCATCAGCACACCAGCATACACCGCCATGTGCATCTCCTTTCGCGACCAGTGAAGCGGCCGGACGATGGTCACGCGGCAGCGGAGGGATGTCTACACAGCATGCGTTTGGTGGATACCGTCCCGCCCCCATGCACGGCCTCCTCCAGCGCCTGCTGAAGACGACGGCGGCCTATCAGTTCGGCGACGTCGTCTCGAAGGTCTTCGCCGTCGCGCTGCTGCCGATCTACACGCGACACGTCTCGCAGGCGCAGTACGGCGTCGCCGAGCTGCTGATGACGGCGATCATCCTCGCGAGCATCCTGATCCGACTCGGCATCGGCGAGGCGTTCGTGCGCTACCACTACGCCGACGAGGACCAGGCGCGGCGCGACGCGCTCGCCCGCCGCGCGACCGGCTTCCTGCTCGTCGCCACGACCCTCTGCGCGATCCCGCTCGCGATCTTCGCCGCGCCGCTCTCGCAGGTGATCATCGACCAGCGCGACCCCGCCGTCTTCCGCGTCGCGGTGCTCGGCCTGTGGACGTTCACGAACCTCGAGCTGGCGATGTCGCTGCTGCGCGTCGACGAGCGCGCCCGCGCGTACGCGATCACGACGCTCGCGAACGTGCTGCTGACGATCGCGCTGACCGTCTACCTCGTCGTCTTCCACAACCAGGAGGCGCGCGGCCTGCTGCTCGGCAACTACGCGGCCTCGACGGTCGTGCTGCTGGCGCTGTGGCTCTCAATGGCGGGCCGCCTGATGCCGCGACGGGGCGGCGCCGACCACCCGAGACTCCAGCAGCTGCGCTACATGCTGCGCTTCGGCCTGCCGACGGTCCCCGCCGACGCGTCCGTCTACGCGCTCAACCTGGTCGACCGCTACTACCTGTTCCACCGCTACAGCGCCGCGACCGCCGGCGTCTACTCGATCGCCGTCAAGCTCGCGGGCGTCACCGCCTTCGTCGCGCGCGCCTTCCAGTACTCCTGGCCGCCGCTCGCGTACTCGATCACCGACGACAGAGAGGCCGCCCGCTTCTACGCGTTCGTGGCGACCTACTACCTGCTCGTGACCGGCTGGCTCGTCGCCGGGCTGCTGCTGCTCGGCCGCTGGTTCACGAGACTGCTCACCGGTCCGAAGTTCTTCGACGCCTACACGGCGCTTCCGTGGCTCGCGCTCGGCTGGTCGCTCTACGGCCTGTTCGTGATCTTCGTCGTGATCGCGGGCCGCGCCGAGGTGACGACGCGCAACTTCGCGGCGGCGGCGGTCGGCCTGGGGGTGAACGTGCTCCTGCTGATCGTCCTCACGCCGTCGCTGGGGATCGCGGGCGCCGGCCTCGCGCTCGCGGGCGCGTACGTCGCGATGCTGACGGCGATGCGGCTGCTCACCCGCGACCTCTTCCGCGTCGACTTCGAGTGGCGGCGGATCGCGCTGCTCGCGCTCGTGCTCGGCGGCCTCTCCGGCGCCGGCGAGCTGCTGCTGCCGACGAGCGGCGCCGTCGGCTTCGCGACCCGCGCGCTCGTCGCGCTCGCGCTGCCGGTCGTGCTCGGGCTGACCGGCTTCTACCGCCCCGAGGAGCGGGCGCTGCTGCGCACGCTGCTCGCGCAGCTGCGGCGCGCCGCCGGCGGCCGCCAGGCCGGCACGGCCGCACCGTAGTCCCCACCGCTATCCGTACGTTCCCCGGAGGGCGCGGCGCCACATCGGGCGTACGGTCGCATGCATGTCCCGTCACCCGATGCCCAGCGCCGACGCCGCGTGGCTGCGGATGGACCGCGCCGAGAACCTGATGGCGATCACGAGCGTGCTGTGGTTCGAACAGCCGCTCCCGCTCGAGCCGCTGCGCGCGCTCCTCAGAGCGCGCCTCGTCGACCGCTTCCCGCGCTTCACGCAGCGCGTCGTCGACGGCGGTCTGCTCGGCGGCCCGCACTGGGAGGACGACGAGGCGTTCGACCTCGACCTGCACGTCCACCACGTCGCGCTGCCGGCGCCCGGCGGCCGCGCCGAGCTGCAGGAGCTGGTGAGCGACCTGATGGCGACGCCGCTCGACCGCACGAAGGCGCTGTGGCACGTCCACGTCGTCGACGGCTACGAGAACGGCAGCGCGCTCGTCACGCGCATGCACCACTGCATCGCCGACGGGATCGCGCTCGCGCGCGTGATGCTGTCGCTGACGGACCCGTCGCCCGACGCCGGGGAGCCGTCGATCGACCTGACCGACAACGACCGCGAACGCGGCCTGCTCGCGCGCGCCGCCGGCCCGCTCGCCCCGGCGCTCGGCGCGGGCCGCTCCGTCGCCGGCGCGCTCGTGCACGGGGGCGCCGAGACGCTGCGCCATCCGCGCCGCGTCGGCAAGCTGCCGGGCGAAGCGGCCGGCGTGTTGCGTGCGCTCGCCAAGGAGCTGACGCTGCCGGCGGACCCGATCGGCCCGCTGCGCGGCGAGCTGCATCCCGGTCAGCGCGTCGCCTGGTGCAGCCCCGTCCCGCTCGCCGACGTGAAGCGGATCGCCCGCGCGCACGACGCGACCGTCAACGACGTGCTCGTGTCCGCCGTCACCGGCGGGCTGCGTCGCTGGATGCTCGCCGCCGATCCGCTCCCTGCCGACGGAGGCCGTGGACCCTTGCTGGAGCGCGAGATCAACGCGATGGTCCCCTTCAACCTGCGCCCGCTCGACCAGCCGCTGCCGCGCGAGTTGGGTAACAGGTTCGGCCTGGTGCTGCTGCCGCTGCCGCTGCTGGAGGCGGACCCGGTCGCGCGGCTGGGCGAGGTCCACCGCCGCATGCTGGAGATCAAGGACTCGCCCGAGGGCGCCGTCTCCTACGGCGTGCTCGGCGCGATGGGGCTCTCGCCGCCGGCCGTCGAGGCGCAGCTGATCGACCTCTTCTCCTCGAAGGCGACGCTCGTGCTGACGAACGTCCCCGGCCCGCGCGCGCCCGTCTACCTCGCCGGCGCGCAGCTGCGCGGCGTGCTCGTGTGGGCGCCGTGCGCCGGCAGCGTCTCGACGAGCGTGTCGATCTTCTCCTACGACGGCCAGGTGAGCGTCGGCTTCATGGTCGACGCCGGGCTCGTCCCCGACCCGGACGCGATCGTCAGAGCGGTCGATGCGGAGCTGGCCGCGCTGCTGCCCCCGGTCGGCGTCAGACCGCCGCCGCGTCGCGCAGTTTCCCGCACGGCCAGACGGGAATCCGCCGATGAGCCGCGCGTCGCGCGGTGAGAGGCTGGTCCCATGGCAACCGGAACAGCCCCACGCGCCAGCAACGCCACGCTCGCCGAGCTGCTCCTGCGCGCCGCCGCGCGCCGGCCCGACGCCGTCGCGCTGCGGCAGCCGCCGGCCGAGGACGGCGGCGAGTGGCTGGAGATCACCTACGGCGAGCTGGGCCGCGCCGCGCGCGAGATCGCGCTCGGGCTCGCGTCGCTCGGGATCGAGGCGGGCGACCGCGTCGCGCTGCTCGCCGACACGCGCCCGGAGTGGACGCTCGCGGACGCGGGCATCGTCGCCGCCGGCGCGACCGTCGTCCCGATCTACCAGACGAACTCGCCGGAGGAGTGCCGCTACGTGCTCGCGCACAGTGGCGCCCGCGCGGTCCTGTGCGAGGACGCGAAGCAGCTCGCGAAGGTGCAGCAGGTGCGCGCCGCCTGCCCCGCGCTGGAGCACGTCGTCGTACTGCTCGGTGGCGACGGCGACGGCATCCTCTCGCTCGCCGGGCTGCGCGCCCGCGGCGCCGCGGTCGAGGACGGCGATGACCGCTTGGCCGAGCGCCTGTCCGGCGTGCGCCCGCAGGACCCCGCCACGATCGTCTACACGTCCGGCACGACCGGCCCGCCGAAGGGCTGCGTGCTGACGCACGGCAACTGGCTCGCCGCCGTCGAGATGTACGCCGCGCAGGTGCCGTTCGGCGAGCAGCCGACGGTCTTCCTGTTCCTGCCGCTCGCGCACTCGCTCGCGCGCGTCGCGCAGCTCGTGACGCTGGACATCGGCGGCACGCTCGCCTTCTGGCGCGGCGACCCGAAGCGCATCATGGACGACGTCGCCGCGACGCGCCCGACGCACCTGCCGGTCGTCCCGCGCGTGCTGGAGAAGGTCCGCGCGCGCGTGCTCGACGAGGTCGAGCAGGGCGGCGCGCTCGAGCAGCGGGCGTTCCACGCCGCGCTCAGCCTCGGCCGCCGCCGCGTGGCGGCGCGCCGCCGCGTCGACTCCCGCACCCCGCCGGCGCTGATCGCCGCCCACGCGCTCGCCGATCGCCTGGTCCTCGCCCGCGTGCGCGAGACGTTCGGCGACCGGCTCGAGCAGCTGCTCGTCGGCGCCGCGCCCGTCGGCCCCGAGGTGCTCGCTTTCTTCGAGGCGTGCGGGATCACCGTCCTGGAGGGCTACGGCCTGACGGAGACGTGCGCGGCCGCGACGATCAACGTCCCCGGCGCGACGCGCATCGGCACTGCCGGCAAGCCGCTGCCCGGCGTCGAGGTGCGGATCGCCGCCGACGGGGAGATCCTGCTGCGCGGACCCAACGTCTTCCCCGGCTACTACGAGGACGAGATCGCCTCGCGTGAGGCCGTGGACGACAGCGGCTGGCTGCACACCGGCGACCTCGGCACGCTCGACGACGGCGGCTTCCTGCGCATCACCGGCCGCACGAAGGACCTCATCATCACGTCGAGCGGGAAGAACATCACGCCGTCCAACCTGGAGGCCGGGTTGCGCGAGATCCGCTGGGTCTCGCAGGCGGTCGCCTACGGCGACCGGCGCCCCTACCTCGTCGCGCTGCTGACGCTCGACCCCGACGAGCTGCACGCGCTCGCCGAGCACGTCGGCTTGGATGACGGCGCCGACGCGGGCGCGATCGCCGCGGAGCCGCGCGTGCAGGAGCTGCTCGACGCCGAGGTCGCGTCCGTCAACGCGCGCTTCGCGCGGATCGAGCAGATCAAGCGCTTCGGGGTCCTCGACCACGACCTCACCCAGGCGGCCGGCGAGCTGACGCCGACGCTGAAGCTCAAGCGCAACGTCGTCTACGAGCGCTACGCGGACGACTTCGCGGGGTTGTATGAGGCGCCCTGACGGGCGCCGTGTTTCGCCCTCCGGCGACCGCAAGCGGATCGCCTCCGGGCGACGCTACAACCGCGTCCCCCCGCGGTTCCAGTCCGCCGCCGCTTCGCGCAGGCCCTCGCCGCGGTCGGGGCGCAGCGTCGCGCGCACGTGCTGCCAGTAGCGCGCCGGGTCGTGGCCGGGGAGCGCGTACGCGGCCGTCGCGCGGACGGCGTAGGTCCAGGCGGTCAGCCAGCGCACGAGCGCGGCCGACAGGCGCGAGTGGTGCTTGCGCATGTAGCGGTCGCGGTTGCGCGACAGCTCGACGATCCGCCGCGTCGGCACGTTGCCGGTCGACAGCTGCTCGTGGTGGATCGCCTCGGCCTGCGGCACGTACAGGACCGCCCAGCCGGCGTCGCGCAGGCGCTTGCAGAAGTCGACCTCGTCGGAGTAGACGAAGAACGCGGGGTCCATCCAGCCGATCCGCTGGGCGGCGTCTCGGCGCACGAGCAGCGCCGCCGACTGCGCCCAGTCGACCTCGCGCACCGCGCTCCCGGTGCTCTCGACCGTCAGCCACCTGTGCAGGAACAGCGCGCCCGCGAGCGCGGTCGACGGGGTTGGGAAGCGCCACGCCGAGGCCTGCTGGCGGCCGTCGGGGCGCAGCAGCTTCGCGCCCGCAGCGGCCGCGTCGGGCCGCTCGGCGAGGGCGGCGTGGAGGGCGGTGGTCGCGCCCGGCAGCAGCTCGGAGTCCTCGTTGAGCAGCAGGCAGTAGCGCCCCCGCGCTCGCTGCATCAGCGCGCTGTCGTTCTCCGCCTTGCCGCGCCGCTGCTCGCGGCGGATCAGCTCCGTCGTCACCGGGTGCGCTCTCGCCATCCCGACCGAGCCGTCGCGCGAGGCGTTGTCGAGCACGAGCACCTCGGTCTCGAACGGCAGCGTCGCCTGCTCGCGCACGATCGCGTCGAGGCAGCGCTCGAGCAGCACGCGCTGCTCGGTGTTGACGATGCAGTAGGAGACTTCGACGCTCATGACGGGTGGGTCCGGGATCATGCCGCAGATGCCCGCCTCACCGCTCAGCATCGAGCTGGTCGACCCCTCCGCCTTCACGCCGCCGTACGACCACGCGCTGGCGGGGGCGCTCGCGCGGGCCGGCGCGCGCGTCGAGCTGGTGACGAGCCGCTTCGCCTACGGCGAGGTACCGCGCGCCGACGGCTACGCGGTGCGGGAGGCGTTCTACCGCTGGGCCCCGGGTGCGCCGGGCTCCGGCGTCCGCCGCGCGGCGAAGCTCGCCCAGCACGTGCCGGACATGCTGCGCTTCGCCGCCTCGCGCGGCGCGCGGCGCGCCCACGTCGTGCACTTCCAGTGGCTGACGGTGCAGCCGCTCGACGTGCATCTGCCGCCGCTCGCGCTGTCGCGCGGGCGGCGCCCGCCGCTCGTGCTGACCGCCCACGACGTGCTCCCGCGCGAGCCGCGGCCGGGCCAGCTCGAGGCGCAGCGCCGGCTGTACGAGCGCGCCGACGCGGTCGTCGTCCACTCCGAGCACGGCGCCGCGCGGCTGCGCGACGACCTGGGGATCGACGCCGCGCGCGTCCGCGCGATCCCGCACGGCGCGTTCGCGCACTTCGCGGAGCTGCCGGATCCGGGGCCGCTGCCGCCCGACCTCGCAGCGGTCGAGAAGCCCGTCGTCCTCTGCTTCGGGCTGATCCGCCCGTACAAGGGGATCGACGTGCTGCTGGAGGCGTGGCGCGGGATCGAGGACGCCGAGCTGTGGGTCGTCGGGCTGCCGAAGATGGACCTCGCGCCGCTGCGCGCGGCGGCGCCGCCGGGCGTGCGCTTCGTGCCGCGCTTCGTCGCCGACGCGGAGATCCCCGCTTTCTTCCGCCGCGCCGACCTCGTCGTCCTGCCCTACCGCGAGATCGACCAGTCGGGTGTGCTGTTCACGGCGCTCGCGTTCGGCAAGCCGCTGCTGCTGAGCGCGGTCGGCGGCTTCCCCGAGGTCGCCGCGACGGGCGCTGCCGAGCTGGTGGAGCCCGGCGACCCCGCCGCGCTCCACGCCGCGCTCGCCCGCCTGCTCGCCGACTCCGCTGCGCGCGCGCGGCTCGCGGCGGCGGCGCGGGCGGCGGCCGCCGGGCCGTACTCGTGGGACGCGATCGCGGCGCGGCACCTCGTGCTCTACGACGCGCTTCAGACGCAGTAGACGCGCGCTTTCACACAACTTTCCGGCGTTCCCGCGCCAACTGCGCCCAGATCGCACATGGAAACGGTGCGCTGACCTAGAGTCCGGCGACCGAGCACATCGCGACGCGGGAGGGCGTCATGAGCGCAGCAGGGTTGGGGCAGCCGCCGACGGGCTACGAGCGACTGACGGGGAGCGAGCGCGCGCCGCGCCCCGGGTACCGGGCCGTCGGCCCGGCGCAGGGCGACGAGCAGGTCCGCGTCGTCATCAAGGTGCGGCCGGCCACGCCGCCGCCGGATCCGGCCGTGCTGGGCGCCGTGCGCCCCTCGCAGCGGCCGGCGCCCGCGACGCACGACGACCACGCGGCCAGCCACGGCGCCGCGCAGTCCGACGTCGACGCCGTCGTCGCGTTCGCGCGCGAGCACGGTCTCGAGGTCGCGGAGGCCGACGCGCCCTCGCGCCTCGTCGTGCTCACGGGCACCGTCGACGCGATGAGCAGAGCGTTCGACACGACGCTCGAGCGCTATGAGCCGGAGGACGCGAGCGCCCACCACCATCCCTACCGCGGGCGTGTCGGTCACGTGCACGTGCCTGCGCACCTCGAGCCGGTGATCACCGCGCTGACCGGCCTCGACGACCGTCGCCAGCTGCGGCCGCGGCCGCTGATGACGCGCACTGCGCCGGGCGCCCGCACCGCGCCGGGCGTCCGCTACGCGCCGAGCGACCTCGCGCAGATCTACGACTTCCCCGCGCAGCTCGACGGCACGGGGCAGACGATCGGACTGCTCGAGTTCGGGGGCGGCTTCCAGGACGCGGACCTCGACGTCTTCTTCGAGCAGATGAGACTGCCGCGCCCGTCGGTCACGCCGGTCTCGGTCGACGGCACCCCCAACGCGCCCGGCAGCGAAGCCGACGGCGAGGTGGTGCTCGACATCGAGGTCACCGGCGGCGTCGCTCCCGGCGCGGCGATCGTCGTCTACTTCGCGCAGTTCACCGACGCCGGCTGGGTCGAGGCGCTGACGAAGGCGATCCACGACAGAAGACACCGCCCGTCCGTCATCTCGATCAGCTGGGGCTGGTCGGAGCTGGAGAGAGTCGGCCAGTTCGCGTGGACGAGACAGGTGCTCGACGAGGTCGACACCGTGCTCGCCGAGGCGGCCAACCTCGGCATCACCGTGTTCGTCGCCGCCGGCGACGACGGCTCGACCGACGGCCTCTCCGACGGCCAGCTGCACGTCGACTACCCGTCGTCGAGCCCGTACGTGACCGGCTGCGGCGGCACCACGCTCCACGCGAGAAACGGCGCGCGCAGAAGCGAGGTCGTGTGGGGCGACGGCACGCGCGCGCAGGGCGGCGGCTCGACCGGCGGCGGCGTCTCCGACTTCTTCCCCGTCCCGGCCTGGCAGACGACGGTGCAGAGACAGAGATCGGGGATCGCCGGGCTCGTCGGCCGCGGCGTGCCCGACGTGGCGGCCGTCGCCGACGCACGCACCGGCTACGCGCAGTACATGGACGGGCAGTGGTTCACCGACGGCGGCACGAGCGCCGTCGCGCCGCTGTACGCCGGCCTCGTCGCGCGCTGCAACCAGCAGCTCGCGAGCAGCGGCAGACGCGTCGGCTACATCACCCCGCTGCTGTACGGCGGGCTCGGGGCGAGCGACGCCTTCCACGACATCGTGAGCGGCAGCAACGCCACGCTCGACGGCCGGCCCGACGCCTACGCGGCGCGCGCCGGCTGGGACTGCTGCACCGGCTGGGGCTCGCCGAACGGCGCAAGACTGCTCGGGCGGCTCTGACGACAGGACGGCGAACGCGCGGCGCGGACGGCCGCGCCGCGCTCAGTCGTCCCAGAAGCCTTCGTGGACGAGCTCGCCGTCTCTCTCGTGGTGCGGGCCGAAGACGACGTACGACATGCCCTCCGGGCCGGCCTCGAACTGGCGCGTGACGCTCGGGGCGATGCGGACCGCGTCGAGCGCGCGCAGCTCGTTGACCTCGTCGTCGAGCTTCACGCGCCCGCCGCCGGCGATCACGACCGCGACCTCCTCGGCCTCGCGATGCCGGTGCGCGAACGCCTGCCGTCTGTTCGGGCGCAGCACGTGGTAGACGATGCCGGTCCGCTCCGCGTCGAGCGCGCCGCGCGCGAAGTGCGCCTCGCCCATCTCGCCGAAGCCGCCCTTCGCCGCCGCGTCGTCGACATCCGCCAGATTCTTGATCGTGTAGCTCATGCGGGCGAGCCTACCCCGACGCCGCGAGACGACGCGTCCGCCGGTCCGCCAGAATCCCCGCGGTGCTCGTCGTCGCGATCGTCTTCTGGGCCTGCGCGGCCCTGATCGTCTACGCGCAGCTCGGCTACGGCCTGCTGCTCGCGCTGCTGGCCCGTGTGACGTCGCCCGCAGGCGACCCGCTCGCGGGCGCCGAAGGGCGAAATCTCTCATCGCCCGCGCGGCCCGGCGGGGAGGGGCGCGCCGACGCGGGCCTGCCGTCCGTCTCGTTCGTCGTCGCGGCCTACAAGGAGGAGGCGGTGATCGCCGAGAAGGTCGCGAACGTGCGCGCGCTCGACTACCCGGCCGACCGCCTCGAGCTGATCGTCGCCTGCGACGGCTCACCCGACGCGACCCCGCAGCGCGCGCGCGAGGCCGGCGCCGACGTCGTGCTGGAGCTGCCGCGCGGCGGCAAGATCCGCGCGCAGGACGCGGCCGTGCGGCGCGCGCGCGGCGAGCTGGTCGCCTTCTCCGACGCGAACGCCTTCTGGGCGCCCGACGCGCTGACGCGCCTCGTCGCGCCGTTCCAGGCGGACCCGGCCGTCGGCTATGTGTGCGGCCAGGTGTCGTTCGTCAACGACGAGGACGGCACCAACCAGGAGGGGCTCTACTGGCGCTACGAGATGGCGCTGCGCGGGCTCGAGTCGCGGCTCGCGTCGGTCACCGGCGGCAACGGCGCGATCTACGCGACCCGCCGCGGCTCCTACGTCGAGGTCGACCCGATCATGGGCCACGACCTGTCGTTTCCGTTCAACATGGTCAAGCGCGGCTGGCGCGCGCTCTACGCCCCCGACGCGCGCGCGAGCGAGAAGATGGTCCCCTCGATCGAGGGCGAGTTCGCGCGCAAGCGGCGGATGATGAGCCACGGCTGGCCGATCGTCCTGACGGGCGGCCTGCTGTCGCCGAAGGGCTACGGCCCGCTGTACGCGCTGATGATCCTGTCGCACCGCGTGCTGCGCTACGCGCTGCCGTTCGTGCACCTGCTGGCGCTGGTGGCGAACGTCGCACTCGTGGACGCGGGCGCCGGCTGGGTCTACGCCGTCACGCTCGCGCTGCAGCTCGCGCTGGTCGCCGCCGCCGTGCTCGCCCGCTGGGTCCCCGCCCGGTTGCTGCTCGTCGCGCGCTACTACGTGCTCACCCAGGCCGCGCTCGCCGCCGGCCTGTGGGACTGGCTGCGGCACGGCACCGAGGCCGGCTGGTCGCCGCCGGAGGGGACGCGGTGAGCGGCGCCGTCACGCGCGCGCTCGACCTGCTGATCGGCGGCGTCGGCGCACTGCTCACCGCCCCGCTCATCGCGCTCGCCGCGATGCTGATCCGCCTGGAGTCGCCCGGCCACCCGCTCTACACCCAGCGGCGCGTCGGCAAGGACGGCCGCCCGTTCGAGATCTACAAGCTGCGCACGATGGTCACCGGCGCCGAGTTCAGAGGCGCTGGCCTCGCGATCGCCGAGGGCGACGACCGCATCACCCGCGTCGGAGCATTCCTGCGCCGCACGTCGCTGGACGAGCTGCCGAACCTGTGGAACGTCGTGCGCGGCGAGATGTCGATCGTCGGCCCACGCCCGACGGTGCAGGTGCAGGTCGACCAGTACACCGAGCGCCAGCGCGGCCGCCTGAACGTGAAGCCGGGCATCACCGGCTGGGCGCAGATCAACGGCCGCGCGTCGCTGCCTTGGAGCGAGCGGATCGAGCTGGACCTCTGGTACGTCGAGCACCGCTCCATAGCGCTCGATCTGAAGATCCTCGTCCGGACCGCGAAGACCCTCGCGAAGGGCGACGGCCTCTACAAGGGAGAGACGGGAGGATGGGGCAAGTGAGCAGAGGCACAGCAGGCGGGCATGCCGGCACGGTCTGGGGCTCGGAGCAATGAGTCGCCCACGATCGGTCCTGCTCACGGGCGTGGGCAAGCGCTACGACATCGTCTCCGCGTTCGCGCAGCACACGACGACGATCGCGGCGGATCCGAGCCCGCTGGCGCCCGCGCAGTACGCGGCGCACCATCGCGTCGTGCCGCCCCGGATCGACGACGCGGCGTATGTGCCGTTCCTCGCGGAGGTCTGCGCGAAGCACGACGTCGGCGCGGTCGTCCCGCTCACCGACCTCGACATCGAGGTGCTGGCGCAGGCGCGCGCCGACGGGATCCTGCCGGCGTTCACGCCCGATCCCGAGATCGCGCGGGCGACGTATGACAAGTACGAGACGCACCATCTGCTGCTGCGGCACGGCCTGCCGTCGCCGCCGACGGTGCTGCCGGGCGAGGCGCCCGAGTCGTACCCGGTGATGGTGAAGCCGCGGCGCGGGTCGGGTGCGCGTTCGATCCACCTCGCGCGCGACGCCGAGGAAGCCGCGTTCTTCGTGCGCTACGTCGATGAGCCGACGATGGTGCAGCGGGCGATGGACGGGCCCGAGTTCTCGATGGACTGCCTGTCCGACCTCGACGGCCGCTGCCTCAACGTCATCCCGCGCACGATGCTCGAGTCGCGCGGCGGCGAGTCGATCAAGGGCGCGCCGCTCGCCGACGCCGAGCTGGTCGAGCTGGGCCGCCGCGTCGTCGAGGCGCTCGGCGTGCGCGGACCGTGCACGGTCCAGGCGTTCCGCGACCGCGAGATCGGGCTCGGCATCACCGACGTCAACACGCGCTTCGGCGGCGCCTTCCCCGGGCCGATGTACGCCGCGCTCCCCGGCTGCACCTACCCGGAGTTGATCGTGCGGATGGCGAACGGCGAGCGCGTCGACCCGCACGTCGGCGAGTTCGCCGCCGGCCGCCACTTCACGCGCTACTACTGGCAGCTCGAGCTGGACGAGCAGATGCGCCCGACCGGCCGCGACATCGTCGACCCGCCCGGTCCCCCGGCGCCGCGGGCGTAGCGGTCGCCGCGGGACGGTTCTGTCGCTATCCTGTCGGGTAGAAGCGTCACAATCCCGACAGTAGGAGCGCCGCCGTGTCTGCAACCGCGGAGCGCACGGAGCTGAAGCAGTTCAACGAGGTCGTCGACCTCTGGCAGGAGCGCGTGAACCGCGCGCTCGACGAGGTGCCCGTCGCCGACGGCGACGTCTTCGACCGCTGGGCGAAGACGGTGCGGCAGCTGTCGGAGGCGATCGACCACGCCGTCCCGCCGAGCCTCGGGCCCGAGGACGTCGCGGAGATCCGCGGCGACCTGCTCGCGATCGTCCAGAGCGTCCTCGTGCACGACCCCGAGCGCCCGCTCGACTCCTACGAGCAGGCGCTGTTGCGGCTCGAGGCGATCCGCCACGTGATCCGCGACGCGCTCGACCAGCACCTGCCCGGCGAGCATGACGCCCGCGCGCTGCTCGGCGGGCTCGAGCAGGCGCTCCCGCGCGTCGGCCGCAGAGAGCTGGCGGCGCTGCTCGGCACGTCCGAGCGCTCGCTGCAGCGCATCCTCGCGAGCAAGGCGCCGGTCGAGCCGTCGCGGCGGCTGCTGCTCGTCGCGCGCCTCGTCGAGCTGCTGCGGCGCGGCTGGACGCCGGAGGGCGTCGTCGCCTGGTTCGCGCGGCCTCGGCCTGCGCTCGACGGCGCGAGCCCGCTCGAGGCGATCGACGATCCCGCGCGCGAGCAGGACGTGCTCGCGCTCGCGCGCGGGGGGCGCGCCCAGCATGGCTCGTAGGCGCACCCTGCCCGACAGCGTCACCGTCGACGACGTCGCCTACCGCTGGTCCGACTACGACACCCCGCTGTGGTCGCGGCCGAACTCGAGCGCGCAGCGCTGGAACCGCACGCGTGAGGCGCCGACGCAGTACACGAGCCTCAGCTCGGAGGGCGCTTGGGCCGAGCTGATCCGCGTCGAGGACCTCGGCTCGGTCGCGGATGTCCATCGCGTGAGCATGCCGCTGTGGGCGCTGCACGTGCGGGAGACGCACGTCGCCGACTACGGCACCTTCGAGAAGGCCGATGCGGCGGGCTTCCCGCCCGAGGCATTGGTGGACGAGGACCGCGAGCGCTGTCGTGCCGAAGGCACCCGCCTGCGCGACAACGGCTTTCGCGGCGTGCTGGCGCCGTCCGCCGCGCTTCCCGGTGCGGTGAACCTGACGCTGTTCGGCGCCCGCCTCGCCGTCGAGTGGGGCTGCGACGAGGATCGCCGGCTCGCCGCGTTCGTGCCGGTCAGACAGCTCGCGGTCGGCCACCCGCCCGACGATCTGCTGCCACGCGTGCGCCGGCACGGCACGCGGCATGCCGGTCTGGTCGCGTATCGCGCGGCGCGCAGATAGACCCGCGCCCTCGGCCGGGTCTCAGCGCACGCGCACGAGCACGGCGGGCGAGCTGCCGGCGGCGTTGAGCGCGTCGGCGCTCGTGGTGGCGACGACGCGGTAGAGGCCGCGGCGGGGGAGCGGCGTCGCGAGGGCGAAGCGGCCGGCGGCGGTTGCGGTCGCGATCGCGGTCGCGCGGCCGAAGCCCGTGCTCGTGCGCGGCGCGATCAGCACGAGCACGCGGCCCTTCGGGGGCGTCGTGGAGCCGGCGATGCGCAGCATGCCGCCTGCGCGCAGGTGCGTGGTGGAGACGCGCAGCTGCACGCCGGCGCGCACGGTCGCCGTGACCGCCGGCGAGGCGATCTGCACCGCGCCCGGCGCGACCGCGCGCAGCGGGCCGCTCGTCAGCAGCGCCGGCGTCGCGATCCAGACCCCGTCGGCGCCCGTGCGCGTCGCCGCGAGCGTCCGCCACGCTCCGCCCGGGCTCTGCTGCTGCACGGCCACGGCGGCGCCGGCCGGCCGGCGGCCGCTCTCGAGCGAGAGCCGGCCGGTGAGCGCGAACGGCCCGGTATCCACGGGCGCGCCGACCGGCGCGAGCGTGAGCTGGTCGCGCGGCGGCGGCAGCAGCGCCGCGACCGCGCGGCGGACCTGCGGCAGCAGCGCGTAGAGCGCGTTGCCGGGGCAGTCGGTGAGGTCGGCGTCGCGGTGCCCGGAGATGCGCTGGAAGCGCACGAGCGCCCCGCGCGGCCAGCGGTTGTCGACCGGGTCCGAGCCGGTCGAGCGCTCGGTCACGGACCCCGTCGCCGGCAGGCCCGCGAGCGACAGCTTCCACGCGAGCACGCGCTCCAGCGAACGCAGCGCGGCCGGCGGTGGGGGCGCGATCGAGTAGCTGCCGATCATCGCGACGCCGGTCGAGACGGCGTTCCAGCCGCCCGCCTGCGCGCCGGTCACGGGCTGGTCGAGGCCGCCCGCGCGCCCCTCGAAGATCGTCCCGTAGCGGTCGACGAGCAGGTCGTAGCCGATATCGTTCCAGCGGTTGCCGTCGCGGTGGAAGAGGCAGATCGCGAGCACCATCGCGGCCGACTGCTGCGGCGTGTAGAAGGACAGCGACTCGGTGTGGTGGACGATCGCGAAGTCGACGCGGCCGTAGCTCGCCGGTGTGCGCGGGTGGCACGTGTCCTGGGGATCCCAGGCGCTGCGCGGGACGATCGGCGGGCGCCCGCCCGCCATGGCCGGCGTCGCGCGCGGCACGCCCGCGGCCGCCGCGCCGCCGAGCGAGACGAAGCGCACGCGCAGCCCCCGCAGCGGATGCGCGCCGCGCAGCTGCACGGCCTGCGCCGCGCCGCTCCAGATCGGATCGCCGGCGTCGACCGTCGCCCAGCGGGTCCAGCGGCCGTCCGCGAGCTGGGCGCGCAGCTCGGCGGTCCCGCTGGCGCCCTGCCACGAGGCGCCCGCCAGGTCGAAGCCGCCGCCGGCGCGCAGCGGCGGCGTGCGCCAGTGCGCGCCGGCGCTCATCTGTGCCGGCAGCGCCCGCTCGAACGTGCGCGGCGCGCGGCCGAACGCGTGCGCCGCGGCCGGAGCGGCCACGGCCAGCAGCACGACGAGCAGCGCGGGGAGGGCGGTGCGGCGCACGGGTCGCACGCATCGTGACATCGACCGGAAAACACGGGCGGTGCCGCGGCGATGCGGCGGCGGGCGCCGATCCGGCGCGCGCTGGCGCCTACGCGCTCGCGGCGCGCGGGCGTCTGCGGGCCGCTCTGCTCGCCGCCGCTCTGCCCGCTGCGCGTCTGCGCGAGGAGCTGCGCGTCGTGCGCGTCTTCCAGCAGGCGTCCACGAACGCGGCGATCTCACCCGTCAGTCGCTCTGGCCTCGTGCGCAGCTCGAGCAGCGAGTCGGCGTTCAGCAGGCGGCCGTTCGGCAGCTCGGCGGCGAGCATGCCGGCGTCGGAGAACGGGTGGACCGGATCGCGCGGGTGGCCGATCACGAGCGCCGGCGCGTCGAACGTGCGGCGCTCGGTGCGGTGCGGCGCGATCCGCCCGAAGAAGATCCCCTGCAGCACGGCTGCGCTCGGGCCCGGGTCCTGCGCGACCCAGTCGACCATGATCTCGGCGACGAGCGGCAGCGGTGCGCGCGGCACCCAGCCCGCGACCCGCTGGACGGCCTTCATCACCGGCTCGCCGAACGTCAGCGCGACCAGCAGCGGCGTGAACGCGAGCGCGCTGCCGAGCAGCCCGTTGTCGAGCACCGGCATCTCCAGCAGCATCCCGCGCAGGCGCTCCGGCGCGAGCGAGGCGACCTCGAGCGTGACGTTGGCGCCCAGCGACGTGCCGCCGATCACGGCCTGCTCGACCTCCAGGTGGTCGAGCAGCGCGACGACCTGGCGCGCGAACGTGCCCATCGAGTAGCGCCACATGTCGCGCGGGCGGTCGGATCTGCCGTGCCCGAGCGGATCCATCACGATCACGCGCTCGCCGCGGGCCGCGAGCGCCTCGGCGAGCGGCTCCTGCATCCGCTGCGACAGCAGCAGCCCCGGCAGCAGGACCGTCACGCGCGACCCCTCGCCGTAGACGGAGTAGGCGATCCGCTGGCCCTCGTGCTCGAAGAACGACATCGTTCTCCGAGGGTAGCGCGCGCCCCCGGCCCCGGCGTCGCGCGCGCGGAGAGCGCCGACGCGCCAAGGTGAGCCCTCGCGCCCCCACGAGACGCCGCCGCACGGGCGAATCCGTCAAGCTCCCCGTCCCGTCGCAGCCTTCCCGCAGCGCCCTCTTCCCCCATGAAGCCAGCCGTACGCGATCGACTCGATCGCACGATCGAGGACATCGGACCCCTGCCGGTGCTGAGCGGCACCGTCGCGCGTGTGCGCGACCTGTCGGCCGATCCCGACGCCACGACGCCGCAGCTCGTCGCGGTGATCGACGCCGACGAGGCGTTCAGCGCCAACCTGCTGCGCTACGCCAACTCGGCCGCCTACGCGCGTCCGCTGCGCGCCCGCACGATCCACCAGGCGGTCACGATGGTCGGCCGCGACGCGCTCGCCCGCATCGCGATGGAGTCCGCCACCTACAGCCTGCTGGAGCAGATGCCGGGCACCGGCGGCCGCTCGCGCGGCGCGATGCACCTGCACGCCGTCAGCGTCGCCTCGTGCGCGGTCGAGATCGCGCAGCGGACCGGCGCGAGCCCCGAGGTCGTCCACCTCGCCGGCCTGCTGCACGACATCGGCAAGCTCGTGATGCCGCTCGCGTTCGGCGCCGACGCGGTCGACGAGATCGCGCGCGAGCAGTCCTCCGGCAAGGCGCGCGTGACGCTGGAGCGCGAGCGCCTCGGCGTCGACCACGCCTTCGCCGGCGCGCTGCTGGCCGACCAGGAGGGCATCCGCGGGGAGCTGTTCGAGACGATCAGCTTCCACCACGGCGGGCTGCCCGGGCCCGAGTCGCCGACGCGCGAGATCGCCTGCGTCCAGCTCGGCAACGTCGTCGTCGGGATGCTCGCCGGCGACGAGGCCGACCAGGAGCTCGTGCACGTCGCGCTGCAGCAGCTCGGCGCGACGCCGGCGCTGCTCGACGAGGTCGCCGAGGCGGCGCTGCCGAAGCAGAGCGTCGCGGCGCCCGGCGCGGACGGCCTCGCCGCGCGGATCGCCTCGCTCGAGCGGCTCGCGAGCACCGACGAACTGACCGGTCTCGCGAACCGGCGCGAGTGGCTCGCCCGCACGCGCTCACGGCTCGCCGGCAGCGAGGACGGCGCCGTGCTCGTCTGCGACGTCGACCGCTTCAAGCAGATCAACGACAAGGTCGGCCACCTCACCGCCGACCTCGTGCTGACGGAGATCGCGCGCGTGCTCGGCCGCCACGGCGACGCGGGGCGCCTCGGCGGCGACGAGTTCGCGGTCTGGATCGCCTGCGACGCCGCCGCCGTGCAGCAGGCCGCGGGCGCGATCGTCGAGGAGGTCGGCGTGCGCCTGCCGGGCGACGGCGAGCTGCCGGCCGTCACCGTCTCGATCGGCGCCGCGCTGACGGCCGACCACGGCCGCGAGCTGACGAACCTGCTCGAGGCGGCGGACACCGCGCTGTACGAGGCGAAGGAAGCCGGCCGGGCGCGCGCAGCGCTCGCCGCCGGCTGAGGCAAACGGCTACGCCGGCTTCGAGCCGGCGACGACGAAGCCGAGGATCGCGGCGAAGAAGCGGCCGCGCGCGTGGGCCGCGTCGAGCGCGTCCCACCAGCCGATCAGCTCCTCCGGCGTGAACGACCCGGCGGCGATCGCGGCGTCGAGATGGCCGGAGAGGATCCACGTGAAGAAGTCGAACGGGATCTCGATCGCGTGCGGGATCGTCACGACGTCGACGAGGTCGGCGTCGCGCAGCAGCCGCGGGAGCGTGCGCCCGACGCAGCCGTTCGGCACGCCGTCGCTGTAGCTGCGCACGATCCGGCGCGACAGGCGCCGGTCCGCGCCGTCGATCGCGAGCGTGTCCCAGTCGAACTCGAAGCCGACGAGCCGGCCCTGCGGCCGCAGGACGCGCGTCATCTCGCGCACCATCGCCTCCGGCTCGCCTTCCACGTGCATCAGCAGGCGCTCGGAGCGGCAGCGGTCCACCGTCGCGTCGGGCAGGTCGATCCCGAGCACGTCGCCGACGCGGAAGTCGACCGGCAGGTTGCGCTCCTGCGAGCGGCGCGCCGCCTCCGCGACGACGAGCGGCGAGCTGTCGATTCCCAGCACGTGGCCGGTAGGCCCGACGCGCCGCGCGATCGCGCGCACGTCGTCGCCCGTCCCGCAGCCGACCTCGAGCACGCGCTGGCCGCGGTGCAGCCGCATCTGCTCGAGCATCAGCGGCTTCGCCGCGCGCACGCCGGGCAGCTTGTTGCCGGCGTCGAAGAAGCGCAGCGCGAAGCCGGCGTCGAGGGCGACGCGCGTGCTCACGCGAGCCACTCCGCGATCAGCCGCCCGACGAGCGGACCCCGATCCTCCTGCAGGAAGTGGCCGGCGCCGGGGATCGTGTGCGCGACCTCGCTCCCGATCGCCTCCGCGAACCGCTGCCCGGTCTTGAGCGGGATGATCGGGTCGCTGTCGGCCCACAGCACGAGCTTCGGGCGCGCGTCGGCGGCGAGCGCGTCGAGCACGCGCTGGCCCGCGGCGGCTCCGGGCGCGTCGGGCGTGCGCGGGATCATCAGCGGGAACGCGCGCGCGCCCGCCTTCGACGAGCCGTCGGCGAACGGCGCCTCGTAGGCGGCGATCACCTCGTCGCCGGGGTCTCTGTGGCAGCCGCCCCGCACGAGCATCCCGATCGGCAGGTCCTCGGTGCGCTCGACGAAGTCGCGGAACATCGTCCACGCGTCGCTCATTCTCTGGTGGCCGGTGAAGAGGCCGGTGTCCATCACGACGATGCGGTCGATCCGCTCCGGCTGCTCGACCGCGACGCGCAGGCCGATCGGGCCGCCCCAGTCGTGCACGACGACGGTCGCGCCGCGCAGGTCGAGGCGCTCGACGAGGTCGTTCAGCAGCGCCGTGTGGCGGTCGTACGAGTACCAGCCGAGATCGGCGGGCTTGTCGGAGCGGCCGAAGCCGGCGTGGTCCGGCACGATGCAGCGGAAGCCCGCGTCGCGCAGCGGCGGGATCGCGTGCCGCCACAGGAACGACCACGTCGGCTCGCCGTGCACCAGCAGCACCGGCGGGCCGTCGCCCTCGTCGAGATGCGCGAGCCGCAGGCCGTCGACCTCGCGGTAGCGCGGCTCGTACGGGAAGTCCGGCAGGTTCGCGAAGCGCTCCTCGGGCGCTCGCACGGCCTCCGTCATGTGTCCACCTCTCTCGCCTGCAGTGACGCCGCGCCGCGCCGCTGTGCGAACTCGTGACCGCGAAATAAGTGACGACGTGTCACCCGTCCCGACATCCGGTTCGCGTCGTGACGCTGTACGGCGACTGTATAGGGAGACTGGCCGGCGCGCCAGTCGAAAGTCGCCTGCGCGGGCAAGTGGGCGTGACCGCCCCCTCGTGCCGTGCGCGCCGCGGATAACCTGCGTCGTTCCGTCCCGCGACCAACCGAGCGCCCATGGCCACAACCGAGCCCCAGACCAGCACGCAGATCGATCACGACCGCCTCGCCGTCGACACGATCCGCACCCTCGCGATGGACGCGGTCCAGAAGGCCAACAGCGGCCACCCCGGCACGCCGATGGCGATGGCGCCGGTCGGCTACCTGCTGTTCAGCGAGGTGATGCGCCACAACCCGCGCGACCCGCACTGGCCCGACCGCGACCGCTTCGTGCTGTCGGCCGGGCACGCCTCGATGCTGCTCTACTCGTGCCTGCACCTGTCGGGCTACGACGTCTCGCTGGACGACCTCGAGCACTTCCGCCAGTGGGGCTCCAAGACGCCCGGCCACCCCGAGCTGCACGACACGCCCGGCGTCGAGACGACGACCGGCCCGCTCGGACAGGGCTTCGCCAACGCGGTCGGCATGGCGCTCGCCGAGCGCTACCTGCGCGAGCGCTACGGCGCCGAGGTGCAGGACCACCACATCTACGGGATCTGCTCCGACGGCGACCTGATGGAGGGGATCAGCGCCGAGGCCGCCTCGATCGCCGGCCACCTCGGGCTCGGCAAGCTGGTCTTCCTCTACGACGACAACCACATCTCGATCGACGGCAACACGTCGCTGTCGTTCGACACCGAGGACGTCGAGATGCGCTTCCGCGCGTACGGCTGGCACACCCAGCACGTCGACGACGCCAACGACCTCGGCGCGCTGCGCGCCGCGATCGCCGCCGCCAGAGCCGAGGGGGCGCGGCCGTCGCTGATCCGCGTGCGCTCGACGATCGCGTGGGGCGCGCCGAACAAGGCGAACACCGCGGGCGCCCACGGCGCGCCGCTCGGCGAGGACGAGATCCGCGCCACGAAGGAGTTCTACGGTTGGGATCCCGACAAGCACTTCTACGTGCCCGACGGCGTCGCCGAGCGCTTCAGCGCGATCGAGCGCGGCGCGGCGCAGCAGGCGGAGTGGGCGGGGCGCTTCGCAAGCTGGCGCGCCGCCGACGCCGACCGCGCGGCCGAGTGGGACCTCGCGTGGGCCGGCAAGCCGCTGCCCGGTCTGGCCGCTGCGCTGCCGACGTTCGCGGGCAAGGACTCGCTCGCCACCCGCGCGGCCGGCGGCGAGACGCTGCAGGCGATCGCGCCGTTCCTGCCGACGATGGTCGGCGGCTCGGCCGACCTCAACGAGTCGGTCAAGACGGGCATCAAGGCCGACGGCGCTTACTCGAAGACCGAGGCCACCCGCAACGTCTACTGGGGCATCCGCGAGCACGCGATGGGCGCCGCCGTCAACGGCCTCGCGCTGCACGGCGGGATCGTGCGCCCGTACGGCGCGACGTTCCTGCAGTTCGCCGACTACATGCGCGGCGCGATCCGTCTGTCGGCGCTGATGAGACTGCACGTCGCCTGGGTCTACACGCACGACTCCGTCGCGCTCGGCGAGGACGGCCCGACGCACCAACCGATCGAGCACCTCGCCGCGCTGCGCGCGATCCCGAACCTGACGGTGATCCGCCCGAGCGACGCGGCCGAGACGGCCGAGGCGTGGCGCTACATGGTCGAGCAGCTCGACGGCCCCGGCGTGCTCGTGCTCAGCCGCCAGAACCTGCCGGTGCTCGACCGCACCGTCTACGGCCCGGCGAACGGGATCGACAGAGGCGCCTACGTGCTGGCCGAGGATCCGGAGGCGGTCGCGACGCTCGTCGGCACCGGCTCGGAGGTCTCGCTCGCGCTGGAGGCGCGCGACCTGCTCGCCGGCGAGGGCGTGAAGGTGCGCGTCGTCGCGATGCCGAGCTGGGAGCTGTTCGCCGCGCAGGACGACGCGTACCGTGCCTCGGTGCTGCCGGCGAACCAGCCGAAGGTCTCCGTCGAGGCCGGCATCGCGATGGGCTGGGCGCAGTTCGTCGACGCGTCCGTCTCGATCGAGCGCTTCGGCGCCTCCGCTCCCGGCGAGACGGTCATGCGCGAGCTGGGCATGACGCCCGAGCACGTCGCCGAGACGGTTAAGAACTTGCTGTAGCGCCTGCGCTCAGTGCAGCGTCTCGCCGCGCGCGAGCATGGCGACGAATCTGTCGATCCGTCTCGCGCGCGTCTCGGGGCGCTTCGCGTCCTGCACGCGGTAGAGGATCGCGTAGCGGTTGGCGCCTCTGAGCGTCGCGAAGAAGGCGGCGGCGGCCGGGCTCGCGTCGAGCGCCGCCTGCAGGTCCGGCGGGACGATCGCGGTGCGCTGGCCGTGGTAGGCGTCCTCCCAGCGGCCGTCCGCTCTCGCCGCCTCGACCTGGGCGAGGCCGGCAGGCCGCAGGCGGCCCTCCGCGATCAGCCGCGCGACGTGCTCGGTGTTGATCTTCGACCATCTGCTGCGCGCCTTGCGCGGCGTGAAGCGCTGCAGGAACCAGGTCGCGTCGAAGCCGCGCTTCTGCCCGTCGATCCAGCCGAAGCAGAGCGCGACGTCGAGCGCCTGCGCGTAGGTGACGGTCGCGATGCCCGTGTCCTTCTTGGCGATCTGCAGCCACACGCCGGGGGCGTGCGCGTGCTGCTCCTCCAGCCACGCTTCCCATGCGGCCGCAGACGCGAACGGCAGGATCGGCAGCTCGTCTGGCATCGGGGCGAGTGAAGCACATGCCCGTCGGGCGGCGCGAGGCGGGCCGGCGGGAAGGAGTCCGCCGAGGCGGACCCCCTCCCGCTGCCCGCTTTCGCCCGAGGGGGTCGGAGCGGGGCTCGCGCAGCAGCGGGCGTGGAACGGAGGTGCCCGCGGGACCCGGCCGCTCGATCCGGATCGCTGACGGATCGCGCGACTGGTGTAGGTAGGTCCGCGCTGCCTTTCGCTGGCGAGCGCAGCAGAAGCTAGCTCTGCCGTTCCCCCGATGCGCCGGTTGCCGGTAAAGCTTTGTTGAGCGTGAAAAGCTGGGGCCTTGCTTCGTGGCGTCCCCGGCACAGCGGGGACACACCCGTTTACACGTCTCCCTGCGCGCCCGTCTGAGCGGTAGGCTGGCGCGGTGAGCTCTGCGGGGGGCCCATCCGGCATCGAATCCGGGGATCCGCCACCCGGCGCTCGCCCTCGGGATCGTGCGGGAACCGCCCCGGCCGAAGCGCCGCTGGAGCGCGGCCGCGAGCTGGCCGCGCTGGAGGAGGCGATCGCGGGTGCGACGGCCGGCGACGGCCGCGTCGTGTTGCTCGAGGGCGCCGGCGGGATCGGCAAGACGCTGCTGCTCGCCCACGCCGTCCAGCACGCGCAAGCGGGCGAGATGACGGTGCTGCGTGCGCGCGGCGGCGAGCTGGAGCGCCAGTTCCCGTTCGGCGTCGCGCTGCAGCTGTTCGAGCCGTACCTGTCCTCGGCCACGCCGCGCGAGCGCAGACGCGTGCTTGCGGGCGCCGCCGCGCACGCCGCGCCGCTGCTGTCCGGCGACGTGACGGGCCGCGAGGGCAGCGCGCCGGAGTTCTCGCTGCTGCACGGGCTCCACTGGGTCGCGGCGAACATCGCCGAGCGCCGGCCGCTGCTGATCGCCGTGGACGACGCGCACAGCGCCGACGACGCCTCCCTGCGGGCGCTGCTGTTCCTCGCGCAGCGGATCGAGGACCTGCCGCTCGCGGTCGTGCTGACGGCGCGGCCGCGGCCCGCGGCGGGCGCCGGCAGCGGCGACGCGCTGAGCGCGCTCGCGGCGCATCCGCTCGCGCTGCGCTTCGAGCTGTCGCCGCTCAGCAAGCAGGCGATCGCGACGATCGTGCGGCGCCGCCTGCCGGACGCAGACGACGACTTCTGCGCCACCTGCGCCCGCGTCACCAACGGCAACCCGTTCTTCCTGCGGGAGCTGCTGTCGGAGCTGGGCAGCGGGATCGAGCCGGCCTCCGAGCACGTCGGCGTCGAGGGGCTCGGGCCGCTGACGATCTCACGCGCCGTCGACGCGCGCATCCGGCGGCTGTCGCCGGGCGCGCCGGCGCTCGCGCATGCGGTCGCGGCACTCGGCGACGGCGTCTCGCTCGCGCACGCCGCCGCGCTCGCGCGGCTCGGCGCCGACGACGCCGCCACCGCTGCCGACGAGCTGGCGGGCGCCGACGTCCTGCACCCGGCGCCGGAGCTGGGCTTCGTCCACCCGATCGTGCGTCAGGCCGTCTACCTCGGGATCCCCGCGGCCGAGCGCGGCCGGCTGCACCTCGCCGCCGCGGAGCTGCTGCGCGCCGGCGGCATGGCGGACGCGGACGAACGCGCCGCCGCCCACCTGCTGCAGACGCTCCCGGTGGGCGCGCCGTGGGTCGTCTCGTGCCTGCACGCCGCCGCCAGACGCGCGCTCGCCGGCGGCGCGCCCGACACGGCTGCGAGCTTCCTGCTGCGCGCGCTCGACGAGTCGCCGCCGCAGGCGGAGCGCGCGGAGCTGCTCGTCGACCTCGGGCGGGCGGAGGCGCTCGCCGGCCTGCCGAGCGCGGTCGAGCGGCTGCGCACGGCGGTCGCACTGCTCGAGCGTCCCGACGCCCGTGCGAACGCGCTCGCGCAGCTCGGCCAGGCGCTCTACACGGCCGGCGACAACGCGGCCGCCGCCAGCGCGTTCGACGAAGGGCTGCGCGTGCTCGACGGCGCCGACCCGGTGCTCGAAGAGCAGCTGACGGCTGGCTACCTCGGCGCCGCGCGGCTCGACTTCCGCACGCGCGAGACGGCGCAGACGCGCTTCCGCGAGTTGCTCGCGGGATCGACCGAGGCGGCGACGCCCGCGCAGCGCGAGCTGCTCGCCCAGCGCGCGCTGGAGCACGCGATGCTCGGCAGCGCCACGTACGACGAGGTCGTC
>Ga0265319_1000527_pt1 | contig 26192 bp, 14 predicted proteins | sample 4824metaG_FD_192443 | JGI IMG/M metagenome (GOLD analysis project Ga0265319, IMG submission 192443) | Rhizosphere microbial communities from Carex aquatilis grown in University of Washington, Seatle, WA, United States - 4-8-24 metaG | ecosystem: Host-associated > Plants > Roots > Rhizosphere >...
TAACCGAAACAACTGTGTTCCATTCATACCAGTACACACCCCTGACGCTTCGCGTCGTCCCCTCTCGAGAGGGGACTATCTAAACTCAACTATTGCGGTAAAACTCCCCTCTGCGGCGAGGCTCGTGCGATGGGAAGAGGGGCAGGGGGTGTGTCGCTTTAATTATTTGTTCAACAAGTTCTAACCGAAACAACTGTGTTCCATTCATACCAGTACACACCCCTGGCGCTTCCGCGCCGTCCCATCTCGAGAGGGGACTTGCTAAATTCAACTTCTGTGGTAAAACTCCCCTCTGCGACGAGGCTCGTGCGATGGGAAGAGGGGCAGGGGGTGTGTTTACTTTCCATCCCCCTCCACCACTTTTATTTCTTCCTCCGTTAACCCGTAAAGCTGATACACAAGCTGATCGATCTTTTTATCCGTCGCCTTAATTTGCCGTTCGATTGGTTCTTTTTCGCTGTCGAACTTTGCCGCGTTGAGTTGTTCGTGCAATTCGAGCATTTTGTCGGCGAGATCGACAAGTTCATCGTGATGCTTCCTTTCCAAAGGATTGGAGAAGTCAATGGCACAGATGGGAAGAAAATCCAAAAAAGTTTTTGAAATATTAACCGTTAAACTCGAGCGGTTTGTAAATTTTGAAACATAATAAAAACAGAAGAGTTTTGAGTTTAACAATCCCAAAAAGAATTGAATTTTGTATTCGACACCTTGTTTAACAAGTAGGTTATTAACAGAATTAAATGTATAAAATTGTTTATCGTCGTAAGTTGTTACTAAGATGCCACCAATACGCTGCATCACTAGTTTTTCTTTAGAAAGAAAAATATTCTCATCGCGAGATCTAAGAAGCTTGTCTTTTTGATAATTGATAAATTTTCCTGAAAAACTATAACTGTATCTTGAAATGTCTTTCCCAAATAATATCGGTTTTGAGAACTTGTTCTTACGTTTATTTAATACTCCGTCCATATTTTTGAAAGTGGCTATTCCATTAAAAACATCTACCAATTCTCCCATTTTTATAGATGTTTTGTCCATTTTATTCGTTATTGATTTTAAAGATGAGTCACCAAAGATATCAATAACAAAGCTCGGGTTTTCTAAACAATTCTTTTGATCAACATAATTCAAAATTACTGGATCTATGCTATCTGAACTTTGATTATCTATAATTTGAATTTTGTGCTCTTCGGTTGGAATACCTTTTTCTATTATTATAATCACCGTTGACGCGGTTACGCCCTCAAAGACATCCGATTTCAGATCCACAATCGTTTTTAATCTTGTATCCTGAAGCATTTTCTCTCTTACACTGTCATAAACTGTTGTTCTTAAAATATTATTTGGCAGAATATAACCTAAAGAGTACCCTTTTTTTAATACATTTATGCTTTGCAACAAAAACATTGCAAACAAATTGATTTTCCCGGATTGCCTAGCCCTACTCTTTCCTAATTGAGAACGATCTGCAATAAACTTACTTTGCAAATAGTTTTTACTCTCTTCTCCCCAATTGACATACTTTGTGAATGCCCATGGCGGGTTTCCAATCACACAATCAAATCCCCCGTTCTTAATAATTTCTCCGAACTCAATTTCCCAGTCAAGCGGATTTACCTTGCGGCGTATATCGTCATCGAACATCTCTCCTTGCGCGCCAAAGTCCGTCCCAATGAGCGAATTGCCGCACTTAATATTGTTTGTCAGCGCCGGAAGATAGACTTCTTTTAATGCGAGCGTCATTTGCGGGTTGAGCGTGTCGGCATTTTCATTCTCGAGCACTTTTAAATACAGCGACATCTGCGTTACTTCCACCGCCTGCCGGTCGATATCCACGCCGTAAACGTTATTCACCAGAATATCCCGTTTCTTTCGCGACGAAAGCCGGAGGTTGCCGTTCACATCGTTGTATGCATCGGGTACGTTATTCACCGTCTGAATGTCTTTCGGGTGCTGAGTATACCATTCGGTGTGATAGTCGATCAGTTTTTGAAACGCCCCCAGGAGAAACGACCCGGAGCCGCAAGCGATGTCGATGATCTTGAGTTTTGCGACCTGCCTGGGGGAAAGGAGCATGACCTCACCCTTTGTCCCTCCTCTGTTAGGGGAGGGATTGTTCTCTCCCCCTGAAGGGCGGAGAAGTTCCGACGCAGTCGGAACAGAAGGGGTCGAGTAGAGCAGCTTTCCCAGCGTATTATCCACAATATAATTCACAATGTACTGCGGAGTGTAATAGACGCCGCCGGCTTTACGCACCTCGGGTTTTTCCGATACGATAACATTCTTCTTTGCAAGGTGAATCGTCTTGCCGAGGAATTTTTCGTAGATACTGCCGAGAATCTCGACGCCGATTTCATTGAAGTGATACGGCGAGAAAGGATAATTCAGGTTTTGCAAAATTTTAAGAAGGACATCGTCCCCTACTTCCAACTCTTCGCACTCGTGCGGCGAGAAGAGCAATCCGTTGTAGAGCGTCCGGCGCAGCTTAAAGAGATCGTTGAGCAGCGAATACAGCGAAATGCCGGGACGGCTCTTCCACATTTGCAGAACTGCGAGGAGCGTATTCTCCACTTCGATTTCGCGGTCCTCGCACACGCGGAAAAAAACAATGCGGTCGAGAATGCGCTGCACGCTTTCGTTGAGCGTATAGTCGTTCAACTGCCGGCGGTTGCGGGGATGTTTTGCAATATCGCGCGCAAGCTCTTCGCGCCATTTGGAAAGGTCGTCAAGAAATGTTTTGTCGAGCGCAAAATCGCCCGTTTTCTTCTGGAGAAGCTTTTTGGTAAGTGTGTCGAGCGAACCGGACTCCACTGCTTCGCGCGAAAACGTATCGTAGAGATGGTCGAATTCGTCAAGATACTGTACATAGGTCAGGTCGAATTCTTTGACGATGCCGAGTTTCGGTTTTTCGTAGAGCGGTTTGTGCGTGCAGTCGAAAACACGGAACTGCTCAAAATCCGTAAGAATGGAAACCGGCACTCTGCCCGAGAACCCGTAGCGTTTCACTTGAAAAATCGCATCCTGATTTTTCGAAAGGTCAACAAAAGGTTTCTTGGCCTCGACGAAAAATCTTGTTTGGCCCTTGATGCGGAAACGGTAGTCGGGTTTTTTTGTCGCTTCTTTGACACTCGCTTTGTATTCATCTTCTGCGATGTAGTCGAGAATTGAAGCGTACTCTTTGTATTCTTTCCCGAGTGTTTGCTTCGGGTCGAACATCACCGTTTGCTCGCGCACTTCTTTCCCGATGTTCGTTTTCACGCGCCCCTCGGGAATAACTTCCTGCAAATAGAGCGGTTTCATTCCGCGGTTGGTGATATCCCAGCCCAATGACTCGAAGAACGGGTCGATCAGCTGTTGGCGTGCTTGGGTTTCGTTAAAAGACGGAGATTTGAACTGATGGATATTCTGTTCGAAGAAATGTACCAGCTTCCCGATCGTGGATTTCGCGGAGCTTCGAGTTGTGTTCATGCTGTTTGTTTATCGGGGGTATAGATTTGCTCCCCTCCCTTTCCCGAAAAAAGGTAGAAAAAACATCGGCTAATTGCAACGATAAGACCTTGCAAGACTTTCGAAACCTTGAGGGTCTTTGAAAAACCAGACTCCTTCGCTTGCTCACGCTCAGAGGGGATTTTCTATAACCAGCTTTTGCGGGAAAACTCCCATCTGCAGCGAAGTGATACCATCCTCTCCAATAACAGCCATCCAACGTATCTCGGCGATCGAATGCTTGGTTTTCAATTCACTGAGCGCCGCGATACGGAGAATTTCTCCCGTTGTCACGGAATTCAACGGAACAAAATCCGTAACCGACGGCAGCTGTACGTCAGCGTTCCGGTTTTTTCGATCGGACGTAACATATTGAACTTACCACGGAGTGTCAGCTCATGAGGATGGATGTTCGGGAACGGGATGTAGGAAATGTCAGCGGCGGCGCTTCGAAAGCCATGCTTCGGGGTTTTGTTTCTCTTTTTCTTTCCAGACTTCAAAATGAAGAATGCTGCCGGAAACAGAATCGCCGCTTCTCGCTATCACCGTGCCGTCCGATACCTGTTGTCCTTCGGACACTGTGATATCCGACAGATGTGTGTAAACGGTATGGTACCCGCCGGCGTGCTTGAGAATGACAAGATTACCGTAGGACGGCAGCCAGTGAATCATCGCCACTTCCCCGTCGGCGACCGATTTCACCGGCGACCCGCTTTCGATCGAGATATCGATTCCGGTGTTCTGCGTTACTGTCTTCATCACGGGATGTACATGGTTGCCGAAATGTGCGACGACTGCCCCCGCCGAAACAGGCCAGTGCAATCTCCCTTTTAACGATTCAAACGGCGTTCCCGTTTCAGCCGGCGGCTCTTCCACTTCTTTCAATTTTAGCCGCCCCCGTTCAGCCGCACGTTCCCGCGCCCGGATCGCTTCATGTTCCTTTCGAATACGCTCTTTCTCCACAAGGTCGGTGATAATGTCTTCAAGTTCCTGGGCAGCCTGTGTTTTCCTCACCAGTTCTTTTTTCATCGCCGCTTTGTCTTTTCGGATTTCTTTCAGCGCCTGGGCCCGTTTGTGTTTTTTGTTTTGCAGGAATTGTTCTTCCTTTTCTTTGTTCGATATCACGTCCTGCTGCTCGTTGAGTTTCTCCTGGAGTTCGGCTTTCTCGGACTCAAGAATGAGCCGTTTATCCTGGATTTTCTCCAGATCTTTCTTGCGCTGTTCCGAGAACCGTTTCAGGTATTCGATCCGGATGTAGAGCTGGTTGATGGAGTTCGAGGAGAGGAGCGTTTCCAAGTCATACACCCTCCCGAACTTGTATACCGCAGTAACATATTTTGCATAGTGGAGCTTGAGGAAGGAAAGCTGCTTTTCCAAAAAAGTAATGTTGTCCGACGCCAGGGCTATCGACGATTGAAGCTGTTCTTCTTCATCCATAAGTTCGGAAAGGAGCGAGTGAACAAGGTTGCTTTGCTTCTCGTAATTGTCGAGCCGCTCGAGCGTCACTTTCTCTTTCTTTTCGCTCTCCTGGATGCGTTGTTCATACGCATCAATTTCTTTCCGAAGTTGATCGAGTGCGCGCTCCTTTTTCTTGATGTCCTGCTCGCCGCCGTTCACCACGGGGCACGAAAGCGCGGCAAGCAGAACGAGTATCGATAAGCGTTTCATGACATGTCTGTGGAAATGAGGATTCGAGAAACTACTTTTTCGTGACGTGCCGTGCGTCGCGCGGAACCTGGAGCGACAACGAACCGACGGGGGTATTGATATGAATATCATCGTAAAAAAGCGCTACCGAGGATTCCATCTCAGGTTGGGTCAAACGAATTGACTGCAACACTGCCGTTTCATCGCCGCGCCGGTCGTACTCAAAGCGTTCTTCGCTCGAGACTTCTCCGGCGGAATCGATGTGTTCGATACCGGTAATGCACAACGCCCGGCCGTCAACGCTGTACCGCGTCGCCCCTCTGTCGTGATGAAAAAAAAGAATATACGAATCATCTCGTATGAAAAAACTGTCCGGCAAAACCTCCGACGGCAGAAACGCCCGTGTGCCGCAGAAAGCGTCCACAACGTCGGCCGGGTCGATGCGAATATTCATGAATGCGGGCAGATTGTTACCATCAACATCTCCATCCATCACCTCGTTATTAAAGCTGCTGTAGAATACGTAATGTCCTTTTGCAAACAGCGCCGATGCAACATGAATTCCAAACGGACCTCCGATCTCAACAAGAACAGAGTCCGGCCTTTTCAGCCGGAGCTCAAAGGAACCTGAATTAACGAATGAGGGGGACTCGACGGAAATGGACCCTTTTGCTTCGAGGGTTGTAACATCATGCCTGCGGGAGTTCACAGCGTCGATCACCTCTTGTGCGGAATGATGAACCAGAGGTTTGTAAAGTTCTTTGGTCGGAGCACAACCCGAGAGCGCAATCATCGAACAGAAGATGAGCGCTCGTTTCATAATGAGCCGCGTGCTAACTTTTCTTTCAGTTGTGTATTTTTTGAATCCCTCTCCAGCGCTTTCGCCCAATACTCTTTCGCTTTGTCGATCTGGCTCAGCCGTGAATAGATGTCGCCCAGATGCTCATACACGACGGCGCTGACTTCTCCGCCATCGATCGCTTTCTTGACGTACTTTTCCGCTTCGATATAGTTGCCGAGCTTGAAATAGATCCAGCCAAAAGTGTCGAGATACGATGCATTAAGGGAATCTTTCGCCAATGACTCCTTCGACATCACGAACGCACGGTCAAGCTGTTCGCCGCGTTCCGCCAAACTGTATGCGTAATTATTGAGCACCATCGCGTTGGCCGAGTCCACCTTCAACGAGGCTTCGAACGTTTTATCAGCCTCGCTGTACCGTTTCAACGCATCGTATGTCGAGGCGAGCGATGAAAGTGCGTTGATGTCTTTCGGGTTTATTTCGATAGCACGCTGCAGCGGTACGATGGCATCTTCGTTGCGGTCCACCCGTGTGTACCCGTAACCGAGCAAAAAATTTATTCCGCCGTCGTTCGGCACCATCTGGCGGGCTTTTTCGAGAACCGCGATGGCCTGGTTGAAGTCTTTTTTGTCGAACAGGATCGATCCCAAGTACCACCATGCTTCGGCGTTCCATCCGGCAACTTTTGTTACCTTGTCGAAGTACTGGAATGCGGCACTGTCATTTTTTTCCACAATCGCGAGCCGGCCGAGATAGAACATCGGGCGCCAATCGTCGGGATACTGGTTGAGAAATACCGTGAACTGCGCTTTTGCGTTTGCGAGCAGCGTCGAATCCTTCTGGCTCTGCGCAAGATATGCTACGGCAATCCTGAAGCGAACGTCCGCTGCAAGCGAGTCGCTCTTCAGGACCGTCTCAAACTGTTCGCGAGCTTTATCCCACTTGTCTTGCTGCAAATAGATTTCTGCCATGGCACCGCGCAATTCTACGTTGTGCGGGTCCGATTCCAGCAAGTCGGTAAAGAGCGCCAACGCTTTGTCGAATTGCGCCGACCGAATGTACATCTCACCGAGATTTTGTTTGAGCGACATGTTGCTCGGGTCGATTTTCACCATCTGTTCAAACGCGACGGCGGCTTTATCGTACCGATGGAGAATTGAATTCAGTTCCGCGACCTTGAAAAGCACTTCCCACTCCGGACCGTTGCGCTGAAGAATCTTGTCGTACATTTCCAACGCCTGCTGCGGGTTTTTCGGCGCCACCAATTGCGCGATGTTGAACATGCTTTGCACGTGCGTGGAATCGATCTTCAGAATCTCCCTGTATTGCGCGATCGCCGAATCAACTTGAAGCGCTTTGATGTAAATATCGGCAAGTGTTTCGCGATAGGTAACGTTGGTTGAGTCGAGCTTAACGGCTTCGTTCGCTACTTCGGCTGCCAGGGCGGGCTTGTTCAATGCTGAGTAATCTTTCGCCAGCGCATAGTAAATTGCGGGGTCTTTGTCATACCGCAATGCGTCCTGAAACTCAATGATCGCCTCTGCATACTGGTTCTTGCTCTCGAACAACGACCCGTCGATAAAATGCTGCAGCGCAATTGACTTTTGGTCATTGTGTGCTTGTTCTTCGGCTCCGCTTTGTTTTTTTTGAAGCTGGACCTCCTTTTGCGAAGAGCATCCTGCCAACAACGTTACCATCACCATAACCAGCACGGAGTTGCAAAACTTCTCGCTCATACAGTCTCTTCCTTCCTGATTCATTTGTAAAAATATATCACTTTCAACGATGAGTTACAATACGGCAGCCAATCGACGCCATCACTCAACACTGCACTATGCAATGGAGGGCAGTGTCCTGATCCGAGTAATCGTGTAAGAATTTCTGAGTAACGTTATTCCTCACTTCGGGAGAATCCATGATGACAAAGTATCGTCACTCTGCAAAACTTCAGTTTGGCGGATCCTTCGCGGAATCTATCCCGCTGTAAAGCGGGCTCAGTAGACTGTACAAAACATTTTGAGATATTCACTGCCCAAATGAGGACATTGCTCAATGAAAGTAACTATTGGAATTTTGCATGCTACTTTTATATCTTTTAGAAAGGCAGCCCAATTCCAACCTGATACCGATAACAGTTAGACACCGAGTATTTTCAATAGTAAAAAGAGTCATAGGAACGCGTAACGAGATTTCTTCAAAAAATTTTCAATCATGAACATCCATCCTGTTACATTAGACGGAAAGGGCGTCAGGCTTGAGCCGTTAACGCAAGCTCATCACGCTCAATTGTGTGAAGCCGGATTCGACGAAGAGTTGTGGAGATTGACCACAACCATTATCCGCACACCGGGGGATATGAAAAAGTATATCGACACGGCGCTGAAGGACTTTGCGGACGGTAAAGCTCTGCCGTTTGCGATCATCGAAAAATCTTCAAACAAGGCCGTCGGAAGCACCCGGTTCGGCAATATTGACGCGGCACATCGACGGGTGGAAATAGGATGGACGTGGATAGCAAGACAATGGCAGCGCACCTTTGTCAATACAGAAGCAAAATACCTTTTGCTCTCCCATGCATTTGACACGCTTGGGTGCATGCGTGTTGAATTCAAAACAGATTCAACAAATAGCCGATCGCGAAACGCCCTGATGCGTATTGGGGCGAAAGAAGAGGGCGTTTTTCGCAACCATATGATTGTACCGGGCGGGCGTATCCGCCATTCTGTCTACTTCAGTATTATCGATTCAGAATGGAATGAAGTGAAGCGCGAACTAGAAAGGAAACTCGCAAAAGCATACTAATGTTTTTGAGTCCGACGTATTACTGTCTTCCCACCCCTACCTTTTTCACAACTCCCATTTTCGCACCGAGAAATCTCTCGCCGATCTCCGTAAACCTTGACGGGATGTCGCTCACATAAAACTGCAGGTTCGGTTTTTCCTTGCTCATGTTCCTTAAGCGGTGCTCATTCAACACGGTTTCCACATCGATTGCAGCCGCTTCCCCGGAATCAATCAGCACCGCGCTTCCTTTCAACGCGTTCGAGATGACATCCTTGAGGAGCGGATAATGGGTGCAGCCCAGCACAAGCGTATCTATTTTTTCCTGCGAGAACGGAAATAAATATTCCCTAGCAATCATTTCCGTCGCTTTATGGCCGACCCATCCTTCTTCGACAAGCGGCACGAAAAGCGGGCACGGCCGGCTGAAGACCGCGGCGGTTTCGTCTATCTGTCTAATGGCATTCGCGTACGCATTGCTTGAAATTGTGCCTATCGTTCCGATGACACCGATTCTTTTTTTCTTCGACGCAGCGGTCGCCGCTTTTGCACCGGGGAAAATGACACCGACCACCGGAATCTTCGCATGTTTTTGCACGACATCAAGAGCAACCGCGGACACGGTGTTGCATGCGACGACGATCATCTTCACATTTTTTGAGAGAAGAAATTCCGTATCCTCTTCGGCGTATTCGCGGACGACTTGCGGCGATTTCGGTCCGTATGGAACACGGGCCGTGTCGCCGAAATAGACGATGTTTTCCCCGGGCAGGCGGCGCAAGAGAGCATGAACAACGGTCAGTCCGCCGATCCCCGAATCAAAAACACCGATTGGTTTGCTGGCATTCATATTATTGTGATGATAGCTGTATGTTGATGAGCTGATAAATCCTGTGCAGGAGTTTTTCCTTGATTTGCCGTTTCCTCTCGCTTCCTTGAATTGGAGTATTGTCTGCATCAAGGACGTAAAATGAATCGACGATTCCGTCCACGCGCGTTGCGATCTTCGCGAAATGAATGTTGAGTCCGAGCTGCGAGAATGTCCGGGTCACTTTGTACAAAAACCCCACGGTGTCCGGTGCATAAACATCGACGATGGTAAAATCCTGCGTATCCTCAAACGCCACGTCGATCCGGATGTTCGGATGGAACAGCGGTTTGGGACGGCGTTTCCATCGGCGATGATGCCGCTCAAAAAGATGTTCAAGCGTGACATTCCCCTTCATAACGTCGTCAAAATCTTGTTTGATTTTTTCGGCCTGGTCGTCGAGCAGCCTTCCTTTCGTTGCAACGTTGACGACACGAAATTGGTCGATCACGATGCCGTCGTCGCGGGTAAAAATCTGAGCGTCAAAAATGTTTGCATCGTTCGCCGAAAGCACGCCGCATAAGCTGGAAAGGAGAAACGGCGCATCGTGCGTTATCGCCGTGACAGCGCTGTGCGATTCTTCATGATGGATAATTGAGGAAATAGTTCCGAGGCTTCGAACACTGGCAATATGGCCGGCAATATCCTCGAGGGAGAAAATCTTGATATATGCTTCGTTATGGATCGACGTGATGTGGCGCTCGACTTCGTCGCGGGGCAATTGTTCGGACATGGTGCGAATAACCGAGCGGACCAATTCCTGGTGCTGTTCCTGCTGGAACGACACTGCCTCTTTGAACGGAAGCTTCCGTTCCAGTACGCCGCGGGTCTGGAGATACAATTCCTGCAGCAGCATTTGCTTCCATGACGTCCACACATTTTTGTTCACTGCGGAGAGGTCGCAATAGGTCACAAGAAACAACAAATCCAACTGCTCCGGCCGCTGAAACATCTCGGCAAACTCGGCGACAGTCTTCGGGTCGCTGATGTTTCGCCGGAACGCTATTTGTTCCATCATCAAGTGGTTGCGGATGAGAAATGCAATGTCGCCGTTTTCATCGGGATAGTGAATTCGGCCCAGGATCCGGCGGGCAACGTCCACGCCGCGAATTTCATGCTCCTCGATACCGTGGGGTTTCTCGATATCGTGGAAGAGCAAACCGAGAAACAAGATTTCTTTTTTTTCCAGCCCCTGATACGCTGCGGCAAGAATTCCCTTGCTGTTTGCAAGCCGCTCCGCATGTTCGATGGCGATCAGCGTATGCGCATCCGCGGTATAATAATGGTAAACGCTGTGTTGAAAGAATGCGACCAACTCCCCCCATTCCGGAATATATTTTCCGAGAACGTCGAAATCGTTCATCATCGTCAGCGTCGATGCAACGTTGGACGGCAAACGGAGAATATCCAGAAATACCGCAGCGGCATCTTTTGCCGTAATGCTCTGGGCATTGAAAAGCTGCGACGAGCGTCCGATGGCGGCAATTGTTCCCTGCAGAGAATGCCCCAGGGTTAAGGAGTGCTTGCCGCACCAATAGAACGCTTTAAGGATTTCTGCCGGCGAGGAAATTTCGACGGCGGTATTGCGCTGCAGCAGTTCGTCGCCGCGTGCAATGAATTGAGCGTCAAGGATTTGCTCTTTCGGTTTTCTCCATGGGGAAGGTTCAACGCTTTTTCGGAAATGGTTAATCAGCCGCTGGTTCAATCGGAAGATGCTGCGCGCATGCAGGAAATACTCGCGCATGAATTTTTCGACGTACTTCAGTTCCTGGTCGTCGCCGAATCCGAGCCCCTTGGCAATTTCCCGCTGAATGGAAAAATCGAGAGAATCGTGAATGGTTTTTGCAAAGTAGTGGGTCTCATGCCGCGTGCGGAGCAAAAAGTTCAGCGCGTTGATCACCGCGTCGCGCTCTTCTTTGGAAATGACGTTCTTGCGGTAAAACGTGTCGATCATGAGTTTACAGGACGACTCGCCGTTCAGAAACGGCGATTCCGTGAAATAGTCGGTATCGGTCGACCGGTAGACCCAGAGCAGGTTGTGAAGGTCGCGCAAGCCTCCCGCACTGTTCTTGAGATTCGGCTCGAGCAGTTTAACCGAATTGCCGTATTTTTCGTGGCGCTCGTCCATCCCGACCATGATTGCCTTCACAAACACAAGGTCGAACTTTTTTTGGATCTGCCTGAAGACGTCGTCGGCATACAGCCCCAGCACACGTCCGCTTCCGCACACGAACCTGCTTTCGAGAATCGACGCCCATGAATCGACGTCTGTCTCATACAGATTCACACAGTCCTGCACCGTCCGCACACTGTGCCCGACGTTGAAGCCGGCATCCCACAACGAGCGGAGAAATTGTTGAATAGATTCGGAGCCGGAGTTCTTCGCCTTCTCGTTTTCAGCGAGGATCATGAGATCAAAATCGGAATGGGGGCATAGCTCGGAACGGCCGTATCCTCCCAATGCGACGACAGCATAGTCCCCGGCAGCCGGGTTCAATTTCCAAAAATCGGAGAGCGTCGAATCAACAAGCGACGTTAGCCGCGCGCTGACGGCAAAACCGTCCGCGCCGTTGCGGTGCTGTTGGAATATTTCGGCAGATTCAGAGGTATAACGTTCTTTGATTGTCACTGAAGGCGAAGGAAGAATAACTGAATGTGATAATATAAAGAAGAGCGGAACGATTTACAAATGAAGGTAGTGTTACAGTTTGAGAAATTTCACTCTCGTTCCAAAACTCAGTTTGGGAACGAGTTGGTTACCTTGTTCTTTCGTCTGAAAATATTGATCACTTGACACACTTCGTTCCCAATCGGAGATTGGGAACGAGAAAGCGCTTGAAGTAATAGTGTCTAGCGTGAAACTGTAACACTACCGAATCGTCTCACAAACGTCATGCTCTTCTCCCTTCGACGCTCCCGACTTCGTCGGTCACTCAGCGATGCTTCCTCCGGGACAACCCGCCTTGCTCAACATTATCCGAACTATTATAGACTTCTACAATTTCCCCGCTACGACTGCCACGTCTTTCATCGTATGTACGACTCCGCCGGAAGAGTCGAGCGCTTCAAACAGTATGATATACATTCCAATTCTCACGCGATGATCGTTGTCGTCGAGACCGTTCCAGATGACTGTTCCCGAAGAGGCGGCGGGTTCGTTGTTAGCGAGCGTTCGCACCAGCCTTCCCTGAACATCGAAGCACCGTACGCGGATCATCGATGTCGTTGACGGTAAAGAATATTGGATAGCGAGAAAGTCTTCAAAACCGTCGTTGTCCGGCGAGAACGGGTTGGGCGAAAGCGTCAGGTGTGCAGCCGATGGAATCGATACAGTAAAAATGCTGTTGCGCTGACCGGGCGTTCCACCTCCCGGAGCGATCGACGAACTCCAATTCCTCCGGTCGTTGCTTCCGATGGCGGGGTTGACGCGCTCAAGAGATTTTCCGGTCGTAGGTGTGTTCAGTGCGGGATTGTGCCACGACGGAGAATACCGCACGCTGTCTATTTGAGTGTTCGTCATGTCGGCAAGAACGATATCGTCGCCGGAATTATTGAGCGACAGATCTTTATTCACGATGATAAGTTTTCCCGCCGGCAGATGAAGAAGAAAAGGAAATTGAACGATGAGCGTCGAGTCTGCTCCTATCACGGCATAGTCATTCGGCGGAAGGAGCAACGGACTGTCTGAAATCCGGATTGTTGTCCTCCTCCCGGAACTCGACGGGGCATTCATCATTGTCCAGCCCTGGAGGCTGACAGTGTCCGCGCTCCGATTGAACAACTCGATAAATTCAGAACGGTTCGGGAGCGGGTCGTACATTATTTCGTTAATAACAACCGATTGCGGTTCAAATTTATTCGCTGCCCGCACGACGAACGAGTTGTTTGAACTCCGTTGATCCCGAGAAAAATCAACCGCACAAATAATAGGGATTATGCCGTGGATCGTTGCCCGCCAATCACATTGAGCTGTCATTGAATCCCCCGGCAGAAGAGCTCCGGCATTGATGCTTTGAATCAGCTCGCCGCGCGACGCAGCGCTGTCGCCGTTTGCATCGTAATAAAAGCGGATGCAAAATCCGCTCGCCAGGTTTCTTCCCATATTGCGGATGACCGCCATTACATGGATGCCACCATCGAGCATCGCTGCGCTTGCACTTGTAACCGCCAGATCAAAAATTTTTTTTGCCGAAGTATTTTCGATTCCGGGTGTCGGCTGAGAACTTTTCCAATTCGCCGAATCTACCGACGATGAAAAATAATCTATTCTCTCCAACGACATGCCGTTGGTGCCGCCCCACGACGGCTTGTACCAAACGCTGTCCATCATAATACCTCGATTATCATACAAGACAACGGCGTCGGGCGTGGTGTTGTTCAGCGCTGAAAATGATGCAACAAACACCTGGCTCGAAATTGAAAAATAGTTCCTCAACGTTGAATCCGATGCCGCTACAAAATACGTACCCGGCTGAACGATGCATCGCGAATTGACGAGCACGGCTCTCGATTTTACGTTTGTGTCGGAAATCTTCCATCCGCCGATATCGATTGCGCTGCTACTTGCATTGTAGAATTCAATCCATTCCGGCATATTTCCCGGCGGCGCGTACATGATTTCATTAATAACAATTGAATGCCGTTCCACGCCGACTGCAAACGAAAACGCCTGCGTGTTGTTTGTAGAATCGTCATCCCGCTGGGCTTTCACGACGACAAAAATTCGCTGCACTCCCTGCGATCTAATGACCACCGAATGTGTGGCGGTTTGGGAATCCGAGGGCGACAGCGAGCCAATGTGCTCTTCCCCGATAAGCTCGCCCAGCTGCGGAATTGAATCGCTGTTTGCATCAAGAAAGAATTGCGCGGAAATATTCGACACCGCCTGACGGCCGCAATTCTTTATCGCCGCTGCAATGACAACCGGCTGCCCGGCAACCGGAAACGGGACCGGAAGAAATATTTTTTCAACTGCCATGTCGTATTCTTTTTTTGTCAGGCTGTTCACGGCTCCCGGCGTCCCTCCAAGCGGATGGCGAGAACTTCCCCAGTTGCTCGGTTCGTTTGATCCCGCTGCCGTGTCGATTCGTTCGAGAGACCTCCCGCCCGTTCCGCCCCATGACGAGTTGTACGCAACGCTGTCAATCGCACGCCCAGTTGGGTCGATGATAACGACGGCGTCGAAATCGTTGTTTAACGTTGGTAGAGCGGCTTTGATAACGGGGGCATGCATCGAGGGATAATAATTGAGGATTGAAGAATCCCTGGCGACGACAAAGAACTGCCGCGGGAGAATGCCCTGGGATGGGGAACTCAGCGTAGCACGGGAGGTTGAATTGTCTCCGATTTTCCATTGCGAAAGTGAAATCGTATCGGCGGAATTGTTGACACATTCAACCCATTCGGGGCCTCCGGACGGCGCATACATGATTTCGTTGACAAGTATTGACCGCGGGACGTAGCCGGCAAAAATTGTTTTCAACAAAGTATTGTTTGTCGTATCCTCATCCCCGGGAAGAATTAACCGCACAATGAATCGATGGCTGCCGGGAGAAATGGAAAAGGCGCTGAGCGTGAATATTGCCGAGTCGGCGAGGCCGAAAAAATAAGTCACCGGCTTCTCGTCCACTTTTTCTTCCGCCATTTCTACGATGCCGGAATTTTTATCATCGAATAATTGCAGGGTGAACGACAACGAACCGCCGAGTGCCCGGTTGGCGACACCCACATTCACGGTAAGAGTTTCACCCTCACGCACGTCCGCGGGATCAATGCGAATACCGGTAATCGCAAGGTCGAGCTTTTTCTGCACCGTAATTTTTACGTTGTCAATCCTTATTGTTCCTGCAGCGCCGGTTCCGTTTCCCACTACACGCCATCGAAAACGAACATTTTGCTTTCCGCTCAACAGCGGCGGCAGCGGCAGGCTGCGCGGTACGTAGTTCGTGGTGCCCATATTTCTGAGAGTGTCGCATATGCGGATTGCCGACACCGTGTCGTTATTGAGCAGGGCTTCGACAAGAACTCCGGAATTGTGCGACGATGTTCGACGCTCATAGAACTCCAATGTGCCGGCAATTTTTCCGAAAAAATTCATCGCCGGAGAGGTAAGGCTCTGGGCTATTTTTGCGTCTGTTGAAACGACGGCGTTTGGCTTGCTCAACGGCGATGAAGCCGATGTCGAAAAATCTCCCGAAGAAGATTTGTGGACGCTCGTCGACCAACCGGCAGGTAGTCCGGGCACGGCAACCGTATCGAATGTTTCAATGAAAGGAAAAGACGAACCCTGAGCGAGAAGGAGTGATTGAGTAAACCAAAAGAAAATTGCGGAGTAGAATAACGCTCTCGAAATCATGAGGCCCCCCTGATGATTGCAGATTGATGGATTATGTCCTGGTGCGGATTAGGGGATCGGGATATTAATCCGCCATGCAGAACATGTAAGATATTTTAGATTGCTTGGAAGAACAGGGGAGATTTTCACAAACGCACCGCCGCGGCACTATCACCGCCTTAGTTTTCCCTCAATTGTCGCAAGAAGCAATTCATTGTCGAAAGGCTTGGAAAGAAATCCGTCAACGCCGAGCCTCATCCCCGCGCGGACTATATACTCGTCGCTTTTCCCGGACATCAAAAGAAACGGTACCCCGTCAAAGCGCCTGTTATTCCGTATCTGGTTGTAGAATTCAAACACCCCTTTGGTCGGCGAGGGAAACATCACGTCGGAGAGTATCAAATCGGGCGTCTGTTTCTCCAGAACCGCCAGCGCAGATTCCACCGATTCGGCAATAAGCACTGAGTACCCGTGCCTGCGGAGAATAGCAGAATACGTGAGGAGGGTCGTTTTCTCATCGTCGACAACAAGAATCGTTCCGAGCGAGGGGGGGGACCGCCGTGCCTCCAGAATTTTTGCTTCGGCGGCTTTGTGCTCTTCCATCGTAATACCGTACCGTTTCCGCATCAACTCCAACACCCGTTCTTCATTTTCGCTGACGACGCCGTCGTGCAAAACGATACGCAGTGCTTGAACGTACGCTTCGGTCTTAATCTCTTTTTCCAACCGTGTGTGTTCTTCGTCGGTAATGCTGAACAAGCTGCGAATTTTTTTCAATTCGGCGGCTTCTTTCTCTGTAAGAATGCCGTCGAACCACATTTCATCCAGAATTTCGTGGTACATCTTCAGCCTTCCTTCCAATTGCTGCGAGGCTTCAATAGGAACAGGCTTTGATGTTTGAGGCGATGGCTTTTCAGGAGGTGCCGGCGGAACGGGCGCAGCTGCTGGTGAAGTGGGAGGAGCTGGTGCAGGTCTTGGCGGAGGAGCGGCCGGCGGAGCCGGTTTAGGCGCCGGCGGTGCCGCTGCCCGTTTGATAGGGGAAACTGCCGGTGCGGGAATCGGTGTCGTCCCCTTCTTCATTAACATTTCAATGGTCTGTGAATACGCCTGGGCAAAATGATTGGTCGGATCAAGGCCAAAAACTCTTGCAACTTGTTCAAGAGCACGTTCATATTGCTGGAGTTGAATAAATCTATCCGCCTCCCTCAAATACTGGGATATCAATTCAATCTTCTTATCGAGGGTGAGGTTTTGAGTATAGGTGCGCGCTTGAGTTACCGAGTCGGCCCTTTTTTGCATCGTGCGGATACGGTCCAGCATCGAGCGCCCCTGGTAATTATCGGGGTCGCTTTGCAGTACGCGTTCAGTCTCGATTAATGCATCTTCGTAGCGGCCGGCAAGAAAGTGTTCGTCGGCGATCCGGAGATGCCGGTAGATGCCTTCTTTTGTGAGCGGGGCAACGACGGGGTTTCGGGCGGATTCCTCTTCCTTTTTCTGAAGAGAACGGATTCGTTCTTGAATGGTTCGTCCCTGATAATTTTTCGGGTCAATCTGAAAAATATAATCGACTTCAAGCAATGCATCAGTGTAACGTTGGGCGCGAACGAAGTCCTCGGCATTACGGAGATGTTTGGCGATTTTCTCGAGCGCTGGATTCATGGCTGCCGTTCTTTTTCAGTGGGAGATGTTTTGATGAAATAGATCAAAGATAACTTCCGCTGAATGAGTAGAGTAAGGTAGTTATACAAAGTCACAAATTCAACATCGCCGCCGGGGTTCGCACGAAAACGCCGATGTTTTAGCAACTTTCTTAAGAAATTTTAACAGCAACAGACCGGAATTATTCATATTTTGTGTTCGAATAAAACTCCTTCTACCGTTATTTTTTTGGAGAGATGTTTGAAAAAAATAGCCGTTATCTTCGGCACACGCCCCGATACCATAAAGCTCGCTCCTATTATCATAGAGCTGAAAAAAGAAAAGAAATATTTCGACACGGTGACTATTGCCACCGCGCAACATCGGCAGATGCTGGACCAGGTGCTGGACGTTTTCAAAATAGTCCCGGACTTCGACCTCAACCTCATGCAGCCGAAGCAGTCGCTCGCAACCCTCACGCAAAACACGATTTCCGCGGTAGATTCCGTGCTCGAAAAAGAAGCGCCGGATATGGTGCTCGTCCAGGGCGACACAACATCGACGTTTGTCGGAAGCCTGGCAGCGTTCTATAGAAGAATTCCGGTGGGGCATGTTGAAGCGGGTCTGCGCACGAACGATAAAAGCAATCCGTTTCCCGAAGAGCTCAACCGGAGGCTGACGAGCTGTATTGCCGACCTGCATTTCGCGCCGACAGAAACGGCAAAGAACGCTCTGCTCCACGAGCATATCAACCGGAAAAATATTTTTGTCACCGGCAACTCGGTGATCGACGCTCTAAAAATTTCGGTGAAAAAACATTATGCCTTCGGCATCCACACGCTCAATCAACTCGTCTCCGAGAAGAAGCGTATCGTCCTCCTGACAATGCACCGCCGGGAAAACTGGGGCGAACCCATGCGCGACGCCTGCAGCGCTGTCAGGGAACTTGCCGAAACGTACACCGACATAAATTTTATCTTCCCCGTTCACCTCAACCCCGTTGTACGGGAAGTGGTGTACGGAACATTAGGCTCGCTCGGCAACGTTTTTCTCATTGAACCGCTCGATTATCTGGACTTCGTCAATCTGATGGCGAGGTCGTATCTGATCATCACCGATTCGGGGGGCGTCCAGGAAGAAGGACCGTCGCTCGGCAAACCTATTCTTGTCCTCAGAGAAGTGACGGAGCGTCCGGAAGCTGTCCATTACGGCACGGTCAAGCTTGTCGGCCTGGATGAGAAAAAAATTATCGCCGCTGCAAAGAAACTCATCGAAAGCAAATCGGCGTACGAAAAGATGGCGACTGCAACAAACCCGTACGGCGACGGACGTGCTGCTGAACGAACGGTGCAGGTCATCAAAAAATATTTCGGCCTTGCCGGGAATGTCATTCACGAATTTAAGCCACGGCAGGTGTCTCGATAGATGAAAAAGTATATCCGGCTATCATTCATCCTTGCGGCAATTGCTGCGTTCTCACAGCCCGGCAGCAGCCAGGAATATCCTCAAAAGAAAATCCTGATCGCCGTGGAAGGCAACACCGACCTGAAAAACTACGCCATCGGCGACGGACGCCAGCTTGCAGAATTGCTCGGACATTTCAACACCGCGGTCACGGTCAAAGGAGTGAACAAATACAACCCGGGCGAGGTAAATAATTTCGACTTTACGTTTTATATCGGTTTCAACCCGCGAGACTCTGTGCCGTCAAAATTTCTCGAAGATGTGCTCGCGACAAATAAACCGATAATCTGGTTGAACACCGGGATGATCGAATTCTCGAAAAAATATAATCTCCGGAAGAAATTCGGTTTCAGCGTTTCCACGCTCGACTCGCTCGACGACTTTGACATGGTGAAATCGGACAACAAGGTTTTTACCAAAGGGGAACCGAACGCAAACATCATTGAAATTTCGAACCGGCGGCTCGTCAGCGTCGTTGCGGTTGCCTACTCGACGAAGAAGCGGAAAGAAATCCCGTACATCATCAAGTCGAAGAATTTCATGTACATCGCGGATTCGCCGTTTGCTTCGGCAACCGAAAACGACCGTTATCTCCTCTTTGCCGATATGCTTCACGATATCCTCCACGAACAGCACGAAGAGTCACATTCGGCGCTGATCCGCATCGAAGACGTCGACCCGCTGCAAAACCCGGACCAGCTGCGCGACATCGCCGACATTTTGTCGGCACGGGGCATTCCGTTCCTCGTCGGCGTCATTCCGTTTTACGTCGATCCCGAGGCGGGGATCCGCGTCAGCTTGTCGGACAAGCCGGACTTCGTCGACGCGATCAAGTACATGGTGAAAAACGGCGGAACCATCGTTATGCACGGTGTCACACATCAATACAAAGGGACAACCGCCGTCGATTTTGAGTTTTGGGACGGCAGCACTGACAAGCCGATCAAGGACGAAACGGCGGAAGGGGACGCAAGAAAAATTGAAATGGGCCTTCAGGAGTTTATGAAAAACGGTTTGTCGCCGCTCATCTGGGAAACTCCCCACTACACCGCTTCCTTTACACTCTACAACACGGTTTCAAAATATTTCAGCTCGGCGATGGAGCAGCGCCTGTCCATTGAAGACGCCGATTACAGCCAGTATTTTCCGTACATCATCAACAAGGATTTGTTCGGGCAGAAGATTTACCCGGAGAACCTCGGATATGTTCCGCTCAATCCGAACAAAGCCGAAAGCGAAGCGACCATTCAAACGATTATCAGGAACGCAAAGACAAACCTCTATGTCCGCGACGGATTTGCCTCCGTATTTTTTCATCCGTTCTTGGACCTCGACTTGCTGAAACATCTGGTGGATGGAATTGAAAAACTCGGATATACATACATCGATCTGCGCGAACAAAAAAACTGGGTGAAAACAAAGGACAGAATTATTCTAACGGGGAGCCAGAGCTATACCATCCATCTTGAAGACCAGTACCTATTCGAAGCCTACTACGACCATTATGGAGAGATCAAGAGCAAAACGATATCCGAGAAACGCCTGAAAGGGTCTATTACGATGGCCATCGAGCTGGAGCCGGGCGAAGTATACAAAGCCGAGCCGACGGAATTCCGCGAACACCCTCTCTCCTTCTTCCAGAAAACGGAGTACAGCGTCGAAAAATTGTACGACAATGTCTTTGCAAAAGAAGAGACGTGGAGCGACATTCGCGCGGCCATCCTGTGGAATCACCACGTGAAGGGAGCCGCTTTTCACGATGAGTCGTCGTTAGCAGCGCTGCTCCGCAACGTCAACGTGCAGGTCGACACTTTCTTCATCGGCCAGCCGCTGAATCTGTCGCGGTACAACCTGCTCATCGCCCCGTACGCATTTATCGATTCACTGAAGCAGACGGATTACGACGCTATCAACGACTTTGTCGAAAGCGGCGGGAATATCATCACCGACACAAAGAACGACCTTGCCGAGGAACTCGGCATCAGTTTTACGCAAACGCGCATCCGGGTCAGCAGGATTCACGACCGCTATTTTCCCGAGGAGCGGATTGCGTGGCGGTATGCCGAGCTTGTCAGCAAGTTTGAAACCGAGGGCGTCGACGAAGTCTTCTGCGTCGACGATCTCACCGAAACGCCGATGGTGATCGGGAAAAAATTCGGCAAGGGAAAAGTGATCTACTTCAATTCATCGTTCGATTCGTACTCTCAGCACGGCTACAGCCAGTACCCGTTCGCGCTGGAGTACGTGAGAAAATATTTTCACCTCCGGCCGATTGTACGGCGCGAAAATTTGGAAATGTACTTCGACCCCGGATTCCGGAAAACATACAGCATCGAATCGCTGGTCAAACAATGGGTGAACGAGGGCATCCGCATTGTCCACGTCGCCGGATGGAACCAATTCCCGAAATATACCTACGATTACAAACGGCTCATCACGCTGGCGCACTCAAACGGAATACTGGTATACGCGTGGTTCGAGCCGCCGCAGGTGAGTAAGAAATTCTGGGACGAACATCCCTGGTGGAGGGAGAAAAACTACAAAGGAGAAGATATTCCGCCGATGTGGCGGTACGCCGTCGCTCTGGAGGATGACAGCTGCCTGGCGGTCATGGCGGAAGAGTACGCCAAAATACTCAACGACTACGATTGGGACGGCGTGAACCTCGCAGAGCTGTATTTCGAAGCGGGGAAAGGCTTCGAGAACCCGGAGATCTTCGCGCCGATGCATCCTTCCGCACGAAAAGAGGTCCGGAGAAAATATGGATTTGACCTCGACTCGATCTTCAGCCCGCTATCGCCGTACTTCTGGAAAACAAATCCCGCGGTGATGAATGCCGTCGTCGATTACAGAGTGGGGCAGCTGACACAGGCATATGAATCGTTCCTCTCGTCGTTCACGGAAATCGCGAAGCAGAAACCGGGGTTCCAGATCGTCGTGACGGCGATGGACGGTTACGGATCTCCCGAGCTGCGCGAATACCTCGGCGTCGACATGAATCAAATTATCGCGCTGCAAAAGAAATATCAGTTTGTGCTGCAGGTTGAAGACCCGGAAACTCTCTGGTCGACCGACCCGGCACGGTACATCGAGATGGGTAAACGATACTCTAAAATCCTCGGCGACAGCACGAAGCTTGCCTTTGACCTTAATATTGTAAACTTCCGGAAAAAAGAATCGATCATACCGTTTCCGACCTTGATCCAGACCGGAACGGAAAGTTTTTACCTTGTGAAGGCAGCCGCGCTCGGAGCGCCGCGGTTCACGATTTATTCCGAGTCGAGCATCAATCCGCAGGATATGGGTTTTCTTTCCAATGCCCTTGCGGCGGACGTCCGTTACCGCTACACGGACGACGGATACCAACTAAGCTCGCCGTATTCGTTCGTGTGCAAAATGCCGAAGGCGATTTCTGAAATCAATGTGGACAACGTACCCCTCTCTCCGTTCAGAGAAAATCTGTTCATCATCCCGGCGGGCAAGCATCACATCACGTTAAAGAGGGAGGCCGTGAACACATTCTCCACTCATGAACTCCAGGCAAAAATCATGTCGATCGCCGGAAACTTGCTTTCGGTGACGCACGGGCTGCGCACCATCAATTTTGACTACGAATCGGGGACGCGGGCGATCGCGTCGTTCAACGTCGCGCCGTCGTCGGTCAGGGTTGACTACCAGGAATATCCTTTCACCGTCATGAAGGGGAACGACTGCTTCAGCATTTTTCTTCCGCCGGGAAAACATTATGTCGAACTCGTTGCCGGTGACCAATTTTCGTTCGGCGTGAACGTTACAAGCCTCTGGTCAACGACGGCGATCGCGATCTTCGGCGTTCTCGCCGTCAGCGCTCTTTTTCTGATGTACGTTGCACTCAAAGTCGTTAAACGCGGTTACGCGCCAAGAAAGGTATCGTAAACCATGACAGTGTTAGAAGTCGACCTGAGTTTCCTCTTCGTCATCGCCGTCATTCTTATCTGGTTCATGATCGGATACCAATTCGTGCTGACGGTGTACGGGTATATCAATTATGTCGGGTCGATGAAAGAACGGAACGCTGTCGACGGCGGGACGTTCGATTTTCCGACGTGCGCAATTCTCATCCCGGCGCATAACGAAGAGAAGGTTATCGGAGCAACGATCACATCGATGCTGGCGATGAATTATCCGAAAGATAAATTGCGCATCGTCGTTATCAACGATGGCTCAACCGATTCGACAAAAGAGATTATTGAAGGATTTGCAAAGCGCGATACGAGGGTGGAATTGTTCGACATTCCGAAGGGAGAAGGAGGCAAGGGAAAATCGCGCGCGCTGAACCTGGGAGTGAAACGGGTCGCATCCGATGTGATTGCCGTCTACGATGCCGACAATACTCCCGACCGGAATGCCCTGCGGTATTTAGTCGCCCAGCTTTTGCTGCACAAAGAGCTTGGCGGGGTGATTGGGAAGTTCCGCACCGTCAACAAAAACCACAATTTCCTGACAAAGTTTATCAACGTCGAGACGCTGAGCTTTCAGTCAATGCTGCAAGCCGGCCGCTGGCAGATGCACCGTATCGCAACGCTCCCAGGAACGAATTTCGTCATGTGGACATCGCTTATCCGCCAGCTCAACGGCTGGGATGAAGCGGCGCTCACCGAGGATTCCGAACTAAGCATCCGCATCTACGAAGCAGGCTACACGATCAAGTATATTCCCTACGCCATCACGTACGAGCAGGAACCGCAGGAGTGGAGGGTCTGGATCAAACAGCGGATGCGGTGGGTCCGCGGCAACAATTACGTCGTTTCGAAGTTCCTGAAAGAACTTCCCAACTTCAAAAATAAGTGGCTCGCGTTCGACCTTTTGTACACGCTCGCGCTCTATTATATATTTTTCGCCGCAATTATAATCTCCGATCTTCTATTTCTCCTCAGCGGATTAAGCGTAGTCAGCATATCGCTTCCCGGTCCGTACACCGTTGTCTGGATTATGGCATTTTTTCTCTTCCTGATTGAAATTATGCTCGCCATATCGTACGACAACGAAGACAGCATCGGAAAAATTCCTCTCCTCATCCTTATGTATTTCACCTATTGCCAATTGTGGATTTACATCGTGTTGAAGGCGGCATACACGGAATACATCAAGAAAGACAAGCGCTTCTGGGAAAAAACTGTGCGGTTTGATGTGAAGGCGGCTGACGTGAAACAATAGTTATATTTGTCGAACATCTTCTTGATTTATCTCACCGAACTTTTTACGATCTCGTTCACAAACTCTCTTGCCGCATCGGGGGCAGGCTGTTACCATCTCATTCCCAAACTCCGTTTGGGAATGTAACGCAATCTATTATCCAGTGCGGCGGGGTTACGTTCATGAAGCAAAGCATTGGCGATATTCAAGCGCAATAAATTGTGAAAGAGAAGAATGATTATTCAAAGTGAAAACAGATTGGAAAAACGAAAGGCATTGGTGAAACAGAGTTTCATAGGTACACTGTTCCCAATCCCGAAGTCCCGACGGGATGGCTTTGCCAGACTCCTTTGCAAGATCACTTCGTGAGTGACGAGACGTTGAGAATAAGATGAATTGAGTTTAAATAACAGCGCAGAAAATTTTGAATACACCTATTGACATTTAATAAAATTTTCCCGAAGATTACCCCATGGGGTGGTCAGGGAAGCACTCTTCTACTCTACTCTACTCTACTCTACTCTACTCTACTCTACTCTACTCTACTCTACCCCAGGCATTTAAGATTGAGTGCTCTATCAAAATCAGTCTTTACGATTTCCCGTGAAAAGTAATTTTTAGGAATGATTGTATGACGAAACACATTTTTCTCGCGTTATCGTTTCTTTGCGTCTTTGCTGGTATGAGCTGCAAGAAAAACCCGGTTGGTCCGCCGCCTGACGAGAGCTTCGTATTAAAAGTTACCGATGTAAACTGCACGGAGGCATGGCTGGCACTGCATGTCGGTTCCGGTTTCGCAACTCACACGGCACAGCTTACAAGAGATACCGTTGTTGTGGCAAGAATAACATTAATTGGCACAGACACGACAATTGCAGACACAGGATTATCCCCCTCGCACACATATACCTACACGCTCTCTCTGCCGGGTGCAACAAGCGTTACAGCACGGGCGACGACGATGGATACAACAAGCCATGCTTTTACCTGGACAACCTATGCATTTGGGGATGGTTCAGGCAGTTGCGTACTCAATGACGTAGCAATAATAAATGATACGCTTGCGTACGCAGTCGGAGAAATATATTTAAACGGTAGTCTTTATAATCTTGCAAAGTGGAATGGGCAAACATGGAGCTTTCAAAGCCTTTATTATACTTACCAAGGCCAACAGCTTATTGAACCATTTTTTGCAGTATATGCATTTAGCCCAGACGACATTTGGGTTGCAGGGACAGAACCAAGACATTGGAACGATACCATCTGGGAGCAGTTTGAAACGCCCTCCTCAATTTTCAACGGACGAGCATCTAAGTTCTGGGGAGCTTCGAGTAGTACACTTTATATGGTAGGCACAAACGGATCAATAGCTCACTACAATGGCACAAGTTGGACGAAGATCGAGAGCGGAACGAATTTGAGTTTCAACGATGTTTTCGGATCGGGGGGCGAGATACTTGCCGTTTGCTCTCAGAACTACCCTCCGGGTCAGGGGGTTTTTAGCATTACGGGAAATTCTACTACGCAGATTTCAGCCTATCCTATCGATCCGATTGAAGAATTCTTTAGCGTCTGGTTTGTGCCAAACCAGCAGTACTACGTAGTTGGCGACGGCGTTTATCAAAAAAAATCCCTCTCTGATAGTGCTTGGAGAAATGGCCCGCTAGATATCACACACGATGCGACAACAAGAGTTCGCGGAAAAAATATCAACGATGTTTTTATCGTCGGAGCATTCGGAGAGTTCCTTCACTGGAACGGCGTGAGCTGGAGAAGTTACATAGGACAAACCGGCCTTGCCGACGGCAGCTACACAAGTGTTGCAATAGAAGGGAACCTGGTCGTCGCTGTTGGAGCAAATGATGCTCAGGCTGTCATTACTATGGGAAGGAGATAATTCATATGAAAAAGGCATCACTCATTCTATTTGTTCTTATTTCTTTCTGTGCACTCACGTGCAAAAAAAATCCCGTAACCCCGCAGCCGCCCTTGGATAC
>Ga0265319_1000528_pt1 | contig 26190 bp, 26 predicted proteins | sample 4824metaG_FD_192443 | JGI IMG/M metagenome (GOLD analysis project Ga0265319, IMG submission 192443) | Rhizosphere microbial communities from Carex aquatilis grown in University of Washington, Seatle, WA, United States - 4-8-24 metaG | ecosystem: Host-associated > Plants > Roots > Rhizosphere >...
GCGTCAACGGCGAGGTGCGAGACTTCTACGTCCGCCAGCTCTGGGACTGGAAGACCTCGGTGAATGTTGACACGATCCTTCCGAAAGGGCTCGGGAGCTACGCCGAGGCCTGCGGCTGGACGCTCGCCCGCGCGCATGCCCGCTCCGGTGACCGGATCGCGATCGCGGCATACCTCGGCAAGGGCGACGTGTTCGACCGGGCCGTCGCCGAGTTGGCGGAGGCGTACGCCGATCTCAATGCTCGTGACCACGCCGCGCTCATGGACGCCGTTCGCTCGGATCGGATCAAAGCCGAAGTAGGGGTGTAGCTCCACCGGCGCCGCCGACCACGCGGTGGGGACCGCAATCAGGAGTCCGTCAGGAGGGGCGGCTACGCTCGTGCCCGTGGTGCGCGGGCGTCCATGGGTCGCGCTGGCGGCGATCGCGCTCGCGTCCGCTGTGCTCGCTGCGAGCGCGCAGGGGAGCGGCCGGTCGAGCGAGGCGCACCGCATCAGTGCGAAGCCGCGCCTGAACGTCGTCCTGATCCTGAGCGACGACGAGCGGGTCGACGGCAATACCGTGATGCACAACGTCCGCCATCTCCTCGCCGCTCACGGCGTCATGTTCTCGAACTACCACGTGACGACGTCGGAGTGCGGGCCCTCGCGCGCCAGCATCCTGCTCGGGCAGTACTCGCACCACACAGGCGTGCTCGACAACTTCGGACCGCACAGCTTCCCGAGGTTCGACCAGCGGTCGAACCTCGCGGTCTGGCTCCACCGCAGCGGCTACCGGACCGCGCTCGTCGGCAAGTACTTGAACGACTACACGCTGTACGGCCACGACGCGATCCCGCCGGGCTGGGACGACTGGCAGGTCATGGACAGCATCCCGATGGAGAAGTACTACAACTACACGCTCAACGAGAACGGCCGGCAGGTGAACTACGGCAACTCACCGTCCGACTATTCGACGACGGTCCTCACCAAGAAGGCGACGAGCTTCATCAAGCAGCAGGGAAGCAAGCCCTTCTTCCTCTACTTCGCGCCGACCGCGCCGCACCTGCCGGCGATTCCCGCACGACAAGATCAGGGACGACTCGAGAACATCGCCCCGCTGCACACGCCGTCGATCGACGAGGCGAACATCGGCGACAAGCCATGGAGTGCGTGGCACAAGGACCTGCTGAAGGCGGCCGCCGACCTGTACGAGAATCATGTGCGCGTCCGCCAGCTCGAGTCGTTGCTCGCGCTCGACCGCTCCGTGAAGACGATCGTCTCGACGCTGCGACAGCGCAAGCTGCTCAGTCGAACCGTGATCATCTACACGAGCGACAACGGCTTCCTGTGGGGGGAGCACCGGCTCGGCGGAAAGCTCTGGCCGTACGAGGAGTCGACACACGTTCCGCTCGTGGTTCGCACTCCCTGGCGCGCCGGCAACGGAACCGTCAATGCCGAGCCTGTGCTCAACATCGATCTCGCTTCGACGATCAGCCGCCTTGCGGGGGTCACGCCGGGCAAGGCGCAGGACGGCCGCAGCTTCGTGCCGTTCCTGCACGGCCGTTCGGTCCGCTGGCGCCGCGCGTTCGTCGTCGAGTACCTCGGCCGGGATCAGCTCAAGGTCGGGGGACCGCCGCCGTATGTCGCAGTCCACACCGGCCGCTATCTCTACGTCGAGTACAGGCGCGGCTGGCGCGAGCTCTACGACCTGAGCAAGGATCCGTGGGAGCTGCTGAACGTCGCTGCGAGCCCGCGGTACGAGGCCGTCCGCCGCTCGCTCCACGCGCTCCTGCACAGTCTCGAATCGGCTCCGGCGCACGCGGCTACCTGACCGCGAGGCTCGTCGTACCTCCAAGCAGGTGAATCCGAAGACGCGTCCACGCGGTATCTGCTGGGGTGCGCCACGGAGCTCGGAACGAGCTAGCGTGGGAACCAGCCGATGCGGGGAGCGCTGCGCTGAGAGAAGAAATCGTCAAGAAGCACGTCGAGCAGAACCCCGACTTGACGGCGGCGGCGGTCCTCGCTGAGCGCCTGCTCGAGACCGTCGAGCACGTCGTCTTGGGCAAGCGGGAGGAGATCCGGCTCGTCCTCTGCGCGCTGCTCTGCCGTGGTCACGTGTTGTTCGAGGACGTGCCCGGGACGGCGAAGACGGTCCTCGCCCGCACGATCGCCAAGGCGATCGCAGGGGCGCACGCCTCGCGCATTCAGTGCACGCCCGACCTGCAGCCGACCGACGTCACCGGCCTGTCGGTCTACAACCAGAAAGAGCGCGAGTTCGAGTTTCGGCCCGGCCCGCTCTTCGCCAACGTCGTCCTCGTCGACGAGATCAACCGTGCGATGCCGCGAACGCAGTCGGCGTTGCTCGAGGCGATGGCGGAACGTCAGATCACGACCGACGGCGAGTCGCGGCCGCTGCCCGAGCCGTTCCTGATCCTCGCGACGGAGAACCCCCTCGACCATGAGGGCACGTTCCCTTTGCCGGAAGCCCAGCTCGACCGCTTCTTCCTGCGAACCACACTCGGCTACCCCAGCCTCGACGACGAGTTGCGCATCGTGCAAGAGCAGAGGCACACGCATCCACTCGATCTGCTCGAGCCGGCCATCGACGTCGCCGAGTTTCGACAGATCCAGATGGCGACCGAGGACGTCTACATCGACCCGATCATCCAGCGCTGGCTGATCGAGCTCGTCCGCGCGACCCGCGAGCTCGAGCTGGTCCGTGTGGGTGCGTCCGTCCGCGGTTCGCTTGCACTCGAGCGGGCGGTGCGCGCTTGGGCGCTCATCCACGGCCGCTCGTTCGTGCTCCCCGAGGACGTCGAAGCGCTGTTCGAGCCGGTGCTCGCGCACCGCGTGCTGCTGAACCCGTACCGGCTCGGCGACGACAGCGGCGGGGAGGGCGACCTCGCCAACCTGGCCGCCCGCTGCTTCGCGCTCGTGCCGCGACCCGGCGCCGTGTTCTCCACGGGCTGAGCAGGGCGCGTGACCGGAGAGCGCCAGACGTTCCCGCTGCTTGGTCTCCGGCGCGGGATCGGCGTCTTCGGCAGGGAGCGCAGGAGCACGCACCGCGGCAGCGGCTACGAGATGGCCAGCTCACGCCCGTACCAGCCGAGCGACAACATGCGCGCGATCGACTGGGGCGCGTCCGCACGTCTCTCCAGCGCCCGCGGCTCGGACGAGTTCATCGTCCGCGAGCACTTCTCGGAGGAGAGCCCGCGCATCGTCGTCTTCGCCGACCGGCGGCCCGCCATGCGTCTCTACCCGCCGGAGCTGCCGTGGCTCCACAAGCCGTCCGCGGTGACGGCCGCCGGCCGGATGATCGTCGACAGCGCGCTTGCCGCACAGGGGCTCGCCGGCTATCTCGACCTCGCCGACCCGTACGCCCCCCGCTGGCTGCCGCCGCGGCGGCAGCTCGACATCGCCAGGATCCGCGAGCACGAACTCCCGCGCAGCGTCTGGACGGCGCCGGAGGACAACCTCGCTCTCGGCTTCGAGCACCTCGTGCAGGCGCGGCAGGACCTGCCCCGCGGCACATTCGTGTTCGTGCTCTCCGACTTCCTCGTCCCGCCGAGCGCCGCGCTCCTGGCCATGGCGGCGGGGCTGGGCTGGGACGTCGTGCCGGTCGTCGTGCAGGACGCACGCTGGGAGCAGTCGTTCCCGGACGTCGGTGGGCTCGTCCTCCCGGTAGCCGCACCGGACGGGCCGGTTCGACCTGTCCGGCTCACGCGGCGCGAGGCCACGGAGCGCCGGTGGGCGAACGAGGAGCGGCTGCGAACGCTGCTCGAGGGCTTCGCCGCGCGCGACATCGATGCGGTGCTGCTCTCGAGTCACGACCCGCTCGACATCCTCGCCGCCTTCCTGCACTGGCACGACCGGCGGCGGCTGCGCCTGAGGCGGCGATGAACGCACGCCGTCTCTGGGCGCTCGCCGGGCTGGTCCTCACGGCCGGCCTCGCCGCCGTCTTCGTCGTCGCCGTGCTGCACCGGCCGGGACAGAGCACCGTCCGCCTCGCCGGTGGGCCCGTCGCGACGCTGAGGACCCTGACGCCGACCGACCCGCAGTTCGGCGACACCGTCGTGGCGACGGTCGAGGTCTTCGTCGATCCCGGACGAGTCGACCCGCGCTTGGTGCGGCTGCACGCGAGCTTCGCGCCGTTCACCGTCACCTCGAGCGCGCGGTCCGTTCACCGGAAGGGCAGCCTCTCGATCGTCCGCGTGGTCGATCGGCTCGACTGCCTCGCCGCGGCGTGCCTTCCGAAAGGCGAGGCGGCGACATTCGGCTTCCCGGACGTTCGAGTCGCATATCCGGGCGGGACGCTCGTGGCGGACTGGCCGGCTCTGCGCGTTCACGCGCGCATGCAGGCGGCCGACGTCCGGCATCCGATGCTGCGCGTCGGAGCGCCGCAGGCGCACCCGAGCTATCGGCTTCCGCCGGGCGTCACAGGCTGGACGCTGCTCGCGGTCGCGCTCGTCGGTGCGCTCGCCGGTCTCGGCTTGCTGGCGAGGGCCGTACTGCCCTCGCTCGCGTTCACGCGCCGTCGCGGCACGTCGCTCGAGCGCATTCTCCGTGAGCTGTCGAACGGCAGTGCGAACGGCGACGTCGGCCGCCGCCGCGGCGCGCTCGAGCAACTCGCCCACGAGCTCGAGCCGCTCGACGAGCCGCTGAGCTTCGAGAGCCGCGTGCTCGCCTGGGCGCCGCATGAGCCGGAGCCCGAGACGATCTCCGACCTCGTGCGACGAGCGCACGCGGTGGTGGAACGATGAGCAGGCGCGTGCTGCCGCTGGCCGATTCCGGCTTGCTCGCGGCTTTTGGACGGCGAACCCGACTGTATTGGGCGCTGCTCGCCGTCTCACTCATCGCGCTGGCGTCGGTCGCCGTGCTGCTCTCCCGGAGCGGACGTCCGACGTCGAACGTGCTGCCGGACAGCGGGAGCACGGTCGTCGTCATCGACCTCTCCGGCAGCACGCGCTCGGCGTCGAAGCGGATCGCAAGCGCGCTGCTCGGTCTGACGCGAGGGAGCGATCGCCCGCTCGGCCTCGTCGTCTTCTCGGACACCGGGTACGAGGCGCTGCCGGTCGCCGCACCTGCGGCCGCGTTGCGGAGCTGGCTGATGCTGCTCGCCGACGGCGCGCCGAAGGCGTTTCCCTGGACACCGTCGTTCAGCGCCGGCACGGTGATCTCGAGCGGTCTCGCCGTCGCGCGCACGATGCTCCTGCAGCGGCCTCCGGGAGACCGGCACGTCCTGCTCGTCAGCGACCTCGTCGACGGCGTCGTCGACCTGCCGAAGCTGCAATCGCTCGTCGCGGACTATCAGCGGGAGCAGATCGACCTGCGCGTGATCATCGTCAAGGCGCAGACCGCGGGCAGCACGAAGTCGAGCGCGAGCTTCCTCCAGCTGCCGAACGCCGGGTTCGTCACGAAGGCGGCGACGCAGACGATCGATCCCGGGCTGATCGCGGTGCCACAGGGCCGATCGGCGGCACCGCTGATCGCGCTCGTCGCGGTCATTGCCCTCCTGGCCGCGGCGTTCGAGCTGCTGCTCCATCCGCTCACGTGGAGACGCGCGTGAGGCGGAGCGTGCTCACCGCCGCTGCAGGCATCGCCCTGCTCGTCGCCTCGATCGCGCTCGCGCTGCTCGGCCGCGCGGTGCTCGCGACGCCCGGCGCGATCGACCGCGGCGCCACCGGCTGGCCCGCACGCGGGCAGGTCGAGACGCACCGCCGGAGCATCGCCGACCGCGCGGCGGCGTCCCTGCTCGCCGCCGACCGCGACGACGCGTTCACGCAGGTCGTCGGCATCTACCGCGGCGCGATCTCGCTGCCGGCAGCCGCGGGCGATCCGAACGGCCCGGTGGAGATCTCGCAGCTGCTGCCCAGGCTGCACGCGCCCGAGGAGCGGGCGCAGGCGATGGTCATGGCCGGCACGCTCCTCGCGTACTCCGCCGGCTCCGGCTTCGGCGTCATCCTGCCGGGGAAGCTGCAGGTCCCGACGGCGACCGTGCTCGCCCAGGCGCTCGAGGACTTCCGCTCCGCCGTTCGCACCGACCCCGCCAACGAGGAGGCGAAGTACGACGTCGAGCTCCTCCTGCGTCAGCGCGACGCGCAAGCCCCGCCCCGTCCGCAGAGCAACAAGCGGAAGAAGGCGCCGACGACGCAGTCGAAGCGCAAGAAGAAGGTGGCCGCGAACGGCCAGGAGCACCACGCGGGCGTCTATGCGACCGGAAGCGGCTATTGAACGACTTGACGTTCGCGCACCCGCTCGCGGCGCTCGTCGCCCTCGCCGGCGTCGTGCCGGTCGCAATCGCGCTGCTCCGGCTGCGCGACGCACGTCGCGCCCGCCGCGGGCTCGGCCTCGCGGAGCCGCCGCTCCTCGCGCTCCTCGCCCGGCCCGTCGCGCTCGCGTGTCTCTTCGGGCTGCTCGGGCTCGCGGCGGCGCGGCCGTCGCTTCGAGTGCAACACGAGCGGACGACGCGGACCGACGTGCAAGTCATCGTCGCTCTCGACAGCTCACGTTCGATGCTCGCCGCATCCGCCCGAGGCCGGCCGGAGCGCTGGCAGCGCGCGCGGGAGTTCGCACGCCGGCTGCAGACCGAGCTGCCGGGCGTGCCGCTCGGCCTGAGCTCGTTGACGAATCGCCTCCTGCCGTACCTCTTCCCGACGAGCGACCCGCGCGTCTACAACCTCGTCCTCGACGAGTCGTACGGGATCCAGCGGCCGCCGCCCGCGCTGACGATCGATCGCTGGGTGACGGTGTTCGATCCGTTGGGCGAGGTGGCCGTGCGCCGCTTCTTCTCGCCGAACGTGCACAAGCGCGTCCTCGTCGTCCTCTCGGATGTCGAGACGCACGCGTTCGATGCGAGCGCCGTGCTGAAGCGCCTCGAGCGGACGGGAACGACGCCCGTCGTCGTGCGCTTCTGGCATCCCGGCGAGCGGATCTTCGAGCGCAGCTCCGCGAGCTACCGTGCGACGCAGCCCGGCGCGCTCGCCCCGTTGCGCGGTGCGGGCTGGCCGGCGTTCTCGGAGTCGCAGCTCGCGCCCGCCCTCAGGTTCATTCGCACGGCGGTGGGCTCCGGTCCGGTCCGTCGTGTCGCCTACGCGCAGGAGCACACGCAGCTCGCACCGTTCCTCGCCCTGTCGGCGCTCGTGCCGCTGCTGCTGCTCGTGTTGCCGGGTGGCTACCTGCCGTCGCTGCGGTCATTGCGCCGCATAACGCCGCGGGCGTCTGTCAGAGCGCGCTGGACAAGCGGCCATGATTGATGTATCGCTTTACTCAAACGGTTCAGGCACAATAGATCCGGATCGATCGGCGACGTCCGCGCGTGCGAAGTCCAACGCGGCGGCGGCCGATCGGCAGGCGATCTCGAGCGAGGAGAGACTTTGGCCGAAGGGCCTAAGCGCGCGCGGAGAGTCACGATCAGCGACATTGCCGAACGCGCCGGCGTCTCCAAGGGCGCCGTCTCGTATGCGCTGAACGACCGCCCCGGGCTTTCGGACAAGACGCGCAAACGGATCCTGGAGATCGCGGACGAGCTCTCGTGGTATCCGAATCGGGCGGCGCGCTCGCTTTCGGCCGCCCGCGCGGACGCGTGTGGCCTCGTCCTCGCGCGCCCGGCAAAAACCCTCGCGATCGAGACGTTCTTCATGGAGTTCATCGCGGGCGTCGAATCGGCCCTCGCGCGCCACTCGATCGCCCTGACCGTCCAGCTCGTCGACGAGCCGCAAGGGGAGATCGCCGTCTACCGGCGCTGGTGGGGCGAGCACCGGGTCGACGGCGTGCTCCTCGTCGATCCACGCGTGGCCGACCCGCGTTTCGCCGAGGTCGAGCGCCTCGGCCTGCCGGCAGTTGTCGTCGGCGGCCCGCTCAAGGACAGCAAATTGCCCGCGATCTGGCATGACGAGGCGCTCACCGTCGTCGAGGTCGTCCGCTACCTGGCCGCGCTGGGACACGAGCGGGTAGCCCGCGTGGCCGGCCTCGACACCTTCCTCCACAGCCGCGCCCGCTCGAACGCCTTCCGCCGCGCGGCGCGCGATCTGGCGCTCTCCGTGCGCATCGTCGCGACCGACTTCACGCCGGAGAGCGGAGCGCTTGCGACCCGGCAGCTCCTCTCCGACCCCAAGCCTCCGACCGCGATCGTCTACGACAGCGCCGTCCTCGGAGTCACGGGTCTCGGCGTCGCGCAGCAGATGGGCTTCTCCGTCCCCGAGGACGTCTCGATCGTCGCCTGGGACGATTCGCTCATCTGCCAGGTCGTTCATCCGCCGCTGACGACGGTGACACGCGACATCCCGGCCTACGGCGAAGCCGCGGCCATCCGGCTGCTCGCGGAGATCGAGGGCCGAGGCAAGGGCGACGTCGAGTTCAACCGCGGTGTGCTCACGCCTCGCGCCAGCACAGCGCCGCCCGTCGCGATGCCCGGCAGCCGGCGTCCGCGCCGTACTGCTGCGCGCGCACGCTGAGTCGACAACGGCGGCCGGCGCTCCGGAAACGCCGTTGACACGGTTGACACTTAACCGGATAAGTGATTCAGTTATCCACGGTTTGTCAAGGCGACGCCGGTTTGGCGTGCTCGGCAGCGCCTCGGGAACCGACGAAGGCTCGATGGCATACGCAAACGGATCCGGTCACGACCGCCTCGCAACCGCCGGGCACCAGCGCCCGTGGGTCGGGGCGAACTTCTGGTCACGTGTGGGCGGCCCCCGGATGTGGGATCGGTACGACGCACAGATCGTGCGGCAGGAGCTCGCGACGCTTGCCGCGCACGGCTGCAACGTCAGTCGCTCTTTTTGCTACTGGCCCGACTTCGTCCCCGAGCCCGAGCGGCTCGACGCAGCAGTCCTGGAGCGCTTCGCCGACTTTCTCGACGCACACGTCGAGATCGGTCTCGGCACGATCCCGACGTTCATCGTCGGCCACATGTCGGGCGAGAACTGGGACCCCGCCTGGCGCGGCGGCCGCGACCTCTATCGCGACGTGTGGCTCGTCGGCCAGCAGGCGTGGTTCGCGGGCGAGATCGCCGCGCGCTTCAAACGGCACCCGGCCATCGTCGGGTGGCTCGTCTCGAACGAGATGCCGATCTACGGCGGCCCCGGGACGCCCGACGAGATCGCCGCCTGGGCGCGCGCGATCGTCGACGCGGTCAGAGCGGCCGGGGCGACGCAGCCGCTGTCGCTCGGTGACGGCGCGTGGGGGATGGAGGTGACCGGCAACGACAACGGCTACTCGCTGCGGACGCTCGCACCGCTCGTCGACTTCGTCGGACCGCACGTCTATCCGATGCAGGACGACGAGGTGCGTCAATTCCTCACCGCCGCCTTCACGTGCGAGCTTGCGTCGGGCTTCGATCGTCCCGTCGTGCTCGAAGAGTTCGGCGTCTCCTCCGACTTCGCTTCGGACGAGCACGCCGCCGACTACTACCGGCTGGTTCTGCATTCGACGCTCCTCGCGGGCGCCCGCGGTTGGCTGGCCTGGAACAACTGCGACTACGACGACCTTCGCAACGAGGACCCGTACCGCCATCACGTGTTCGAGATGCACTTTGGCCTGACGGACAAGGTTGGCCGGCCGAAGCCGCAGCTGTACGAGATCGAGCGGTTCGCAGGACTCGTCTCCGGGCTCGCCGACCGCGGCTGGAAGCCGGTTGCCGGCGAGGTCGCGCTCGTCGTTCCCGAGCACTTCGAGCGAGAGCTTCCGTTCACGGAGCCCGTCGTGCGGCACGACATCCGCGACAACCTGCTGCAGGCGTACATCGCCGCGCGCGAGGCCGACCTACCGGTCGCACTCACCCGCGAGCGTGACGGCATGCCCGGGAACGCGCGCCTGGTGATCGCGCCGTCCGCGAAGCTCCTGACTGCGCCCGGTCTCGACCGGCTGCGCGCGCTCGCGGAATCGGGCGCGACTGTTTACCTTTCCTATTTCGCGGGCAGCACTGCAAGGCAGCGCGGACCGTGGCTGACCTGGCTCGACGAGATCTTCGGCATACGGCACGACCTGCGATACGGACTCGTCGATCAGATCGAAGAGGACGAAGTGATCTTCCAGTTCGTGGAGTCGCTCGGCGAGATCGAGGTCGGCATGACGCTGACGTTCCCAGTCGCAGGCGACGCGAGCGCGCGTGCGTACCTTCCTGTCGTACCGATAGACGCTGTCGTCGTCGCGGTCGACGGGCACGGGCGCCCGGCTCTCCTGCGCCACGCGCTCGGCAACGGTTCGACCTTTCTCTGCACCTATCCGCTCGAGCACATGGCCGCCCGCACGCCGCGGGCGAATCCGGAGGACACGTGGCGGCTCTACTCGGCACTCGCGACCGAAGCCGGCGTACGCCGGCCCGTACGGGTCGACGACCCGCGAGTGATCACCGGGCTCATCCGCACCGGAGGGGCGCACACCGCGCTCTTCTTGAATTGCTCAGGCGATCTGATTGCAGCCGAGCCGATCCTCGCGGACGGTGTCGCGCTGCCTGCCGCCGGCGACGAGCCTGTGCTGCTCGCGCCGTACGGCGTCGAAGCATTCCCCTGCGAAGGGGTGGTCGACTCGACGGTCCCGCCCTCTGGGATCGTGGGCGCTCCGGCGCCCGTTGCGCGCGAAGGGAGGGATGCCTCGATGTGAATCGCGGGTCCCGTCCGGCGGCGACCGACTGGCGCGAACGGTGGTTTTGCCGCAGTCGGGATCGGTGGACGGCCCGATGGAGCGACGTGCGCAAACGGGGCACATTAGGGGAATGACCGCCTGCGTTGGGGGGCGGCTTGGGCAACGAGAGAAGGAGCAACGACATGGGATCACGCAGGAGAAGGCAGATCGTCACCGTCGCCCTCGTGGCCGCGGTTGCGACGGCTGCTTTCCTCACGGCGGGCGCCGGTGCTAACCGGATCAGCCCGTCGGGCAAGGCAAGCGTCAAGGATTACCCCCGCAGCCAGACGCTGATTACCAGCGGTACGCAGTGGGGCAACATCGCAGGCACAAACCCGTACACCAACCATCCCGCCGGCATGAACGGGCTCGTCTACGAGACGCTGCTCCGCTTCAACCCGGTGTCCGGCAAGTACATCAACTGGCTCGCCAGCGGGGCAAAGTTCACGGGTGCGAAGCAGTACACCGTGACGGTCCGGTCTGGCGTCAAGTGGGCCGATGGCACACCGTTCACGGGCAAGGACGTCGCCTGGAACATCAACCTCGGCCGCTACAACACTGCCTCGTGGAACGTGCTTTGGCAGAACTTGAAGCAGATCAAGGTCAGCGGCAACACGGTCACGATCAACTTCAAGACCACACCGAACTACGTGCAGTGGCAGAACTTCATGTGGAACCAGTTCATGATCGAGCCGGCTCAGGCGAGCCCGCTGATCAAGAACGCGACCGACCTCACCACGTTCAACCCGAGCAACCCGATCGGAACCGGCCCGTACGCCATCGATTCGATGGACGTGACGACGCGGGTCGTCTACGCGCGGAAGGCTCACTGGTGGGCGTCTGACCAGGGCGTTTCTCCGGCGCCGGCGCCGAAGTACATCATCGACCTGGTGAACACGAGCAACACGAACGCCCTCTCGGGTGTCCTTTCGGGCCTCGAGGATCTCAACAACAACTACCTGCCTGGCGCCGAGAAGCTCGCCGACTCGGGTCAGGTGCTGACGTACTTCAAGGGCGCGCCGTACATGCAGACGGCAAACACGGCGTGGCTCGAGCCGAACACAACCGTCAAGCCCCTGAACGACCCGGCGTTCCGCAAGGCTCTCGCCGAGTCGATCAACATCAACCAGATCGTCACGCAGGACTACGACAACGTGGTTCTGCCGGCGAGCCCCGCTGGTCTGCTTCCGACGTGGAGCTCGTACGTCGACAAGTCGGCTGTTGCAGCCGACGGCTTCAAGTACGGCACGTCGCAGGCCGTAGCCGACCTGACCGCGGCCGGCTACAAGAAGGGCAGTGACGGGTACTTCAACAACAAGGACGGCTCGAATATCAACCTCGATATCTCCGTCCCGCAGGGCTGGTCCGACTGGGAGGCCGCTCGTGACATGATCGTCCCGGACGCGAAGGCGGCGGGAATCAAGCTCACGGTCAAGGTGAAGGACTACAACACCTGGGCAAGCGACCGGAACACGGGCAACTACGACCTCGTGATCGACAACCCGGCACAGCTCAGCGACAACCCGTGGACGATGTACAACCTCATCTACCACCAGCCGATCATCGGATCCGGCACGGGGCAGACGTTCGCGAACTTCGAGCGGTTCGGGTCGTCTGCGGGCGACCAGGCCGATGCGACAACAGCGTGGAACAACGTCCTGAAGCTGGACAAGACCCCGCTGACGAACACGGCGCAGATCAAGACGCTGAACAGCGCACTGCAGACCACGCTGATGAAGGACCTGCCCGTGATCCCGCTTTGGTACAACGGGATCTGGGCGCAGTTCACGTCCAAGTACTGGACGAACTGGCCGTCCTCCTCGACCAGCCGGAAGTACACCCCGGCCATGTGGAACGGCTACTTGAACATGACGGGCATCGACGTCATCACGCACCTGAAGAAGAAGTAGGGAGCGAGATCGTCGACTGAGGCACGTCCGCGATCGAATCCGCCCCTCCTGCCGGCAGCAGTGGTGGGAGGGGCGGTTCGATCGAGGGTCGAGAGAAACGAGGAGACCGATGCGCCGCTACTTCCTGAGGAAACTCGCCATCTACCTGGTCACGTTCGTGATCGCCGTGACGGTCGACTGGGCGATCCCGCACCTGATGCCGGGCAACCCGATCTTGACGCTGATCGGCCGGATCCAGATCCAGAACGCTCAGGTGGCGCAGCACATGTACGACCACTACATGCGCGCCTTCAACCTCAACGCGCCCCTGTGGAAGCAGTACTGGTACTTCTGGGTCTCGCTCTTCCACGGCGATCTCGGCACGAGCATCCTGCAGTTTCCGACTTCGGTGATGTCGATCATCCTGCACGCGATCCCGTACACCCTCGGCCTGCTGATTCCGGCGATCCTCCTCAGCTGGTACGCCGGCAACAAGGTCGGCGCCATGGCGGCGCGCCGGAAGATCCTCGACAACACCGCGCTGCCGCTCGGCTACGCGCTGACTGCAACCCCCTACATGTGGCTCGCGATCATCCTTTCCTGGGGGTTCGCGGTCACATGGCAGATCTTCCCGATCGGCTTTGCCTACGACCCGACCGCGACGAAGGGATGGACACTCAGCTTCGTGCTCAATCTCCTGCACCACTGGGTCCTGCCGTTCCTGTCGCTCTTCCTGGTCGCCTTCGGCGGCTGGGCGATCGGTATGCGGAACATGATCATCTACGAGCTCGAGTCCGACTACGCGCACTACTTGGAGGCGCTCGGCGCTCCCCAGCGGCTCGTCCGCAAGTACGCGTTCCGCAACGCGATGCTGCCGCAGATCACCGGACTGGCGCTCCAGCTCGGGGCGATCATCGCCGGCGCGCTCGTGACGGAGATTGTCTTCTCGTACCCGGGCCTCGGCTACCAGATCTACCGTGCGATCACGAACGAGGATTACTTCGTGATCCAGGGAATCTTCCTGTTCATCATCGTCGGCGTCCTGATCGCCAACTTCCTCGTCGACCTCGTCTACGTCATAGTCGATCCGCGCACGAGGATCGCCATGGAAGGTGGGAAGGCTTGAGCACGCCGCGCCTCGCCGATCCGGTACACACGGTCGTTCCGTCAGAGCCGGCCTCCGTCGGCCCCGACCCGGCGGCGGCTCCGGTCGTGGGCGCTCCCGCAGGCGGGCACCGCATGAGCGGGCTCGGCGAGATGCTCCATTTCGCGATCGGAAACAGGAAGCTCGTCGTGGGCTTCAGCATCGTCTTCGCGATGTTCATCTTCGCGATCATCGGACCGTATCTGGCCCACCACCCGCCGCTCGAGTACGGCGGCCACCTGTCGCTCTCCCCGACGACCAAGAATGGCTATTGGTTCGGTACGACGCTGCTCGGCCAAGACGTGTTCGCCCAGTTCGTCAACGGGCTGCGGCTGGCCTTCATCGTGGGAGCGCTCGGCGGGAGCATCTCAGCGGCCATCGGCATGCTCGTCGGCTTCACGGCCGGCTATCGCAGCGGCGTGATCGACGAAGTCCTCAACATGCTCACCAACGTCGTCCTCGTCATCCCGACCTTCGCCGTCCTGCTCGTGATCGCCGCCTACCTCCAGGTGCGCGGGATCATGATGGAGTCGGTCTTCATCGGTTTGACGTCGTGGCCGTGGGCGGCCCGCGCGCTCCGCGCACAGACGTTCTCGCTCGTCTCGCGGGACTTCGTCGACATGGCGCGTCTGAGCGGGCGCAGCAGCTGGAAGATCATCTTCCAGGAGATCGCGCCGAACATGAGCTCCTACCTCTTCATGATGTTCATCCTCCTCTTCGGAGGCTCGATCCTGATCGCATCGACGCTGGACTTCATCGGCCTCGGCCCGTCGAACACGATCTCGCTCGGGATGATGATGCAGCTCTCCGTGCAGAGCGCCGCCCTCCAACTTCACCTCTGGTGGTGGTTCCTGCCGCCGGGGCTCGCGATCATGGCGATCGTGGGCTCGCTCTACGTCATGAACGTCGGCCTCGACGAGGTCTTCAATCCGAAGCTGAGGACGATGTGACGCTTCGCGTCGACGATCTTCGGGTCTATTACCGAACGCTCGCCGGCGACGTGAAGGCGCTCGACGGCGTCACCTTCGACCTCGCTGACGGCGAGATCATGGGACTCGCAGGCGAGTCAGGTTGCGGCAAGTCGACCCTCGGCAAGAGCCTGATCCGCCTCGACGGCCGAATGCGCTACGTCGGCGGCAGCGTCACGCTGGACGGAACCGAGCTGCCGATCTGGGACAACGGTCAGATGGACGAGTACCGCTTCCGCCACGTCTCGATCGTCCCGCAGTACGCCATGAGCGCGCTCAACCCGACGCGGAAGATCGGCCGGATGATCGACGAGCTGCTCCATTCCCGCGGCGTCGACATGGACGCGACTCTGCCGGAGCTGGAGCGGCGGCTCGAACTGGTCGGGCTCTCGAACGACGTGCTGACGATGTTCCCGATCGAGCTCTCCGGCGGCATGAAGCAGCGCGTCGTGATGGTCATCTCGACGCTGCTCGACCCGTCGCTGCTGATCGCGGACGAGATCACCTCTGCGCTCGACGTGTCGACGCAGAAGGCGGTGGCGCAGACGCTCGTCCAGTTCCGGGACCGCGGCTTCGTGAAGAGCATGATCGTGATCACCCACGACATCTCGGTGCTCTACCAGGTGGCGGACACGATCCTCGTCATGTACGCGGGCAAGCTCGCCGAGAAGGCCAGCGCGGAGGACATCGTGATGGCGCCACGCCACCCGTACACGCGGATGCTCGTCTCCTCCCTCCCCGAGGTCGGCGTGCGCGAGGCGGACCATCGGCTGTCCGGCATCGCCGGCCGGCCGCCCTCCCTACTCGATCCGCCGCAGGGCTGCCGCTTTCGCGACCGCTGCCCGCTCGCGACCGCCAAATGCGTCGAGGAGCCGCCGTTCGTCGAGATCGCCGACGGCCACGGGGCCGCCTGCTGGCACATCGACCAGACGGTCGGACGCCTGGACATTCCGCTCGAGAAGATCGAGACGGCCTGATGCTGAGCCTCGAGCACGTCTCGAAGACCTACAGAACCGGCTCCTTCGGCGGCGCGGTGCTACACGCGGTACGCGACGTAAGCTTCGACGTTCGCCCCGGCGAGGTGATGTCGCTGATCGGCGAGAGCGGCAGCGGCAAGTCCACGATCGGCCGGATGATCCTGCGCCTGGTCGCCCCGACCGCCGGGACGATCACGTACCAGGGTGACGATGTCGCCGCGATGAACCGACACGAGGTGAAGGAGTACTACCGGCGGGTGCAGGGCGTCTTCCAGGATCCGTTCAGCGCGTACAACCCGATCTTCAAGATCGACCGGGTCTTCGGGATGCTCCGCACCGAGTTCTTCCCGGGGACGAGTCGCGAGGCTTGGAGCGCGAAGCTCGCGGATGCGCTCGAGTCCGTGTCGCTCAACCCGCGGGACGTCCTCGGCAAGTTCCCGCACCAGTTGAGCGGCGGACAGCTGCAGCGGCTCCAGATCGCCCGCGCGCTGCTGCTCGACATCGAGCATCTGGTTGCGGACGAGATCATCAGCATGCTCGACGCATCGACGCGCATCGACGTGCTGAATCTGCTTGCAGACCTGAAGGAGCGCGGGCTCGGGATCCTGTTCATCACGCACGACCTCTCGCTCGGCAACTACATCAGCGACACGACCGTGATCCTCCGCCACGGCTGCATCGTCGAGATGGGCGCGACCGAGAAGGTCTTCGGGGACGCACGCCATCCCTATACGCAGAGCTTGCTCGCGTCGGTACCCCAGCTGCACTCGAAGTGGGCCAAGGCTGAGCCGATGCCGGCCACGAACGGGCATCTGGACGACGATGCAGCCGTTCCGGCGCTCGTCTCGGTCGGCGACGACCACCTCGTCGCGGCGCACTGACGCGGGAGCCTTCGACGATGTGCCAGCAACAGCAGCTCATCTACTCAACCGGTTCATCGAGCGCGGGCCCCCGCGCTCATCCCGGTCGTCCTGGAGGTGTTGACACGGCTTACTGAACCGGTTTATAGTTCGGCCGCCACACTGGACTAGGACTCGATTTCGTCTCGAACGGGACGACCCGATTGCGGCTCGGGCGCCTCTCCGCCGAATCCTCAGGGGGAAGATTCCATGCCCGCAACGCCCGGTCTCTTCGCACTCCTCGCGCTCCTCCGTAGCGCGCTCGTGCACGTGCCCGGCATCGCATCGGCCAACCGCGGCCACGACGAATTCGTGCGGCGCGGCGGCCCCGAGGTTCGGCTCGACGGACATCAGTTTCGCTTCGCCAGCTCGACGTGGGAGCTCGCGAACGAGGCGCGCTGCAAGAGCGCCGGCGCCTACGACGTGTCGCCCGCACGCAACAGCCGGCTGACCTGCACGGGCGCCGACCTGACGAAGCTCCAGCAGGTCAACGTCTACCTCCAGGGCGGGACCTTCCGAATCGACAACGTGAGGGTCGATTGAGCGGCTTCGACTTCCCGAGCGACTTCGTGTGGGGCGCCGCGACCTCCGCGTACCAGATCGAAGGCGCGGTCGACGTGGACGGCCGCGGCCAGAGCGTCTGGGACACGTTCTGTAAGCGCCCGGGCGCCGTGCTGAACGGAGACTCGGGCGCAGTCGCGTGCGACTTCTACCACCGCTATCCGCAGGACATCGAGCTCATGCGCACGCTCGGGATCGACGCATTTCGCTTCTCGATCGCCTGGCCTCGCGTGCTCCCCGAGGGGCGCGGACGCGTCAACCAGGCGGGGCTCGACTTCTACGACAGGTTCGTCGACGAGTTGCTCGCGGCCGGGATCCGTCCGTTCGCCACGCTCTATCACTGGGACCTGCCGCAGGCGCTCGAGGATGCCGGCGGCTGGCCTGTTCGCGCGACTGCGGAGGCGTTCGTCGAGTACGTCGAGCTCGTAGCCGCGCGGCTCGGCGACCGCGTCGACAACTGGACGACCCACAACGAGCCGTTCTGCACCTCCTGGCTGGGATACGGCATCGGGATTCACGCGCCGGGGCGCACCGACCTCGCCGACTCGGCCGCCGCGGCGCACCACGTGCTGCTCTCGCACGGGCTCGCCGTGCAGGCCTTGCGCCGTGACTGTCCCGATGCGGAGCTCGGGATCGTCCTCGACTCGTGGCCTGTCCATCCGGCGTCGGACGATCCGCGCGATGCCGCCGCGGCGTCGGTGGCCGACGGCTTCCGCAACCGGATCTTCTTCGACCCGGTCCTGCGCGGCTGCTATCCCGAGGACGTGCTCGAGCGGCTCGGTCCGGCCGCCCCGCCCGTGCTGGACGGCGACCTCGCAATCATCTCCGCTCCGCTCGACTTCCTCGGAGTGAACAACTACTCGCGCTCGATCGTGCGCGCGGGCGAGGACGGAGAGCCGATCGAGTTGCCGGCGCCGGCAGGCCCGACGACGTCGATGGGTTGGGAGGTGTATCCCGACGCGATCTACGAGGTGCTCACCCGGCTGCACGGTGAGTACGACACCCCGCCCATCTACGTGACCGAGAACGGCGCCGCGTTCGCAGACGTCCGGGCCGCCGACGGCAGCGTCGACGACCCCGAGCGGATCGTCTACCTCGCGGGCTATGTCGACGCGGTCGCGCGCGCGATGGCCGAAGGCGTGCCCGTCCGCGGGTACTTCGTCTGGTCGCTGCTCGACAACTTCGAGTGGTCGTACGGGTACACGCAGCGCTTCGGCCTCATCTACGTCGACTTCGAGACGCTCGAGCGCGTGCCGAAGTCGAGCTTCGAGTGGTACCGCGGCCTGGCCGCGAGCGGGCGCGCGCCCGAGCTGACGCCTGTTTAGGGCGGGCTCGCGCCGTACGGAAGATGTGTGTACACTCCGTCCATGGCCAAAGTCAACGAACGCTGGGACTTTCGCGTCGGGGCTGAGACGGACCGGCTCGTGCGGCAGGCTGCGGCGAGCTCGCAGCGGACGCTTACGGACTTCGTCGTCGATGCCGCCGTCGTGGAGGCCGAGCGTCTGCTCGCCGACCGAACAGCGTTCGTGCTCGAGCAAAAGCAGTGGGAGCGCTTCGTCGAGCTCGTCGATCGCTCACCGCGGGACAACCCCGGGCTCGAAAAGCTCTTCTCAAAGCCGAGCGTCTTCAGCAGCACCTAGTCGGTGGCCTACCGGCCGCCCGAGCCACTAGGGAAGGGCCATCGCCTCGACGAGTTCGAGTCCGGCGAGCCTGCCCTCGACGAGTGGCTCAAGCGCCATGCACGTGGCGCCCACGCGTCCGGCTCGGCGCGCGTCTTTGTGACAACGCTCGAGGATCGAGAGACCGTCGTCGGCTACTACGCGCTCGCCGCGGCACAGGTCGCCCCTGAGGCCGCGACGGAGCGTGCGCTCAAGGGTCAGCCGCGAGCGAGGCCGGTGCCGGCCGTCCTTCTTGCTCGGCTCGCGGTCGACCAGGAGTACCAACGGGCCGGGCTCGGTCGATCACTCCTCCAGGACGCGATGCTGCGCTGCCTCGACGCAGCCGAGGCGATCGGCGCACGAGTCTTGCTCGTGCACGCAAAGCACGAGGCTGCGAAGACGTGGTATCTGCAGTGCGGCTTCGAGGAATCGCCGACCGACCCGCTCCACCTGATCATGCCGCTCAAGGACCTGCGCGCGTTTCTCGAGCGACAGGGAGCCCAGTAGCCCGGCTCGCAGGCTCAGCGAGGAGCTCGCGGCGACTACCAGCAGGAGACGCTTGCCCGTCGGCGCGGGTATGCCCACGTCATCCGAGCTGCCGGATGATGGTGATGAGCTCGTCGGGCTTGTAGCCCTGTTTCCGGGCGAAGGTAACGAGCTCCTTGGCCCGTTCGACGACGGCGCTTTGTTGGGGGGTGCCGGTGACGGTGATGCCGCGGCCACGGCGGAACTCGAGGAGGCCTTCGTCGCGGAGTTCACGGAGGGCGCGGAGGACGGTGTTGGTGTTGACGCCGAGGACGTGGGCGAGGTCTTTGGCGGGTGGGAGTCGTTCGCCGGGTTTGGCTTCGCCGTCTGCGATGGCGCGGCGGATCTCGCCGGCGACTTGTTCGTGTAGGGCGAGGGGATCGTCGCGGCTGACCTTGACATTTCTCATGGTGCTAGTAACTTTAGCGTCATTCGTTCGAAGGAGTAGCCGTGACCGTTGCCACGCCGCCTCGCAGGCCCGAGATCGAGCAGGATCGCGATCTCGCCCAGCGTGTCGCCGATCTGGAGGCGCTGATCGAGGAGGCGCGCAGGCGGGCGCGACGCCGTCGGCAGCGGAACTGGGCGGCGGCTCTGCTGCTTGCTGCGGCAGGGGCTGCCGCGTCGATCGGCTTCGGCGGCCGCGGCGGTGCTGGTACCGCGGCACTGCCCGCTCGCGCTCCCGGCTCGCAGGCTCCGGCCGCGAATGCCGACTCCCCGCCGCTTGGGGCGCTGCCGCCTGATGCCGGGACCGCGCAGTCCTTCGCGTTCGACCCGCGCAACCCGGAGATCGTCTACGTCCTGACGGTCGGCTACGCGAACGGCGTCGGGCGGAGCCATGTCTTCAAGACGACCGACGGCGGAGCGCACTGGCAGGCGACGGCAACGGGTGGCAGCGACTGGGTGGGAAGCAAGGGGGCGCTGACCGCCGATCCGCGACATCCGGGCACGCTCTATGCGGGCACCGAGCTCGCCGTCTACAAGACGGTCGACGGCGGCAACAGCTGGCGGCCCTGGAGGCGCGGGCTGTTTCCGCCTCTTCGCCCGACCTATCAGTTCAACCGCGACAAGGGATGGGTGATCGCTCTCGCGGTCGATCCTGCCAACACGAACATCGTCTATGCAGGTTCCGACCGCGTCAGCAACAGCACAGATGGAGGCCACAGCTGGAAGACCGTGTTCCCGTCCCACCCGACGCGCTACCCACGCGATACGGTCTCCGCGCTTGCGATTGCCCCATCCCGCCCCGAGGCGATCTACGCGATCGCGGGCGACTTCGCCAATCCGTCGCCGACACCCGCCAACGGACGCACCTCGATCTACAAGTCGACCGACGCCGGCACGACCTGGCAGGCAACAACGGTCGTTCGCGGGAGTGTCGCCCCCACCACACTCGCCGTCGATCCGCAACATCCGACCACCGTCTACGCGGTCATCGGTGCCAACGTCCTGAAAACGACCAACGCCGGCGAGACGTGGCAGCCGATCGCAGACGGCCTCCCGATCGCACATACCCGCGGAAGGTGTCACTGCCTCTCTCGAGGCGGCGTGAGGGCGCTGGCGGTCGACCCACGGCGGACCGGCACCGTCTACGCAGCCTTAACCCAGGGCGGCATCTACAAGACCACCAACGGCGGACAAACCTGGATCCGCGCCATCGACACGCCGCCGCTCTTCCTGTACGCGGTCGCGGTCGACCCCGCACGCCCGGCGACGATCTACGCCGCAGGCCAACTCGAAACGTGGAACGGGCCGCGGATCCTCAGAAGCACCGACAGCGGCCACACCTGGGCGACCGCACCGTGATCCGCTCCCTGTTCACGACCGGGATTCATCGAGAGGCGCACCATCACGACAATATGCGTCACGCCTCCTGGCAGCACGAAAAAAGCCCCCGCTGAGCAGGGGCTTTCTCGAGATAGCGCATACGGGATTCGAACCCGTGCTACCGCCGTGAGAGGGCGGCGTCCTAGGCCACTAGACGAATGCGCCCCGGAACGGTCGGAATTGTAGCGTCCGGGGGGAGCGACGGCTCACGCCTGGGCCGTTCGGTGGGCCAGGCGGACGACCAGGGCGACGACGAGCACCGAGGCTGCGGCGCCGAGGACTGTCCACGCGAGGCCGCTTCCCGGCGCCAGCGACGCCGCGATGACGAGCGCCGCGGCGGCTGTGCTCACGGCCACGAGGGCGCCGAGCGCGGTGGCGCGTGCGACCACGACCGGCCGCTCTGTGGCGATCGCGTGCTGCTCGTCGAGCGACCACGCCGCGAGCTCCGCACAGATCAGCAGGCCGGCGGCCACGAGTGGCGCTCCACCGTCGATGCCGGACCCGTGCACGACGAGCGAGACGGTGTAGGCGCTGCCGAGCACGATCAGCGCCCACGGCAGAAGCTGGTCCATGCGCCGGGCGAGCACGAACATCAGCAATACCGCACCGACTGCGCCGATGCCGGCGATGAGCGACGCAAAGTCAGGCTCCTTCGACGCCGAGTACGTGAGCACGCCTGCATACGCGAGCGCGGACCCGCTCGCGAGGGCTAGGCGCGTGCGGTTCGTGCGTAACGCTTGAATGCCGCCACCTCCTCGAGCGGAACGTTGAGGGGAACGCCGTCGATCCACTCGACCACGGGGACGCCCGCCTGCTCGTAGCGGGCGCGGAGCGAGTCGCGCGTCAGCTTCCACAGGCGATACGACAGATCCGACAGCTCGTCCCGGTCCGGCCGCACGAAGGGCACGGGGGAGACCTCGACCACGACGAGGTCGAAGCCCCGCGCCCGCAGGTCGAGGAGCGCCGCGGTCGATCTCGAGTCCAGCAGCGGTGAGAGCGCCAGCACGAGCGCCTTCGGCGGCAGCGCTCGCGGCGGCAGCACGTCGACGCCTTTCGACGCGAAGCTCAGCACGATGTTCATCTGCAGGAGAGAGTCGACGATGCGGTAGAGCTGTTGCGTCCCCGACGCAGGCATCAGCCACGAGAGGTAGCCGCCGAAGCTCACGAGGCCGACGCGGTCCTTGCGCTGGAGATAGAGGTGTGCGAGCGACGTCGCAGCGCGGACGGTCATGTCGAAGGTTCCGCCGTGGTCCTCCGACTCGACGTCGACGAACGTGTCGAGGAAGAGCACGACGTCCGTGTTCCGCTCGGGGTGTTGCTCGTTGACGAGGAGCCCGCCGCCGCGCCGAGCGCTCGCACGCCAGTTGATCTTCCGCACGCGGTCGCCGGGCGTCCAGTCGCGGATGTCGGCGAACTCCACGCCCTCGCTCTTGGCGCGCGAGACCTGGTTGCCGACGTACGCCTGCGTCTCATACGGCGCGAGCAGCGCGTGCAGCGTCTCGACGGTCGGGTAGACCCGTAGCGGTTCCCGTTCGCCGAGTCGCGTCTCCCAGCGGTTGAACCCGAGCCGGTCGTGGGAGCGGACGAGCAGCGGCCCGAGCACGAATGCGCCGAAGCGCGCGCAACGGAGCGGCAGCTCGAGCGAGCGGGTCTCGGCCGGAGCGAGGCGGAAGGCGAGGGGATTCGGCTTCTCCGCGTGCAGCGCGCGCGGGAGTTGCAGGAGCACGTCGACGCGGTCGGCGCCGGATGCCGACGAGAGCTCGATGGTCGCGGTCACCTCCTCGCCCTCGAGCGCGCGCTCACGGTCGAGGACGAGCGTTGCGCGCAGATCGGGCTCGCGCGCGAATGCGGAGCCGGCGACGGCCGCGAGCGCGAACGGTGCTGCGAGCGCGATCAACTCGACACGACCGAATACGAGCCCCGCAAGCAGCCCGATGGCCGCGAGGCCAACGTACGCGGCAAGCCGAGGCGAGACGATCCGCGTCATGTCTCGGCTTCGAAGACGTCCTCGGCCGGCGGCGTCGGCACGGTCTCGAGCGCCTCCGCTACGACGTCCTCGCCGCGCACGCGTTGCACCCAGAGCTCGGGCCGCAGCGTCAGACGGTGCGCGAGGGCCGGAATCGCGATCGCCTTCACGTCCTCCGGTACGACGAAGTCACGGCCGGCGACCGCCGCCTTGGCGCGCGCCAGCTTCAGCAGAGCGAGGCTGCCGCGCGGGCTCGCGCCGACCGACAAACGCCGTGATGCGCGCGTGGCCGCGACGAGGTCGACCATGTAACCCTCGATCGGCTTCGAGACGTGCACCTGCTCGAGCGCGCGCTGCATCTCGATCAGCGTCGCCGTGTCGACGATCGACGTGAGGCCAAGCTCGTCCTCTCCGCGGTCGAGCCGCCGCGTCAGCATCTCGATCTCGTGCTCTCGGTTCGGGTAGCCGACGCCGATGCGCATGAGGAACCGGTCGAGCTGCGCCTCCGGCAGCGGGTACGTGCCCTCGTACTCGATCGGGTTCTGCGTCGCAAGCACGATGAACGGTCGCGGCAGCGGCCTGGTCTCGCCCTCGGTCGTCACCTGGCGCTCCTGCATCGCCTCGAGCAGCGCCGCCTGCGTCTTCGGTGGGGCTCGGTTGATCTCGTCGGCGAGGAGGAGGTTCGCGAAGATCGGCCCCGGCAGGAATGTGAACTCGCTCGTGCGCTGGTCGAAGATCGACGAGCCGGTCACATCGGACGGCATCAGGTCCGGTGTGAATTGGATACGCGCGAACTCGAGCGACGTCGCCTGCGCGAACGAACGCGCGATCATCGTCTTCGCGAGCCCGGGGTAGTCCTCGACCAGCACGTGCCCTTCGCAGAGGAGGGCGAGCAGGATCAGCTCGAGTGCGTCGCGCTTGCCGACGATTGCGCGTTCGACCTCGTCCAGGACGCGGTTCGCGCGCTCCCGCAGGTCCGAGAGCTCCATCACAGCTTCTCCAGGGTGGAGACGACGTCGCGCAGCCGGCGCATCGAGATGCCTGGGCCGTTGCGATCGTCCGGTGCGGGACGATCCGGGCGGAGGAGGTCCCAGGCAGCGTCGCCGAGCAGGGCGCGGGCCGCCTCGGGTCGCCGGTCGAGCTCGATGTTGTGGCCGGCCGAGAGGCGTGCCGCTGCCGCCTCGCGGAGCAGCGGCAGCAGGCGCTGGTGCAGATGCCCTGCGCTGGACGTTCCGAGCGTGACCTCCCGTTCGGCGCGCACGAGCTCCGGCGGGCGCATCGGATCGACGGCGTGGACGCGGAGCGCCGTCTCGAAGGCCGACTGTTGTGGGGTGTCGGAGGCGCTGCGTGCGATGCGCGTCAGCGCCGCGAGCGCGATCGCCGCAAGGACGAGGACGTAGACCACGAGAATCTGCTCGACCGACACGGGACGGATGCCGAGCATGACGAGGAGCAGCGCCGTCGTCAGGGCCGTCGCCGTCGCGATGCGAGAGCGCTCGCTTCTCATGCGACCGCCGCCTCGACAGGGCGTCTCAGCTCGTCGCGCACGGCGACGAGCGCATCGATCGCTTCGTCTCTCATCTCCGGCCCAGGCTCATGTTGGCTGAACTTGGCCCATTCGAACAGATCGGTGAGACGACGTACGCTCTCAGCGCTCGTCTCGAGGTCGCCGAGCGCGCGCTCGACGAACTCGAACGGCGCCTCGGACGGACGGCGCGGGATGCCGGCGCCGGCGAGCGCACGCTCCATCCGTGCGTAGGCGGCGATGATCGCGCGACGCAGATCGGGCTCGCTGCGCAGATCGTCGAGCGACTCGTCGAGTGCAAGCGACACAGCTTCGTGAGAGCTCAACCGCCACGGTCGTTGAGGCCGCTTGGTGTTCCTGCCGGCGGCGAGCAGCACAGCGGAGCCGGCGACGAGGACGAGCACCACGGCGATCTCGTCCCAGCGCATATGTGCGTTGCGGCCGTTGGCGTTCACGTTGGGTCGTCCCGCGCCGACGGCCTTCTGACCGGGATGTGCGCTCAGGTTGAGAGCGCGCAGCCGTCGGCCGAGGTCGCCGTGCAGGAGGATGGACAGCATGACGCCCGTGGCGAATACCGATGCGAGCGTGCTCAGCAGTCGCCACCGCCGCCGGTGTGGCCTGAACTCGCCGGGCCGCTGCAGCGTCAAGGCGTACGCAACGATCAACATCGTCGCGACGGCAACGATCACGATCGTCGTGAAGACGTAGTCGAAGAAGGTCGTGCTTGGCCCGGCGGCGTGCGACTTCGAGAGCGGGCGGCCGCTGCTCGCGATCGCGGCGACCGCGAGCAGCGCGATCACTCCGAGTCCGAGCTGGATCGGTCTGCGCCGGCGCACGCCGTGAAGTCTGCCCGGATGCGGAGCGGCGCGTATTCGCGTCGGAAATGGCTTGTCCGGGGCGGCCACGTCCGGTGACAGGCACGAGCCGTGGCTCTTCGAGACACTGCCGGTGGTGGAGGCGGCGGCCTTCAGTCCGAATGCGGCGTCCCTGTCCGGACGGGCCATGGGCTCCGGCAGCCACGTCTGGTGCCAGGCACCGGCCGTGTCCGCCGGGGACATCTCAGCCGCCCGACTCCGAGGGCTATGACGAGCCGCGACGCCCGGCTTCGAGCTCCCGCTCCACCGCGTCGAGGACCTCGTCGACCGTCCCCGGGCGCTCGTCCGCCTCGCCCCAGCTCCATGCTTCGAGGTAGGCGTCGCTCCCGATCAGGCCTTGCGCCATCGCGCGGCGGTCGATCTCCTGCTGGAACCAGGCGCCGAGCTGGCGTGACACGGAAGTCCCGTCGTCCGCGAACGCCTTCACGAGCGACGGCACGTCCTGCCAGTAGAGGATTCGGAAGCGCGCCACTACGCACGATTCTGGACGTGCTGATAACCGAAGCGGCCCTTGACGCAGAGGTTGCCCCTCGTGACGTCGTGGTCGTCGGGCGAGCTGACCTTGACGATGTCGTCGCCCTGGACGTGCAGCGTGAGGTTGCAGCCGACGCCGCAGTACGGGCAGATCGTGTCGACCTGCGTCTGCTGCGTCTCGTCCCACAGACCGTCTCGGCGTAGCTCGAACTCGCTCACCGGCATCAGCGCGCCCGTCGGGCAGACCGCGATGCAGTTGCCGCAGTAGACGCACGCCGACTCCGGCAGCGTGACGTCGAGCTCG
>Ga0265319_1000529_pt1 | contig 26141 bp, 27 predicted proteins | sample 4824metaG_FD_192443 | JGI IMG/M metagenome (GOLD analysis project Ga0265319, IMG submission 192443) | Rhizosphere microbial communities from Carex aquatilis grown in University of Washington, Seatle, WA, United States - 4-8-24 metaG | ecosystem: Host-associated > Plants > Roots > Rhizosphere >...
CGCGGCGTGAGCGGGTCGGCATCGGCGAAGTGTTCCCACGTCGGCAGCGGTACCTCACGGCCGTCGCTGCCGCGCACGCGCGGACGCCGCACCCGGACGCGACGACCGCCGAAGGGCAACTCGCCCTCGGTGTGGCCTCCGCGCGTGGCTTGGCGAGCGCGGTCGTGCTCGTAGCGGCGGCCGCACAAGTGCGTACGGTCCTCTTCGAGCATCGCGGCCAGCACGCCCATGCCGGCGTGCACCACCGTCTCGTACAGGCGCGGGCCTCGAATACCGCCGCCAGCGCGAGCCGCCCGATGTGCGGCGTCCCTTGGCTTCGATCCTTCTTCCTGGCAGTGTCCTTCGTCGGCGGTTCTTTTCTGGTAAGCACCCCGATCATCCGATCGGCGCGGGTGGAACCGCCACCTTCAACTTTCAGCAGAGCGAGGGACCACGCCTCATCGACGTGCTTGACCTGTTGGGCACGCGCGAAGTCCATTGCCTCCTCCACGGCGGGCGCAACGACGTCGCTCACACGCTGCTCTGCTTCGCTGAGCGCTCCGCGCAACACCTGCATCCCGAGTACGTCGCCCAGAAGCATCACGGTCTGACGACCGCTCACGCGACAGCCGCCCGTCAACAGAGTTTATCAAGCCAGTCGCCGAGGGGCGAACATCGAGCACGGCACTCCGGTGGGCAGCGCCGCTCTCGTGCGATGCCCGCGCTCGTCGCAGTCTGCCGCGTGCAACCGGTGTTCCGTTACGTCGGGCCGGATCTCCGGAAGGCGATCACTTGATGGCGGAGGGGCTCGGGGTCGTCGATGAGCCGGAGCGACGACGAGTGCCAAACTGGAGTGTCCATCCCACCCGAGTGGCACTCGACCCTCCCCACCTGCCTTTCCGATCCTCCCCACTTTCCTCCCCACTTGGGCGTAACGGCTGGAACGCTCAGGCAACGCCTCTCATGGTTTTTCTCGAGAAATTGGAGGGGTTCGAAACGCTCCGAGACGCCCCGCGTCTCTTTGCCAAGGTGGACGTCGAGGGTTCAAATCCCTTCTCCCGCTCGAAGAAAAGCTAAGAAGTGCGGCCGATTGAGGACATGACCTCGTCGGCTTTTTCGTTCAGAGCACCACTTGTCGCGGTCGGAGCACCATCTGGGGCACCACCTCCGGCCCTCGGAACACCCTTTGGGTCCGCCGTCGAGGCGAGAGCAGGACCGGAGAGCGAAGCCGCGTCGGGGATCTGGCAACGGACGCGTCGTGGAAGATCGGCCAACGGCAGGGCGCCGCAGTGCTCCCGGAGGCCCCTCGCGTGCTACGGCAACGAAGGACGGTTGGGGCCCAATGAAACAGACGAGGAGCCGGTTGGGTTACGAAGACGAGTCGACGCCTGAAGGCGACGAGTGAGTGGAGTGCGGAGGCCAGCGGCGACGTCTCTCGAGAAAGGTACGGCGGCCCGCGCACCCACACTCGATCAGGCGGCAGGCCGATTCGGCGTGCTGGGGTGCGAGAGCCTCCATCGTGGGGCTCGGGGAAAGCAGGATACTTCGCATGCCGAAGCGTCCCTTCCGCCGAACCCCGCAGCACCGCCGTCGCCTACCTCCGTGCGTCCAAAGACGAGCAGCGCCTCTCGAGGCACGCCCAGCGCACGGGCATCGAGTCGTGGGCCACGCGCAAGGTCGTCCGAGTGGCAGCGTGGTGCGCCGACCAGGGCGTGCGCAGTGTTTCGCCCATCGCCGAACGTCCGGGCCTAAGCGAGGCTCTGGCGGCAATTCGCGAGCATCGAGCCGGGGTCCTCGTCGTCGCCAGGCGTGATCGCATTGCGCGTGATGTCGTGCTCGCGACGCTTGTCGACCGCGCCGTGACCACGGCAGGCGCCCGGCTTGTCAGCGCCAGCGGTGAAGGCAACGGCGACTCGCCTGCGGATGCATTCATGCGCACCGTCATCGACGGGGCGGCCCAGTACGAGCATGGCTTGATTCGCGCTCGCACCTGCGCGGCGTTAGGCGGCCAAGCTGTACCAGGGGCAACTCTGCCAAGCGTGCTCGGGGCGAACGCATCGGCTCCGTTCCATTCGGCTTCGCTTTGGACGTCGACGGGGCGCGTCTCGTCGCCGACGAGCGGGAGCAGGCGACCATCGCACGCGCTCGCAAACTTCACTCGTATGGCCTCTCGCTTCGCGCCGTCGCCGCCCGCCTCGCCGCCGAGGGCCACGTCGGTCGCACGAAGAGGCGTTTCTTGGCCGAACAAGTCGCGCGCATGCTCGATCGCGGGCCCGGTCCGGGGCGACCGTCGCCTTGACATCCCGTGGCGCTCCGATGACTTTTGTCTTCACGGTATGAGCGAGCAGCCGATCTTCCGCGTCACCAACCACCACACCGACGCGTGCGGCAGGCCTCCCGGGATCGACGACTCCGAGCCGAATCGGTACCTCGGCTACTTTGAGAACGAGCACGGCGAGCAGGCAATTTTTGTCTACGACCGCGCTCGTCGGGCAGGAACATTTCGTTGCTCGCACGGCTCGTCGTTCGATCGCATGGCTACGCAGGCGCGGGTATGTGGACGATTCGCCGCTCGAAGCGCGCTCGAACCCGTATGAGTCCGTCGCAGCCGCTCCTTATCACGAGCGTCGTGAACCGCTGCGGCGCAGCGCTGCACCGATAGCCAACGAGAGGAAGAACGCGCCAATCGAGGTCGTGTTGCTACCTTCTGCGGCCGTCGCGCAGCCACTCGACGACGAGGAGGCCGGGGCGCGAGCGTTGCTCTTCGCCGCGTCGACCCCGCCGCCGGTGGTCGCGTGGGGCGAGTCTCCATCTTGAGCCGATCCGAAGGCGGCGCTGCCGTCAACGTCAGGCTCCGCGCAGTTTGGCATTCGCGTCCCACCGAGGCAATCCCCCTGCGAGCCGCACGTCCCACCGCTCACGCACGGGTCATCTGAGCATTGGACGCCGCTCGGGTTCGGAAACAGCGTGCAGCCCGGCGCGAATGTACCTGCATCAATGGTTGGAGCGTTCGCCGCCACGTTGCACGCGATGTAAAGGCATTCGTCGATCGCTCCCCGCCCATAGCTTTCGCAAGCTTGATTGAGCGCGACGCACGTGCCGTTACCGTCGCACGCACCGCTGCAGACGGAGACGGGAATCGTCGCAATGCCACTATCGTCGCGCGCGGGCATACAGGCCGCGCCCTGGGAGGCATTCTTTGCAACGCAGACTCCGCCGCTGCACGCGTGCGCACAGTCCGTTCCTGGAAACCCCGTCGGCGAGCAGCCGATGCCATCGAGGCTTGTCAGCGTCCACGTTGGGAGCGTCCCGGCTGTCGCGTTGAGGCGTGCCAGCGCCGCGGCGTTCGCCACGAGGCATGACATGGGAGCGTTCGCTTTTGAGAAGTCCGGCAGGCATACGCCCCCGCAGGCATTGCCGTCTCCGGGATCGCACGGCATGCCGTACGACGTTTTGGGACATATGCCGGGTCCGGCATCGTCCGCCCGCGCGGTTCGGGTGCCGAGAAATGCGAACGCGGAGAGCCAAAAGGCTAAAGCGAGGGGGCGCATCGGCGTTCTCTAGCGCAAATATCGTGCCCCGCCCTATCCGTACAGTTTCTGAGGGGGAGGCGGACGGCACGGCGCCGTGTCGCACACTCAAGTACGACATCGCTGGTCACGACTCGGATACGCCGACATCCGGTCTCTGACGCGCAGTCAGGGGCCACCTACGTCTTCCGGTATTGGGGCGGCTCGTGTGCGAACCGCTTCGTCGCCCGACTCCTGCGGTCACCATGAACTCGTCGACTCGGCCGGATCGCAGCATTCCGACGGTGTACGCTCGTGTGGCCAGAAGCTCTTGGCCGCTGGAAACACGGACGACGAAGGCCAGTCCTTCGGGACCCTCTGCGACCGAAATGTGGCCGTTTCCGGCGCCCAGAGGACTCCCCCCCACTCGAGGTAGGAAGAGCGAACGACATACACCCTCCGCCTTGAGCGAGAGCGAGCCCGCGCCAACCAGCAGCAAGAATGTCGCGCCGAGGAGCATCGCAAAGTCGACGCGCGACTCTTGCGCCATCGGCCCAGAAGCCGCCCTTCGTGAACAGCGGGACTTTCGTCGTGCCGATGGCGACGACCATGTCTGCGAGGAGCGGGAGGGCAGCGACGCGGGTCAGCAGTCCGACGACTACGAGGACGCCGCAAACGATCTCGACCACTCCGACGAATGGCGCCATCACCGTCGGCGCAGGAATGCCGACCCGAAGGAACCGGCCGGCGCCGAGCGCATCGGGGTAAAGAAACTTCTGGACCCCCTCGGAGACAAAGACCCAGCTGACGAGGAAGCGCACGAGGATCACGCTGGCGGGGGCGCTCGTTGCGAGGACCCGGCGCACGGGAGGAGACAAGCGCGTCACTCGAGGGACCCGTAAGCCAAGAACGCGCTGTACTTTTCCAAGCGGTGGAGAGTCTTGGCCACGACGCCGCCCTTTCGTTCGAGAAGGGCTTTGGGCATGGAGTACCATCAGCTTACGCACACCGCGCCCACGCGCCACCAGGCGAGAGAAGCCGACTATGATTGAATCGCTGCGGAATCCACGCTTGCACGGCGTGCGGCGCGCCGCGTGCGCGTTCCGCGTGGCCGCCCTCGGCGCGTTGCTCCTGACGGCCCGCTGCGGGGGCAAAGCGTCTGAGGAAGCCGACGCGTCACCGGGCTTCGACGGGGGCTTCGTCGCGGACGCGCCATTCGACGCAAACGCCGTCGGGGTCGTCGGCGTGGACACCGGTGCCGACTCGGGTCCAGACGCGGACGCAGATACCGGGGTTGCGGCCAATGCCCATATCGACGCGGGCGCGGCCATGGATGCAAGCGCGATCGCAGACTCCGCGGCGGCCCGCGACGTGGGCGCGGTCGTCGCCGTCGACGCGGTCGCAGGCACGACCAGCGACGCGAGCGTTGCCGACGGGCGGGCCGCGAGCCCCGCGAACTGCGATTTCACGAGCTGTCCGCTGGGGTGCTGCGACGCCAACAGAGCTTGCCAAATGGGCTCGCCCACGTTTTGCGGCACCGGCGGCAGGGCCTGCTCGTTGTGCCCCTCGGGCACCGAGTGCCTCTACAACGATCTGTGCGCGTGCACCGCGAGCTCGTGCCCCACCGGGTGCTGCGCGGCGCCTCCGCGGCCGGCGCCGTCCGGAGCGGGAGACGGAGCGCCCGAGCTTGCGTCGGTCTGTCGGACGCCGCCGTCGGACGTGGCGTGCGGCACCGGCGGCGCGACCTGCGCGGACTGCGCCGGTCAAGGCGGACGCTGCGTCGCCGGGCAATGCACGACACCGCCGCCCTGCACGTGCTCGACCGGCTGTTGCGACCCGACCGGCCAATGCCAACCGGGCGCATCGAACGTGCAATGCGGTGTGGCGCGGAGCTACTGCGTCGATTGCACCGCGTACGACGCCGACCTCCAGTGCGTCATGCAGCAGTGCGCCACGGTGACCGGCGATGCGGGCGTTTGCAACGGGCAGACCTGCGGTTCCGGGTGCTGCGACGAAAGCGGCCAGTGCCTGCAGGGGCTGACGGCCACGGCCTGCGGCAACTTCGGCGCGGCGTGCCAGGTTTGCCTGCCCGACGGGGTCTGCGCAAGTCAACGGTGCTTGTCCGCGGAGGGCGTGCCGCTTTGCGACGCGAACAACTGTCGCGGCGGCTGCTGCGATGCGGCCGGCGGCTGTCACGATCCCAACGACGACACCGCCTGCGGCGGCGCCGGAACGCGCTGCGTCGACTGCACGCAGCTCGGCGACCGCTGCGGATGGGGCGGCTTTTGCGTTCTGCCCGACAGCGGCGCGGCGATCGCCCTTCCGCCGCCGCCCAACGTTCTACCCCCGTCTTGCCCCGGTTGCTGGGACCGCAGTGGGACGTGCCAGCCCGGCTTGACCGATACCCAATGCGGGGAAGGCGGATGGTGCGCCGACTGTACGGCGCTCCAGCCGGCGCAGACGTGCGATCTCGCGGCTCCCGTGCGGTCTTGCACCGGCCCGCAGTGCCCCGCGGCGTACCGGGGTTGTCCCGCTCCCCTCATGGGGCCTGCGCCCGTCCAGCAGAAGGTCTGCTCGGCGTCGGACCTCATGAACGCGGCGTCGGCGTGCGCGGGCGGACCGATGACCTCGCCCTGCGCCGCCTTCGTCCAATTCGAACAACAGTCGAACGATCCGTGCGCCGGGTGCCTCCAGCCATTCGAGCTCGACTTCGCCGACCAAACGGGCGTTCTCACCTGCGTCGCGCCGTACGTCGACGCGGCGTGCAATCACGAGAGCGCGTGCGTCGAAGATTGCCTGGAGACGGCTTGCTACGGCTGCGCCGATGCCGCGACCACCGACCAGTGCAAGACGGCCGCCCAGACCGGGGCGTGCACGACCTACATGCAAGCCGACGCCTGCGCCGTACAGGCGCTCGCCGGGCCAGCCGCCTTCTGCAACCCAATGACGTACCAGGGAAACTACGGGGCATGGCTTCTGGCCGTCGGCGCCGCCTATTGCGGAATGTGACGTCCGACCGCCCAGCCAAGCGCAACCCGCGGACTTCGAAAGAGGACTCGCGAAGCTCAAGGCCCTTGCGGAGGCGTGAGTCCTTGCGCGACTCGCGATTATCCTGAACGGTGCGCCCGTTGCGCGCGGCACCTCGCCGCGCTTCGCTGCGCGAAGGCCGTCGCTCCTGCACCTCTGCGATGAATCAGCGGGCGTGCCACCCCGCGGCGCTCGGCGTTGCAGAGCGCGGCGCGACGGGGTGGCGTGCGCCACGCGGGCTCACGCTGGCGTCGGCAAGCTGACCATCCCCTGCGTCCCTAAGCGGTCAACGCACATGCCAGTGACGTCGACAAGTTGTCACATACCGGAGGGGCCGGAGGGCTCGTGACAGGCGATGGATCTTTCGGCCCCGCTTGATCCCCGCACGGCGCTACGACCACTACCCGCTACATGCCCGACTCTCGGTTACCGGCGCTCGCTGCCACGCATCCTTCGGCGAGCAGGACGGTCTGACGCTCCTCCGAGTCCATTCCCGACCAAAACTCGTCTCGCAGGCGGCGCACGTCCTCCCCGGTGGCGCTCGTGTAGTCGTTCCAGCGAGATGCCACGGCCAGCCGGACTCCGAGGACCATCTCGGCCGCGCGCGCCGCCGCCCATGCGGCACGGAACGGGGCGTTCGCGACCGGCACAACGGCGACGACCAGGTCCTCGTGCGTTCGACGACGCTAGGGCCAGCGTCATCGCGCTCGCGGAGGGGCGCGCGACGGGCGGCCGACGGGATCGGAGCGCTGAGCGAGCGACTCTACGAGGCTGTGTGCCGGACGCCGAACGAGGCGATGACCGTCATCGCGCCGGTGGTCGGCGCGACGGCGCGCGAACTGAATCGGCCGATGCTGAGGCTCAAGCAACCAGGGCGTATCCGTAGCGTTGGGATGCGGCACGCGACGCGATATTTTCCGATGGCGCGCGACGCGCAGCGAGCGTCGACCTAGGCCTAGGCAGCGACAGCGGCGTCGGGCAAGAGGAACCTCACTCGTTGCTCCCGGCCAATGCGCCTTCGAGCCAGGCGGGCGTCGCCCCCTGACGAGCCAGTCTGCCGCCGCGCGCAACGGCCACGAGCCGAGGCGGCGCCCATCGAGGTGTCGAGTCGTAGACGCGAACGCGATCGAACGCAGCGACGGCCGTCCGGAGGTTTGTGACGCTCGCTTGATGGATCGCGCGGATCTCGCGCTCCGACGCGCCGTGGCCGCCGGCTTGCGCGCGCTGGAGGACGCGTGCGAGGTTCTCGGCGATCGAGTCCGTGGCGATAAAGCGCATCTCGGTGGCGAAGCCGTTCTTGCGCGCGAGCTCCGCCTGCTCGATCGCGGCCGTCGTCCGGAGCGTCGTCTCGACCGCGAAGGACTTCCCACGGTCAATGTGATCAAGCACGAACCGCTCGCACTCCTTCGCGACGGCGCGGCGGACGTCGCGCGGGATGGCGCGGTAGCTGCCGAGGATCTGCGCACACCGGTCGTCGATGTTGAACGCGTCGACGCCGAACGCCGTGACCGGGAAGTACCTCGTCTTGCCGCTCCCCGGAGGCCCGGCGACCACGATCATGCGCGGACGCGGCATCGCGGGTCAGCCGGTTTCGAGCGTCGTGTCCGACTCGGCGAGCATGTCGGGCGGGAGCTCGTGCGAGACGAGCTCGCCCTTCGCGTCGATGACGCCCAGCCCCTCGAGGCGCGCGCGCTCGGCGGTGATCCTGACAGCGGCGAGTGCCATCACGCGCCGCTCCCACTCCTCTTCGTCCTCGGCGCTGTCGAGGTCGACGATGGTCGTCACGACCACGCTGGCAAATTCGCTCGGCTCCGCACTCTTGGAGAGGCAGCGAAACCAAGCCGGGACCACCTTCCCCCAATCGACGCCGACCTGCCACGAGCCGCCTTCGTCCGCGACGAAGACGACGTCGTCGTTGCCTTCGTCGATGTGCCGGAGCAAGGCGAAGATCGTGTCGAACGCCTCTCGCGTCTCGGCCGCCGCACCCTTGCTCGCTCCGTCCTGGGCTCGACGGCGAGGGCTGGTCGAGGCCGAAGACCACCGGGATGCAGCGATCGAGCTGACACCGGCACTCGGCGAGGAACGCGCGGGTGCCCGTCGAGCTCTCCATGGAAATCGCAGAAGCATACGGGCAGGAAATCGAGCGCGCCATCCGAGCTCCAGACCGACGCTCCAGTACCATTTGACCCTGAAGGCCGCGCTCTCGACGAGGTTCTCCACCGCCTTGCCTTCCAGCCCACGCTTGACGCGCACCCGTCTCGGCGAACTGCAGATCGTTGATGGCCGCCAGGACGGCGGCGAGCGAGGGCGTGGGGTTGGGGAAGGTCGGGTTTCCCATCATCCGTTTCACGATGCCCTGGGCATACGAGACGAGCGCGGGCACGCTCTTCGGCAGGGCGAGCGTGATGGTCGGGCGGCGGATGGATTTGTTCGTGTCGGTCATGGTCATTCTCCGTTTTCAGTTGGGGTGGGTTGGTCAGCCATCTTTCGGTTTGTGGAATTCGGCGTGCTCTTCGTGAAGTGTCTACCGTTGTTTTTAGCGAGCGGCTTTGTGATCGAGAAAGCCCTCTTCGAGTCTCGTGAAAGTTGCGTGTTCGATTGTGAATCCCTCCTTTCCTTGTGACAAAGCGTGCTTTTTCTCGGCGAAGCGCCACTTGCAGTCAGCGACGCGGCTTTTGTTATTGGCAAAGACTCTATTTTGTTGATCAAGGACTCATTGATTGTAAGAAGCTCGTCTATGCTTGCTGGCAAAGCATCGTTCGTCGTCGGCAACGTGTCGCTGATTGCCGGTAGCGACTCGCTTGTCGTTGGACATGCGTCTCTGCTCGTTTGAGATCATCGTTTCTTGTTCGCAGAGCGCCATTGTTCGTTGGCGATGCGTCGTTCCTGGATGGCAGCGCATCGTTTCTCGAAGACAACGTGTCGATGCTCGAAATCAACGCGTCACTCTTCGAAGACAACGAAAGGGTCTTCGTTGACGATGCGTCGCTCCTGAAAGAAAGCACGTCGTTCTCGCTTGGAAGTGAGGCGGTTGCCTCTTTCCGCGCTCGGCTCGTCGAAGCACGAGCTCCAGTTGGTGAAGTCGAAGGCGCTCCGGCTCGAGCCCGAGTGACTCGTCGTCGAGCCAGAGCCCCCCTTGCGAAACGCAACGACCCGCTCGCGGAGGACAGCGGAGCCAGGCGAAGTGCCCTCGCTGCCCTCATCTGCTTAAGCGCTCAGGGCGCGATTTCGTTTGACGAGCGACGACGATTTTCCTGATGTGGGCGTGCCCCCATCCCACGCGGGGACGCGGTCAGTCGGCGATCGGCCGCGGCTCGCGCGCGCCGAGAGGCACGGAGACGACGCCGACCTTGTCCACGGCGGAAGCGAGAAGCCCGATCGCGCATGGCGCGGCATCACGGAGGCGTACCCCTTCGTGATCTGCCCGCTCGGCTGGGGCGGGAACGAATCGCGGCTCGGATGGACAAACCCTTCCGACACGAGCCAGCGCATCGCCGCGAGCGCTTGGGAGATCGCCATCACGGCGGCGGCCTCCAGCCAGTCCCTGACGCTATGACGATGGAGCCCCGGGCGGCTCACGGTGGCACACGTCGTCCTCGCCGAAACGCGAACGACCTTCATGGTAGCGCCCTGGCTCGGTGCTTGCGTTTGCAGGCGCTCATGCGACCAATGCGCGTCTTTCTCCTGATTGGAATTCTGAGTGCCGCCGCTTGCTCGGGAGCCGTCACCCCCGACTTGCCCAGCCCCGACGCCGGCGGGAGCAGCAGCGGCGAGGGGGCTTCCAGCGGCGCGCCCGGTGCCGCAGCGAACGGTGGCGGGGCCGCCGCGAGCGGATCTGGGACGACGCCCACCGGTGGCCAGGGGACGGGCGGCGCCGGTTCGGGGAGCACTTCTTCCGGAACAGCAACGACCCCAAACCCGCCCGCACCGGTATCGCCCCCCGCCGTCGACGCCGGGGCTACCGCGCCCCCTCCGTCCGGCTCGAACTCGGGAGGCTCGCCCGGTGGCGGCGGAAGCGGCAGCGGAGCAGGCAGCTCCGGCGGTGGAGACCGACCCACCTCGGGGAGCGGATCGAGCTCGGGATCGGGAATGGGCGCAGGAAGCAGTTCGGGGCCGACCCCGAAAGGCCCGGATTGTTCCGGCCTCCCGATTCCGGCCATCGCCAAAATCTGTCCCGACGGCAAAGGCGTCGGGGCGACCTACGTCGTCGTGAACGGCGTGTGCACGCTCGAGTGCCCCTGCCCGTCTGGCCCCACGATCGACGCGGGCACTCTGCCGCCTCCCCCGCCCCCTCCAGCCTCTTGCGCCGTCGACGGGGCGGCGTGCAACCAGGGCGAGGGTTGCGGGAGCAGCGACGGAAACGGCTGCACGAGTTCGTGTACGTGCAACGCGAGCGGGCATTTCCATTGCACGACCGTCTGCGCCCCTCCCCCTCCGCCCCCCCCGTGCGGGACTGCGAACGGCGTCGCCTGCATCGACGCGGGAACGCCCACGGGCTGCGTTCAGGGCGCGGTTTGTTCTCCGAACGAGGGGTGCGGATCGGGCGGTCCGCCGGGGACCTGCAGCACGTCGTGCGGCTGCAATCCCTCGGGCCACTTTCTTTGCAAGAGGACGTGTCCCGACGCCGGAGCGCCCTAGCCGAGAAATCCGGCGATCATGACGGCGTCGTGACGGCTATCGTGACTGCACTGTCGTCAGCGGCGGCGAGGTGCCCCTCAACGCACGCAGCGGACGTAGTCTGCGTTCGACACGTCGTCGCTGTACGCGTTGCCGCCGTAGAAGTAGACAGCCCACACGACGCCGGACGACGCGCCGGCATACGGCGTCGAAGACCAAAACGGACCTGGAACGGTTCCCGGAAATGCCGCGGAGTCGATCGTCGGCCCGGGTGAGGCCACAGTCACGTCCACGATCGTGACGAGCTCCTTAATCGTGGGCAGGCGCCACGTCGCGCCGTTCAGGTTCAACGTCGCGCAGTAGCTGGCCGCGCCGGTCTGGATGTACGTCGACGACGGAGCCGTTCTTTGCCACGTGAGCCTCGTCTCGTTGTCGTAAACCGAGCCGCTGCCGACTGTGTAGCGACCATGCGGCGCGGCCGCGCGACCCGCGTCCACCGTCAGAAGACCCGTGGCGAGGATTGCGGCGCGGAGCAGGCCGGCGAACGACATGGGAAAGACGATACCCGTCCTCAACGCACGCAACGAACGTAGTTCGCGAGCGACACGACGAGGCCGCTCGGGTCGCCGCTGGTGAAGTCGACTGCCCAAGCGGAGCCGGAAGCGGCAGCAAAGGGCGTCGACGACCAGAAGTAGTCCGATGGGGTACTCGGGAAGACCGCGGCGTCGACGCTCGGGCTGAACGCCCCGGGGTCGACGACCGAGAAGAGCTCGACATACGACGGGAGGCGCCAGTTTGTGTGCCCGGCCAGGCTCAGCCCCGCACAGTACGCGACTGCCGCTTCGCGCGCGTATGTCGTCGTTGGCACCGACTGCTGCCACGAGAGCCCGGTCACGTTGTCAGTCACCGTGCCGTCCCCGTTGTCCTTGTAGCTTTCGAGGTTCGGCGCGCCTGCCGTCACGTCGACCTCGGCGTTGGACATCGGCCACTCGGCCCAGTTCGGGTCGAGGCAGGCCGGCGACCCGACGCGTTCACAAACAAGTCCAGTCTCGCATGCCAGCGCGCATTCGCCCGCCCCTGCCGCGCTGGAGCCACTGCCTCCTGACCCCGTGGCGGCAAGCCCCGCGTCCTTGTCCCCCGACATGTTCGTGGGGGGCCGCGGACCCGAACATCCGAGGACGCACGATGCCGCGAGCGCACGCATTCCCCAGCCCCGTGCCCGGCGCCGCACCGGCGCTGCTACGATTGATCGACGCAGCCTCCATGCGGATTTGGGATGAGGGCCAATGGCACCCGATGCGCGTCGGCCCGATGGCATAGTCGTCGATCCAAACGTCTTCCGCGGCGGTGTCAACGTCGAAAACCGTGCCGCAGCTCCTGGCATTGATACGGCGATTTTCCAAGGCTGATCGTCCGAAATCGATGGCGCTGTCTCTCTGCAGGCCGAGCCGTGCAATCAATCACCCGTGCGGCTTCCTGGGCGAGCGTTCAACCGGGTCGACGCAGCAGCTCGACGCGGCACGCTCGACGTAATAGGAAGAGCGAGGTGCCTTTCGAGCTCGACGTCTACCAGCCGCCCAAAGCCGAAGCCCGGCCTCTTCGAAGGCACAAGGAAAGGTCTACACCCCGCCGCAGGTTGGCATTGCCACGTTCCTGGGAGGGCCCATTGCCGGGTCCCTTTTACTCGCGTCGAACTACGCGACGCTCGGACGTCGGTCCGCGCGTACTCAGGCCCTCGTTTGGGGCGTCGTTGGCACCGCTGCCGCGCTTGCCGTGGCCCTCGTGTTGCCGAAGAACATTCCCCATTCGAGCTTGCCCGTGACGTACACCGCCGCGCTCTACCACTTCGCCAAAACCAGCCAGGTCGGGGACTACCAGACTCGACTCGCAACGGCGGGGCGCCAGTCTCATTGGAAAGCCGTGGGAATCGGGGTCGCGAGCCTGATCACGCTCTTCGCCCTGTTCACGCTGTATTTCATGCTCGTGGGCAACGACTCGTAGCGACCAAACATCTCCGAGATGCCTGAATGCCAGTTCGCAGGGTCATGGGACCTCCTGCTTCTTGCCAAGCACAAAGGCCTCGCTCCTACCTTCGAGGCCTCCGCCCTCGTCGAGGAACCGGTAACGGTCGATACTTGAACGAAGGCACGCCGGTGGCGGGGCTTGCCTGACGCCGAGCTGCAGGCTTCGGACGAAAACACATCGAGGACGTTCACATCGACGGTGGCCACCCCCACGTCGTCGTCCGCTTTGGCTCCTGGGACGCGAAGAAGCAGCGCTATCGCCCGCCGAAGGGACGAGCGGGCGAGAAAAAATCACGGCGGGTACCGCTCTTCGGCCTCGCACTAGAGGCAGCCACGGAGTGGCTCAAGCTGCTGCCCACGTATGCGCCCGACAACCCGCTCGGCCTCATGTTCCCCACGCCCGCCGTGAAGAAGGCCGGTCCGGATGGGCAGCGTGACTACCCGGGGGGCTCTCGACGGGTGAGAGAGCCGTCATGACGCCGTCACGACCTTTTCTCTCGATCCCAAAAAGCTGAGCGATCTCGACTGCGCGCCCGGCAGGACTCGAACCTGCGACCAGCGACTTAGAAGGCAGCCGGATTGGGGCACAAACATCGATAAATCCGGGGATCGTGACGGCGTCGTGACGGCCATCTTGGGCGCACTGTCGTCCGCGGCGGCGAGGGAAGCCCAGGCGCTGTCCCGGTGCGTCGAGGCACTCGGCTTGGCGCTTGGGGCGCCGATGCAGAGCGCGGGCGAGAACGCCACGGGCACGGACGATGACCGTCGCGCCCTGCTAGACGAACGGACGGGGTGCGACGCGCCGGGCGTTCGGTGATACGCAGCCGGACGTGATCCTCCGCGATCGGAACGCAAGCAGGGCGCTTGGTGCCAGTTCGGACGTCGAAAGGAGTGACCTGGCGAATGGCAGAGGATTGCGTTGTTTACGACGACGTCATTGCTAGTAAAGTCAGCTTGACTAGCGGTCGCAGCAAGGAAAGCATCCTTTCCTAGCGTTGGCGCCGCGTCACGTCCGCTTCACCAGCGCGCCACGGACCACGATGGACTCTCCAAAGCGAATCACAGGACGCCATGAGCGAACCTCCGCCGGCGAAGAGGAGGTCGCGGCGTTCATTCCGAAACCGCTTCCTCCTAGTGATCCGCCGCTCGTTATGGGCGCCGCGCTTGCACAGCGCCTGCGCGCGGCCGAGCAGGCCCTCGCGCGTCTCGAGCTCGCGGGCGAGATGGTGCCGTCGGTCGACTGGTTCGTCTACGCGTTCGTCCGCAAGGAGGCGGTGCTCTCGTCGCAGATCGAGGGGACGCAGGCGACGCTCGTCGATCTCCTCACGTTCGAGGCGTGGGAACAGCCCGACACTCCGGCCAACGCGGACGTCGAGGAGCTCTGCAACTACCTCGACGCGCTCACATTTGCGCGGAAGGAGCTCGCGTCCTCGAAGGGCCTACCGATCTCCATGCGCTTGCTCAACAAAGTGCATCGCCGCCTGATGCGCGGCGTGCGCGGCGCCGAGCGGGCCCCCGGCGAGGTGCGCCGAAGCCAGAACTGGATCGGCGGAAGCCGTCCCGGAAACGCCGCCTACGTACCGCCGCCTCCCCACGCGCTCGGCGACCTGCTGAGCGCATTCGAGCGGTACGTACACGCCGACGACGACCTCTCGCCGCTCGTGCGCGCGGGCCTCCTACACGTGCAGTTCGAGACGATCCATCCATACCTCGATGGCAATGGGCGCATTGGGCGTTTGCTCGTGGTGCTCGTCCTCGAGCACTGGAAGCTTTTGACGAAGCCGCTCCTTTACTTGAGCCTGTTTTTGAAACGGCATCGCGATGAGTACTACCGCCGCCTCACAGCGGTGCGTGTCGAAGGCGATTGGGAGGGGTGGCTCGACTTCTTCCTCGACGGCGTCGCGACCATAGCGGACGAGGCTGTGATGTCTGCGCGAGAGCTATTCGCGCTGGTCGCGGCGGATCGCGAGCGCGTGCTCCGGCACGCCGGGATATCGATCGTGGCCTTGCGCCTCTTCGAGCTCCTGCCGCGGCATCCCGTCGTCACCGTCGCATCCACCATGAAACTCGTTGAGACGACGAAGCCGACAGCGGGGCGCGCGATCGAGGTGCTCGTCAGCGCGGGAGTCCTTGCCGAGACCACGGGGAAGAAACGCGATCGGTCGTTCGTGTACGAGAAGTACCTCGAGCGGTTGCGCGTCGGCACCGAGCTCGCGCGCGGGCGTTGACGCCGCCGCCACGCAACGACGGTCGCGGGCAAGGCGGCGAAGAGCAGGTCGCAACCCGCTCTGTATAGGTCGGGCCACGTGCACGACGTCCTGGGCCTGTTCCGCTGGACCGACATGGGCGAGGCCCCTCCTGGCAAGTTCGCCGATCCGTCCTGTTCGATCCCGGGCTCGACGACGTCATCAAGCAGTATTTCAGCAACCAGGCCGTCTCAACGACGTTCCTGGGCCGGAGGACGAGCGCCGCCGCCGTCCAAGCGATGTTCAACCGCGACTCGGCGAGCGCCACGAGCGCACGGAGTCCGCGAGTAGGAAGAGGTAGCGCCTCTGGCGCGCCAAGAGGGGGTCAAAGGCGCCTCCCGCGTAACGAGGGGTCGGTGTGTTACAAGCCGCCGTCTCAATTGAGTGTCGCTCGCCCGGGAACGGATCTTCTGAAATCTTTGATAGACTTCTCCGAGTTCGATTCACGATCGAACGGCAGAGAGGGAAGGGCACATGCTGCTCGCGTGGGCGGATGCGCTCAAGTCCTGGATGGGGCATCGCGTGAGGAGGCCAGGGGCTGGAACCGGCCGATCGTTCGCCGCGGATGAAGCCCGCGCGTACGGCTTTGCTTCGCGCGCGCGTCGTTCGATCTTGGTGCTCTTCGCCGCGAGCAGCTGCGGCGGCGCGGTGCGTGACCTGCCGGATGCAGCCACCAAGCGTGGACTCGGCGGTGCCCGACGGCGGCGCCGCCGAGGGGGGCCCCACGAACGAGACAAGCGACCTCGGCTCGGCGAGCCCGGCGGTCGGCGACGGGGACGCGAATGCAGATGCGGGGCAGACGGATGGCGGCGAGAGCGAAGCCGGAGCGGCGGTCCCTTCGCCGGGCCCGGTCGATCCGGCCGTGTCGAAGCAGTGGTCTTGGCAAAGCTGCGGGACGATCCCTCCAACGCCGCTGGCCATCCAAGCGGAATACCTCCCCGACTCCGACGAGCTCGTGGTCTGGTACGCGGACGGAAGCATCCTCGTTCACGCGGCGGGCGGTGGACCGCCGGTGCGTCAGCTCGTCGGCCCGATTGGCGCGTCGGCCTGTCCGGACGGTCCGTCGACGGCTCGCTGCGCCTGGCCAGCCCGTCCGGACTGTCACTCGACGGCACGCTGCTCGCGAGCGGCAGCCTTCAGAATGTCGTGGTTTTGAGCACGGCAGACGGTTCGGAGCTGCGCCGGGTCGCGCAGCCGATCGAGTGTGCGGGCGGCGCCCTGCAGTTTTCGGCGGAGGGCGACTACCTGTTTGAAACGACGGGCCAGACCATGTGTTTTTGGCGGATGGCCGACGGCGCGCTGGTCGCCGAGATGCCTCTCGCCGTGCAGCCGCCGCCGGGCCCTCCGGTTCCGCCGGCTCGGCCCTCACCGAGCTGGCCGTAGGCGTTGAACCCCCAGCACTTCACGGTGCCGTTCGACAAGAGCGCGCATGTGTGGCCGTTGGCGCCGTCGCTGCTGGCGATCGCGGTCACGCCGCTCAAGCCAGAGACGGCTGCCGCTGCCGTTTTCGAACACGGCCACGTTCCATTGGGATAACAATAGTCGGGGCCCGTCGTCCCAATGCCAAGCTCTCCTTCCCCGTTGTACCCCCAACACTGCACCGTGCCGTTGGCGATCAGCGCACAAGCACCATAGCCATTGGCAGTTACCGCAATCGCCGCACCGCTCAGGCCAGAGACGGACACGGGCGCCGTGGAGCCCGTGGTCGTGCCGTTTCCCAGTTGCCCCAATGAGTTGGCGCCCCAGCATTGCACCGTTCCGTTCGAGAGTAACGCGCAGCTGGGGCCGCTCTCCCCGAAATCCGAGGCGGCAATGGACACGACGCCGGTCAGGCCGGCAACGGGCACGGGCACCAAGGCGTTGCTGCCGGCGGTGTTCGGGTCGCCCACTTGTCCGGAGGAATTATGCCCCCAGCACCGGACCGTGCCGTCGGACAACAGGGCGCACTCGTGCTTGGCGCTTCCCGAAATCGCGGTCACGCCGCTCAAACCGGGAACGGTCACCGGGATCGGACTGGGCAGCGTTGTCCCGTTGCCCAGCTCCCCGTCCCCGTTGTATCCCCAGCACTGCACCGTGCCGTTCGCAAGCAATGCGCACGTCTCGAGCTCGCCCGCTGCTAGCGTCGAATTCGGCGACGTGCTCGCCGTGCAGGGTGCCGGGTTCGACGCCGTACAGGTGCCGCCGGCGCACGCGAATGTCCGGTTGCATACGGGTGTGCCCGTACACGCCGTGCCATTGGCGGCAGCAGGATTGGAACACGTGCCGCTCGTCGTGTCGCACGTCCCCGCGACATGGCATTGGTCGCTGGCGGTGCACGTGACGGCGGGACCGCTCTGGCACGCTCCGTTTTGGCAACTGTCGTTCTGCGTGCAGGCGTTTCCGTCGCTGCACGTCGTGCCGTTCGTCGCCACGGGATTCGAGCACAACCCCGTCGCCGTGTTGCACGTTCCGGCCGTGTGGCAGGCGTCTTGCGCGCTGCACGGCGGCGGCGGCGTCCCTGCGATGCAGACGCCCGACGCGTTGCACGTCTCCATTCCGTTGCACAGGTTGCCGTCCGAGCACTGCGTTCCGGTCGGCTGCAGCGGGTTCGAGCACACCCCCGTCGCCGCGTTGCACGTTCCGGCCGTGTGGCACGCGTCAAGCGCCGTACAGGACCTCCCGGTACCCACGCGAGGAACGTCAGGCCCGAGCGCGCAGCGATCTCGGCTCCGAGCGCGCGGCTCTCGAGGTCTCGCAACTTCGCTACCCGGTCCGGATCGTCCGGCTCGATGCCGAGGCGACGCAGTGCCTCGCCGCGCTCCGCAACGGCTTGCCGCATGTCGGCCCCAAGTCCCCAGTAGGCCAGCGTCTCCGTCTCGAGGCGATCGAGCCAGACCGGTCCCCGGTGGACGACCTGCTCCTTGAGCGACAGGGGCTCCTTGCGAACGACGAGCCGGTAGCGAGCAGGCGCGTCGCGAGCCCGCTCGGCGAGCCGGTCGAGCAGGTCCGGCGGCACCTTCCAGCGCGCTGGGCCCTCGGCGGCCACGAGCCCCGCTCGTTCAAGGTCGCGTAGGCGCCGCGCAAGCCCCTGCGCGTCGCCGCCGGCGGATGGATCGACGGCGAAGACGACGCCGCGGGCGCGAGCGACCTCGGCGATCTGCCGGTCCGCGGGACGGACGGCAGCCTCGGGCGGCGTAGCAAGCGAAACGAGATCCCCCACTCCCACCGTCTGCGCACTCCGCGCGTCGAGCGGGACGTAGTACGCGCGCCCCGCGGGCGTCTCGACCACCGCGTAGAACGTGCCCTTGAGCTCATCGGACAGACCCTTGCCAGCCACGCGGCCCGTGACGACCGCCGGCGCCATTCCAGGCTCCGGCGGCAGCGCCTCTCCCGGCCGAACCGCGTCGTAGCGGGACGGGTCGCCTCGCACGGCTGCGTGGATCTGCTGGAGAATGTCGCCGCGCGAGCCGTGATCACGCAGCCGCTTCTGCCAACCTTCGATAAGCTTCCACGACGTTCCCGAGACGCGCTCAGCGAGCCGGAGCCCTTCGAGATGCTCGAGGCGTGCGATGAGCAAGGACTCGTCGATACGTCCGTTCCGTGCCCGCGTGCGGACCTCCACGAGGTGGTCGGGACCGCGGCGCTCGAGCTCCCGGTCCAGCGTCGTAAACCGCTGCTGGGTGACCTCGCGCTCCTTGCGCCCGCCGCACATCCCTTTCCGGCCGCGGCCCGAGTTCCTCGGTGGCCAGCTCCTGGGCGCGCCAGCGCATGCCGGCCGAGATGTAGCCCCGGTCAATCCGCAGCTCCCGCCCATCGCGGTCGATGCCGCGGACGACGATGTGGGCGTGAGGGTGGCTCGTATCGAAATGGTTCACCGCCGCCCATTCCACTTTGCGCCCGAGGTCCCGCTCGATCGTCGCCATCAGGCGCCGCACGTACGCGGTGAGGTCGAGCTCCGAGCCGTCTTCGGGCGAGATAATAAACCGAAACTGGTGTTTCTCGCCGGGACGCGGCTGCTCGAAGATGCTCGCGCGTACCGCCCCTCGCGCGTCGTACAGCGTGCCCTTCGAGCCGTCCTTCTCGACGCCATCGCGCTCGATGTAGCGCACGTGCAAGGCTGCCGCCTTGGCGGCGGTCGGCCCCATACGCAGCAGGTGCGCCTTGATGACCACGCGGCGCGCGCGGGCCTGAAACGGGTGAACGCGCGCCTCGCTGCGCCGGGTCCCTCCGCGGATGCGCGCTAAGACCGCGTTGCGGAACGAGCGCGCTCCGTCCGGCGACCGCCGCGAGCCGCCAGCACCCATCCGAGGCCTAAAAATAGGGAGCCCGTCGTCGCGCGCGATTTCTGTCACCGGATTTCCGTTGTCCTATCCGCCGGTTCCCTCGAAGAAGGCACAATCATCGATTTTTTGTCACCGCAAATGTACTGCCTAATTCATAACTTATATACCAACAGACACACCTTCTTTATCTTGCCCTCCGTATTCACTCCGGGTTTGTGAAATCACGTTGACCGCCATAAGGTCCAAAGTCAACTGCCTGTCAGCGTTGGCCGACAGGTCGTCGACCCCCGAAAGGGGAGCACGGGAGACATTCAAGACCTGATTGAACTAAGTGAAGTGGGTGGGGAGGAGATGGATCGGCAGCAAGACCGAAGCCGCGCCGAGGAGACCTCTGCCGAGCCGGGGGTACGGCACCGGCGACGGAATAGAAGGCCGACGCCGAAGCACGCCGCCCGGGAGATAGGCAATGATGGGTGGTCGTGAGTGGACGTGAAATGGACTCCCGGGGGTGACGATGCGCGCGCCTCGGGCGGCGACAACGGTGATTGCAAAGGAGACAGCGAGGTAACGACGAAGGGGGCGTGCACCGGTCGCTCTTCGTGCCCAAGGAGGACACGAGAGACAGCTGCGCTCAAGGGCTTCCGGGGACGGCAAGGAGATGGAAGCGGGATGAGACGAAGGAGGTTCCCGGCAACGAACGGGGCAAGGGTCGTATCGACTGCGTCAGACATCGGCGTTTCCACGGGTGATGATGCTCTTGGCCACGGTCATGGCGTTTGAAGCGTTCTGCGCAACCGCCGGCTACAGCCTGTTGGCCACCCGCGAAGCCGCTCTCGGTGACGAGGGCGGAGATCCTCGGGCCGTCTCAAAGGAAGGCGCGGTGGCGCTGGCGTCATCAGCCGGGTGGATGATTTGGTAGCGGCCGCGGTGACGGAGCGATAGCGGACCCGATGGCAGCTTCGGAAACGAAACAGCGACGTAAGAGTAGGGTCAGACGTCGGATGACGCGACCGGTGGGGGAGAGCGACGAAGTCGCCGCAGCGAAGGCTCGGCGCATCCTGCGCGAGAAAGGATTCGTACCGCGATGATGTCTGCGACAACCGCAACGCTCGACATGCGCAACATCACTCCGCTCCCGTCCGGCGCCTACCGGGTCCGTATCGAGCGCAGCGGGGCTGTGCTGGGTGGGATCGAGGCGAGCGTGGAAGCCGCCGCGGCCCTTCGCGACGCGATCAAGCGCCAGATCGCCGACGACGATCTCGTTCCCGCTCGCGGACGCACGATCGCGGAGCTCGGGAGGGAATTCCTGGCGTCGCGCTCCGGCAATCGTTCGTCGAGGAGCGACGGTGGACGGTGGCAGCACATTGGGTCGTCGTCTCTCGGAAAGCGGGTTCCCTCGACGGTGACCGTGAAGGACGTCGTGAACTGGCTCGCCGCGCTCCAGACGAAGAAGACGAACTACGACGCCAAGAAGCAGGGCAAGCGCGAGACCAAGCTCCTGTCGCGGCAGACGCGCAAGCACGCGCTCAATCTGCTTCGTTGCTTTTTCGGCTGGGCGGTCGAGCAGGAGCACGCAACGAGCAACCCGTGCGTCGGTCTCCAGGTGGCCCGTCGCGACGGCGACGAGAGCGAGGGTTACCAGGAGGGCTGGTACCTCGATGCGACCGACCAAGCGCGCATGCTCGAGATCCTGAAGGACGGCCCTGAGCGATGGATCGTCGCGTTCGCCATCGGAACGGGGCTCCGCCAGGGCGAGCAGTGGTGCCTGCACATCGAGGACGTTCACATCGACGGTTACGACCCCCACATCCTCGTCCGCTTTGGCTCCTGGGACGCGAAGAAGAAGCGCTATCGCCCGCCGAAGGGACGAGCGGGCGATAAGAAGTCACGGCGCGTGCCGCTCTTCGGCCTCGGGCTACAGGCAGCCACGGAGTGGCTCAAGCTGCTGCCCAGGTATGCGCCCGACAACCCGCTCGGCCTCATGTTCCCCACGCCCGCCGTGAAGAAGACCGGCCAGGATGGGCAGCGTGACTACCCGGGGGGCTCTCGACGGGTGGGAAAGACGCCCGGGAGCTGGTCGAAGGTCGTCGCCAAGCTTGATGTTCCGCGACTCGGACGAAAGCCCTGGTGGCACCTGCTCCGCCACACGTGCGCGTCGTCTCTGGTCTCAGGGTGGTGGGGTCAGCGCTGGCGCTTGGAGGACGTGCGCATGGTGCTCGGGCACTCCTCGGTGAAGGTCACCGAGCGCTACGCGCACCTCGTTCCGAACGCCGTTCAGGGCGTCGCGAACGCCGCTCAGGTCGCCTGGGAGAGCCGTCACAACGCCGTCACGACCTTTTCTCTCGATCCCAAAAAGCTGAGCGATCTCGACGGCGCGCCCGGCAGGACTCGAACCTGCGACCAGCGACTTAGAAGGCCGCTGCTCTATCCAACTGAGCTACGGGCGCGTGCGATGCACAACCTACGGTAAGAACGAAAGAATCGCGAGGACCACGGCACGGTCGATCGGCGCCCGAAGCGCTCTCTACCGCGTCGTTAGCACCGCTGTCACCGCGGACTGGCCGCGAGCCGCTCGATCGCAGCGCGAAGGGGTCCATCCGCGCGACGTGCGCATACCGCTGCGTGGTCGTCAGATGCGCATGGCCCCCGAGCGGCTGCACGGTCGGCGCCGCGAACACACGCAAGGGCGGTCGGGACGCGTCGTGAGCTCAGTCAGCGGCAATTCTGCAACGGGACCAAATTTGCGGGTGCATCAGCATTTCGACACGCGCCGGCCCGGCCCGATACCTCGCGACGCAGCCGCGCTGGTCGCACGTCGGTTGAATCGAGAAAGTCGCGCAGCGCGGCCACGAAGGCGTCCGGCTTTTCGTGATGCGGGTAGTGTCCGCAAGCCTCGAAGCGCGTGACGCGCACGCCGTCGACAGCTTTCGCGAGAGCCTCGGCGTGCGAGATTGGAATGACTGTGTCGCGTTCTCCCCAAAAGACCGCGATCGGCGGCAGCGTGGACAGCTCGTGGGCCCTCTGAAAAAAAGTGCGCCGCTGACCGCGCCAATCGACGATGTCGCGCACAGTTCGGGCGAACGCGCGCGCGGAGCCGCTCTGCGCGTTGATCGCGCAGAGACGCGCCGTGTCCTCGTTCGAGAGCACGTCCCCAGTCAGTTTTACGGCGAGCCTCGTGCAGGGCCCCATGAACGGCTGGCCCAATCGCTCCACGACGAACGGGATGGAGGCCAGGCGCAGGGACACGGCGATTTGGCGACCGAGCCCGCCGGATGAAACGAGGACGAGGCGGCGGATCCGCTCAGGGCATTCGAGCAACATCATCTGCGCCACTCCGCCGCCCAACGAGTGGCCCACCAGGTCTGCGTGTTCGACGCCGGCCGCCTCAAGCCAACGCGCCATCACGTGCGCGTACCAGCGCAGCTCGTAGGATGCGTCGGGACGGGCGGACAGTCCGTGCCCCGGAAGGTCGGGCATGAGTACGCGCCGATCGCCCGCCAGCCGAGGACCGAGCTGCCTCCACGTGCGGTAGCAGTCGTTCAAACCATGCAGCAGCACGAGCGGTGGCTTGGCGGTAGATACGCCCAGCTCCGCCCAGTGCAGTCGCACCCCTTCGACGCGAGCGAATCGGTGATGCCACTTCGTGGGCGTTGGCGATCGGTCGCCGCCGGTCACGAGTCCAGGTTCGCGCAAAGGTGGGTGGATCCGATCAGGCGTTCGCATGACGCGCTGCGTTTGCACGCAGTGCGCCAATTGACAGAAGCCTAGGGGTTCTGCGACGAAAGTGGTCGTCGGCACCGCGCAACACGGCGCGTCCCCATCACATCGGCGTTGCCGAGCACGCCTCGCCATTGCGAGCGCTTGTGCGGGGACGCGCAATTTGTGCGCGTGCTACGGGGACGTTCGCAGTCTGTGTCGTCCGCATCCGCTCTTGCTTTGCAAAGCTCGGCCCTTTCAGCGCGCCGAGTTCTCTCTCGCGCCGGCGACGTCGAAATCCCCTGCTGATGTTACGCCGCGGGTTGCGGTGTACCCTCGCCGCGGAGCGGTGGTGACGCGGGACTGCGTTATACGTTCCCCCTATGCCACGGCTTGCCATGACCATTGTGCACCGGCTGGGAAAGGACGAAGCCCAGCGGCGTCTGACGGCGAAGCTGAACGCCATTCGCGACCTCTACGGACGCCAGGTGAGCGATCTGCACGAAGAATGGCACGAGAACACCCTGTCCTTCGGCTTCAAGGCCGTCGGGATGAACGTGGCTGGCGTGATCGAAGTCGACAACACGGACGTACGACTTTCCGCCCAAGTGCCTTTTGCCGTGATGATTTTCAAAGCCATAATCGAAACGCGTATTCGTGCGGAACTCGGCCACTTGCTCTCGTGAGCGCAACGCCCCCAATCGTTCGATCGCGCCCTGGGCCGTGATCCCGTCGACTGCGAACATTCAGCGTCAATATCATCGGAGTTGGCTGCGGACACTCGTAGCTCAACTGGTAGCCGATCCGGATTTGCATGACTTTCCTCAAGGTGTTGTAGCCGCCGTCACGCGGCCGCGCGCGACAGAAACGGGCGGCGACTCGGATTCAAGCGTGATTCGGAGCGACTCGATGACGCTGGCTCGCAATCGAGTCCAGCGACCCTTCGTCCCAATGACCAGGGCCTGATTGATCTCGAGCTCGACACCGACGTAGGCGTCAGGCGAATGGCGCAGACGGAGGTAAGAAGTGAGCCCGTCGCCCTTCCCATAGTACGGATAGTTTCGGCGCACTCTCAGCTCGGGCGCCACACGTTTTATCGCCGCCTTCCAGAGCCGACAAAAGGCGGATTCGCCGGGTCGCACGGGATCGTACAGGAGCCCAACATCCGCGCGCCGCACCTTGCCATGCAATCGGGGCGTGAAGCTGTGGGATGAAATGTGAACGACACGACGCCCGCAACCGATGGCCTTTGCGACCAAACGCTCCACCTCCGAGCGGTAGGGCAGATAGCAATCCCGGAGCATTCGTTCGCGCTCCACCGGCGACAGTTCGCGGTAGACCCTCGAAATGTCACGGTGACCGACCGAGCGGTTCAGATCGACAAGCAGACGAGTCACGGTCGAGGCGACCAGCGGCGCATCGAAACACTGCGAGATTTCCTGGGCCATCAGGAGGGCGCCGAAGTCGAACCCACGATGGGTCTCGAGCCTTCGCCCCGAGCGACGGAATAGGTGGGCGTAGCGACGGGGGACGCGGTTGCCGCCGTGCTCGCACGTGACCAAGAGCGAAGTTTTCACGTTACCATTCGAGTTGTGAACGCCGCTTGAGCGCGGAGCGAACTTCGACACGACGAGTCACTTGGGCGCGTCCGCGAGGTTGGTGGAGGGAAACCACGTTGACGGATGGCGGCGCGTCGCGCCAGTTCGAAACGAGGCGCGTGCGAGCGTGGGCGACGCACGAAGGAGCTGCATCACGTTGCAATCGCGACGTGCGATCGCGCGCGCAAGAGCGAGGAGATCGTCGGGCGGGGGCATCGGTGGGTCGCGCTCGTCGGGCCCATTCTCGGCGAACCGACGCTTTCGCACCACCGGTGCAGCCCGGTCGCGCTCGGAGATGGGCGCGACGGGTCGTGACGCCGTCCCACGCTCGAGCGCGCCGGGCATCAGCTCCTCTACTTGCGCATTGCCTTGAAGCCCGCGCGCAGCTCTTCTGCGAAGAGCTGCGGCTGCTCCCACGCGGCGAAATGCCCGCCCTTCTCAACCTTGTTGTAATAGACGAGCTTGGGATACGCCCGCTCTGCCCAACTCCGCGGGGCTTGATAGAGCTCTCCAGGAAAGACGCTCACCGCGACCGGGATGGTGACGCTCTTGACGTCGAAGAACGGGAGCTTGTTCTCCCAATACAGGCGAGCCGACGACACCCCCGTGGTAGTCAACCAGTAGAGCGTGATGTTGTCGAGCACGTCGTCTCGTGTGAGTTGGCCCTTGGATTGTCCGTCCTTGGACCTGCGCATGGCCTCCGTGATCGCCGCGGCCGGCTCGGCATCACCGTCGCCATGGTCGATCAGCCATGCAGCCAGGCCGACCGGCGAGTCCGCAATTCCGTAGAGCGTTTGCGGACGCGTCGCCATCTCGAATGCCCAATAAGCGCTTGTCGCAAAGAAGCTCTTCAGCTTCTCGTACGTGCGCTTCTCTTCGTCGGACAGACCGGATGGCGGCGGACCGCCGGACGCGATGGCCTTCGATACGATGGCTGGAACCGCACCGGGCATGCTCGTGTGAATGCCGACCAATTCCGGCGGGGTCTGTGTCGCCATCACATCCGTGACGACCGCGCCCCAGTCGCCGCCTTGCGCCACGAATCGCGTGTATCCGAGGCGCTTCATCAGCACGACCCAGGCGCGCGCGATGCGGCCCGGATCCCAGCCGGTGGCCGCAGGTTTGCCGGAAAAGCCGTAGCCTGGCATCGAGGGAATCACGACGTCGAAGGCATCCTCTGCGC
>Ga0265319_1000530_pt1 | contig 26131 bp, 19 predicted proteins | sample 4824metaG_FD_192443 | JGI IMG/M metagenome (GOLD analysis project Ga0265319, IMG submission 192443) | Rhizosphere microbial communities from Carex aquatilis grown in University of Washington, Seatle, WA, United States - 4-8-24 metaG | ecosystem: Host-associated > Plants > Roots > Rhizosphere >...
TCGACTGGAGTTGATTGCTGACGAGCCGGATCGGGTCAGCAGGAAGCGGTCGCTGTGAATCACTTTCCGGATGTTTGCGTCTGAACCTCCAGCCGGCCGGCGAGGGTTTTTCTTGCCCAATCTCTACCTATCTTTTATCCCCCTTGATTTTTGTTTCTTTTTCTCCTACACTCACATGAGGGAGTTGGTCTTGTGGGCAAGTCTATTATCCACGATCACCGGCTGGGCGACAGAAATGCACACTTCGCGAAATCCATCGCATTGGGGTTTGGTGTACGATCCCGCGCTTCACAACTATCAATATCGACCATCTAAGTCGCAACAAAACTATCTTCGTACCGTAGCCGCACGCTTGTCCACCCAACAACCGCTTGATATGCGGAGAACGCCGCGCGTTCATCCCTTTTTGTTTTTTATTCCGCGGTAAAGACGTTCGCAGAGAGAGGAGTACTTTATGAAAAAGGAAATATTTCCAGCTCTCGTCATTGCTGTCTCCGTAACTATTGTATCAAGCTGTCGAACAAGCACCACCGGACCGTCGGATGGTCCACCGCCTGCGGGCAGCCTTGGAACGATGGAAAAAGCTATTGCCGCATCGGACAATTCATTTGGCTTCAAGCTCTTTGCACAGATCAACAAAAGCGAACAAAACAAGAATGTGTTCATTTCTCCTTTTAGCGTTTCAACGGCATTCGGCATGCTGCTCAATGGCGCGAACGGTCCGACGCTCGATTCATTGAAGCAGTCCCTCGGCGATGCGGGAATGTCATTGAACGATATCAACAACGCGTACAAGAACAGCTCTGCTTTCTTAACAGCACTTGATGCGAATGTTAGCTTCCAAAATGCAAATTCGATTTGGTATAGAAACGGATTCCTGGTGCTGCCTGAATTCTTGAGTGTCAATAAGAACTATTTCGATGCGGATGTTGCCGCTCTCGATTTTACTCAACCAAGTGCGGTGCAAACCATCAACAATTGGGTGGACACAAAAACAAACGGCAAAATTCCGTCAATTATTTCCGGTAGTATTCCGGGCAATGTCAGAATGTATCTCATCAATGCCATCTATTTTAAAGGAGCGTGGAAGTACGCGTTCAACGCATCGGCCACCAAGGATGCGTCGTTCACATGCGCAGACGGAAGCCTTGCGACGTGCAAGTTAATGAACCAGGAAAAAACCTTTGCGTATTATGGCGACAATACTCTGCAGGCGATTGATATGCCGTACGGCGATGGGTCGTTCAGCATGACGGTCGTATTACCAGCCGCTGGAACTTCCGTTGACCAGTTTGCATCGGCATTAACACAGCAGCAATGGGACGCAATTATTAGCAAACTAGATTCATCAGCGGTTGAGTTATACATGCCGAGGCTCACGATGGATTTTTCCAAATTATTGAAGAATGATTTGACGGCGCTCGGCATGGGGATCGCATTCGATCCTGATAGAGCGGACCTTAGCCGTATCAGTCAACTGGCCGGGCTCTTTGTTACCGATGTAATACACAAAACGTATGTAGCTGTTAATGAAGAAGGGACGGAGGCTGCGGCGGTGACATCGATCGTCGTCGCTGTAAAAGTTAATGTTCCAAATCCGGTGATGCGCATTGATCATCCGTTTATTTTTGCAATTCGTGAACATCAATCGGGAACAATTCTGTTTATAGGCAAGGTAACAACTCCTGCCGGGCCGTAGGTCAAGATTGCGGCACCCGGCACAATGATGATCCATGCGCTCATAATATTTCTTATTTGACAGTTCAACAAGGGAAGGAAAAAAATGAAAAGAAAATTATTGCATCTTTTTGTGATGAGCTTGGCAATCGTGAGCATTTCACATGCTCAGTATTCTCAATTCATAAGAAATAGTGCGGCACCGGACCGGGCGAAAACTCGGGAGTTGGCTGTTCAGTATATTGCTCATGCTAACGAAGCATGCTCTGACACCGTTTTCATACCAAACTCTGGCCCCGGCATTATTGAAGCAACAATTAATGGTGATACGACGAATAGCGGAAGCAGAACGGATTCGATAAGAGTCTATGTGCTTCAGGAAAATCAGTTGTATATTCAAAATGCAGCCATTGTCGTTAACGACCCGACAGGAATACTAACTATTATTGGCCACCCGGATCCGAATGCGCCCGGACCGGGAACGAAGCCAGTGATCGTGCTAAAAGGAGTTAATGGCGTTGATCCAGGGACGAACACAGTTGTCGGGAGTCTGAAACTGGATAACCTTTATATACAAAATCAATTTACGAATGACGGCAATATTAATGACAACCTTTGGGCTTGCTCAACCGCCCTTGGCTTGCCCCAATCAGTGAGTGCAAATGACTGCTTGTTTGAGTTTTGCAGCCTTGCTACCTTCTCCTGCGACGGCTACACGAACGGAGCCAAATTTAGATTCACGAACTGCTATTTTCGGAACATGTTTAACCCGAATCAATGGTGGGGTGGAAGAGTATTTTATTGTAGGCAAGCAATCGATACGGTGTGGGTTGAAAACTGTACCGTAACGGACGGGGGAATGATCTTCTTGCAATCCAATGCTCTCTGTAAATTTGCGTATTACAACCACAACACGATTATAAACAGTAATCAGAGCTGGCAGGTAGGAGCATATTATTTTGAAGGATACTGGGTCAACAATCTTTTCATCAACCAGAATTGGGTCGGTGAAGATTATCCTAATGAAATAACGCCGGGCGGAGTGGATCCTGACCCCGGAATGCTGGAGGGAACTATCAGTCTTGACACGATAACTGTTCAAGGCGGGTTCTCAAAGCACGCAAGAATCAAAATACAACCCTATTTTTTGAATGCTGATTCATCGATCAACGAAGCATTATGCGGTCTCAATAATATTAAGGCCCTCGTTGCCAACAACGTGCTGTGGACGGACACCGTATCGCTTGAACCGTACTATAAGAATAAGAAGGTGGGGCTTTACGGTCCTTACGGCACCGCATTTATCGACACTTGCCCTTCATCCTGGATCGGGTGGACAACTCCGTCAAATCCTCCGTACCCGGTCGTCAATATCCCCAATATCTGGATGAACTCACGCACAGCAGCACTATTCTCTGGCGTCTACAACAAAATAATGCAAAGAGACAATCATGTTAATGTGCAGGTTCAGACTGTTACTCCGGCTATAGCCGATGCAGCAACAGCGGACCAGATGGCACGGTGGAATGCCGAGCAGTGGGCCGTCCCGGGTTTCACGTCTTCAACAAATAACATCCTTCATAGCAAATACATCTTTGGCGATTACGACCCGACTACCATTCCGGGATATAAAACAGAAGACGGGAATGGAATCACAAAATTCACCGACCTGAATGAAAATTTTGCTCAGTCCGGAACACCGATCTTGTCTACAATTGATAATTTACCGATAGGTGCTCTAATCTGGGATGATGCCAGACTTGCCGCCTATAATTCTGCGAATGAATTTCAATCAGTGTTGCATTTTTACCCTATCTATGAATATCCAGATACTATTAACGCTGTAAAACCTTCACCGGCATTGCCTCACAGCTATGCGCTTTCACAGAACTATCCGAACCCGTTCAACCCGACGACATCGATTTCATTCAGTCTTCCCCAACGGTCGTATGTTTCATTGAAAGTGTTCGACATAATGGGAAGAGAAGTAGCTACGATTGTTTCGGAAGAGCTGCCGCCAGGCAGTCATTCGCGGCAATGGAATGCGTCGGTGTTTGCAAGCGGTGTGTATTTTTACCGGCTCGCGGCGAAAGCCACATCTTCGGGACAGACGGCATCGTTTACAGAAACGAAGAGACTATTGCTTCTCAAATAGTTGTCATGCTTCAATCTCTCTTCCAAACGGACTTTGGCAAAGAGTTGACAGACGGAAAAACTATGTTCCCTCCCCTGAAAAGTGCGGGTCGGGGCGGGGTCGATGCCGGGGAACGGGCCTATAGATTTGCATTTTTCTCTTGATTTCCTCTTTATGTCTCGCTAATTTGACCGCCGTTACACAACATCGCCAAACGCATAAGAAACACAACCCCCGTATCTAGATGGAAATAACAAATCGAAAAAAGAACGAAGCCGCTTGATTCCTGCTCGGCAGGATGAAGAAGGTTTTTGTGCCTTATCTCGATCCCAAAGTCTCTTTGGGGTCGAAACACTTCTGCCCGAAGAAAACAAATTCATATCCGACAATGAAAGGACGAGAAACCATGACGTCTCCCGAACGACTCAATTTAGTTGCCCCGTGCGGTATCGATTGCGGGATTTGTGAACTCTATACTTGCCGGAACGATGCCCGGCTTTTCAGTGCTTTGATGTTGAGGGGAATACCGATGGACAAGATACCCTGCGATGGATGCCGGTCTATCGGAGGGAATTGTCCTGTCATAAAAGGAGAATGTGAAACAAGCAAGTGCGTAACGGAAAAAAAAGTGGAATATTGTTTCGAGTGTTCGGAGTTTCCCTGCGCTAAATTGCATCCCTCATCGAAAAAAGCAAACGTCCTGCCGCATAACATGAAAGTCTACAACCTTTGCACCATTAATCGGGATGGGGTCGAGGCCTTCGTTCAAAAATCATCCGAGATCAAAAAAAGATACTACGCCGGAATCATGGAAATCGGCAAAGGTCCGCAGCTCGTGGATTGAGAGGTTGGAGTGTACAACACGCTATCCGATTGCTGCCAACAATCGGGTAGCGTCTTAGCGTAAAACTGTTCCCGTTCCCAAAGTCTCTTTGGAACGAGATGTAAACTTCATTTCTCAGGTTCTCAATCTCCGGCCGGAGACCATTCATTGAAGCGGGGAAACAAAACCGCACGTGTCTTCGTATCTCCTTATACGCAATCATTATGATATTCCTTTTTCGGTAAAGAAAGAAAAACTAAGAATGAAAAAACGAAATATTTCTTAGCAATGCTGGGCGTCCTCATTACCGCGTTTGTCATCTACCTTTCTATTGACGGCTTTTCCATTTTTCGTGATACTTGGACAGTTGTCATGGAGCAGCATCATCCCGTGAAGGACGAAAACATCGATGCAAAACTCCCCGCGCAGTCGCTTCATGATGACATGGAATGTCTTCGCACAACAATCGAGCATGTCGGTGTCAATCCTTATCTGAACATCAGCAAAAAAGAATTTTACAGAAAATTCGACAGCGTTGAAGCAGGAATTGACCGTCCCATCACTACCAAGGAATTCTATAAAAGAATCGTTCCTCTTGTTCATTCACTGAAAGACTCGCACACATCTTTCATGTGGAGTGAATTCCAGGACCATTATTCAAAAACCGGCGGGAAGTTTTTCCCGGTCACGGTCGACCTCGGGCTTGATGGAAGGATCTATGTTGACCGTGATTGCGGATCGAACGGGCTCATGAAAGGAACCGAGATCAAATCTATCAATGGGATACCGTCGGCGAAAATCTTTCAAACGATACTATCATTCGAAAAAGGCGCAACCTTCTATCCGCGTGTGAAGAGCGCCCAGGATAATTTTCGCTGGCCGTTATGGGAGGCTTATGATTTTGAAGGCCCGTTCGAATTCAAACTCTCCGGCAGGACAATCACCGTCCAAGGTATTACACAAGCAGAACTCGACAAAAGCAATGTGCAGGCACCGGCGGAGAATAATCAGGATGTTGCATACACGCGCATGGCGGCGAGAACGGGTTTGCTTTCAGTCAAGACATTCCTGACAGATCCCATGGTGTTCTCCGGCCAAATTCAAAAAGCCTTTGCCGATATTCACAAGGACAGTCTTACAAACCTGATTATTGATATCCGGGATAATGGCGGCGGGAGTGAAATCAATGGAGCAATATTGATCGACTATATTTGGGATAAGCCGTATCGGATGAGTTCACAATTCATGCGGAAAAAAAGCCGGGAATGGGTTGCATTCTACTGGACAACCTACAAGTTGTGGATCAGGCCGATTCTTTCGTTTGGATTCATATCATCCATGAACGATGAAGCAAAGGTGATGTTCTCAACGTATGGCAAAACGCCGATCGGAGAGGTCGACACTGTTGAAATGCCCGAGACATAACCGACCGCAAACCCGCTCCGGTTTCACGGCAATGTCTGCGTTCTCATTAATCACAATGTTTATTCTGCGGCAGTAGGATTTGTAGGAGCGGTAAAAGATTACCACATTGCAACGCTTATCGGAGAAGAGACGGGGAAAATACAAATGGCTTTGGAGATCTCTATCCTTTTGATCTTCCGAGCAGCCGTCTTTTTGTCATTGCGTCAACGACATTCATGCTCAGACCGAGCGGCGATCCGACAATGCTTCATGGCGAAGTGCCCGACTACGAAATGTCCGAGGGCGGAGAAGGCTCACGACAGGGGGTGGATGCGGTGCTAGAATTTGCGAAGAAGACGGACAGATGGCAACGGCAATCCGCCGTAGGGAATCAGTGAGTTGTGGGTCATACCATGATCTATGATAGTAGAATAAGAGGATCAACAATAGTGGAAATGGTGCATTTTATACTACAGACTGGAACTGGTAGAATGTATGCAGGGGGTAATTAGATAAGTTATCTGGAATCACCATCATATCCTTCACCCTTATTCAGAACTACCTCAACCCGCTTAACCCTGCGATCAGTTATCAGTAAACAGTTATTTGACGCTGAAGGTGTCGACATACTCGGGCGGGAAGTGACAACACGTGTGAATTAGACAACGAAAAAAAGCCCCGGTGAATCCGGGGCTTACTTTTTCATTCGCTTCCGTACCGCAATCCTGCGGCAGTTGTTCGGGACTGGACGTCTCTGTCGTCATTCCATCCCGGGACATCATGCTGACCGCCGCGATGCGATCTCCTGCTATTTCAACAAGACCAATTTCTTTGTCATAAGATAACTGCCGGATCGCAGTCGATAAAAATAGACCCCGCTTGCGAGCGCCGAAGCATCCCATTGTATCAAATGTTTTCCGGCCTGCATCTCTTCCGAGCGGAGCGTCGCGACCTCCCTGCCTACGATGTCATAGATTTTTAGCGTCGTTAGAGCGGCAGAAGGAAGAGTGAAAGAAATTGTTGTCGCCGGGTTGAATGGGTTGGGGTAGTTTTGAAGCAACTCGAAACGGCCTGGAATCACGGCTGACTTCTTGTTCCCGACCGCCGAGACTCCCCCGCTCATCGTGTGGAGGATCGTGCCATTGTCACCGACTGACCAGCCGTTGTTTGCATCGACAAACTGGACGGCATTGAGATTATTATTCCCGGTATTCGTTAATTGTATCGTCCACGCCGTCCCCCCGTTTGTAGTTTTATAAATATTTCCATTACTTCCGGCAACCCATGCCGTCGAAGCATTTATGCTATACACGGAATTAAGGATGTTCACATTGGCGATCGATTGCGTTGTCCAATTGCTGCCTCCATTCGTCGTTATATATACCGTGTTGGAAGCCCCTACCGCCATTCCATTATTGACATCTACAAAATGTACTGAATACAATGTATTAGACGCGCTAAACTGTGAATTCCATGTCCCGCCGCCGTCTGTCGTCACGTAGATTTGGTTGCTGCATGCAGCCCAACCCATGCTCGCATCTACCATAGACAAAGAGTAGCATTGATTATAGCTCGGGCTTTGAGCCGTCCATGTTGTTCCGCCGTTTGTTGTTTTCAGGATTGTTGCTTGGCTTGACCCTCCAACAGCCCATCCATTGTTCGCATCGACAAATTGAACCGCTTTGAGATCACCCGCCGTCGTCGAATTCTCAGACGTCCAACTGCTGCCGCCATTGGTCGTTTTCTTAACAATCCCGCCATTGCCGACAAACCAGCCCGTTGAGGCATCGAGGAAATAGATTCCGTTGATATTGTTTGAGGTATTCGTTGTTTGGCTTGACCATGAGGCGCCGGCATTCACTGTTTGCAGCATCGTTCCGTTTGAACCGGCAACCCATCCGGTCGTGGAGTTCACAAACGATACTGCCATTAACGAATGACCTGTGTTACTTGTTTGAGGCAGCCATGCAAGTGTTCCAACCTTTATGATGACATTCTTATCGCCCGGTTGAACTTGTGGAATATTCCGATCATAGCCCTCTGTTTGAGGAAGGTCATCGATGCCGAGGCTGTAGTTAGAGAATTTCTTCGTAACGTGGAGCGTAAAATTACCTGTGTTAGGATCGGAGCTGGCATTGGTCTGTCCGCTATCCTGTGCATACGTATAGAGTCTAAAAGATGTACCGCCAGGAGCATGGCCATCTACAGTCACCTTGCCGGTGATGGAATCATCGGCAATATGTGCGACTAGATCAACGCGCAAACTGTCATATTGATGAAGAGAGATTGCATCGATGTAGGGCGGAAAGTACGCCGGAGCAACTCCATCACTATTTGCTTGTAAATTCCAAATGGGAGATGATGTGATTTCACTTAATGTATAGCCAAATTGGAAAAAGCCGTTTGCATCAGTCGTTGCGTTCTTATTGCCTCCACCATATCCAAAATATTGTGGATTGGAATTGATTATTACGTTTGGCAACGCCCGTCCATCTTCTCCCTTCAAATAGCCGACGAGTTTCGCTACCGGCGGGAGGTAGGTGAAGTTTACGTTTGAATAACTCTGTGATAACGTAAGCGCTGTATCGCTAGGCGTGATAATATAAGGGGAAAATTTATCTGCAACCATAATTGTCACTCGTTGACCGCTTGTAGAGGCGTTAAAATTGATAACATAATTGCCGCCGGCATCTGTCAGAGCCATCCATCCAGGTCCGTTGTCTCCTGTTTCAACAAGAATGTTCTGCAAATTGAAAGCAGGCGGTAAAGTGACCTTGCCAGAAATAGTGAATGCAGGCGATGGCATAGCCGTAACCGTTCCGGCGATGGTTTGTCCGACACCGTTGTTAGTAAATTTCAGGAGGTATTGAGCAGGTGCTAATCCGAAATTTGCCATTGTGAAATAGCACTGGCCGTTCGCAACGCTATCCATATCACCTGGCCCGCTATCTCCGCTAAATAGGCCATCAGTTTGGGTGAATGTACCGAATAGTTGCTTGTCGCTTGCGGGATCAATAGTGCCGTTTCCATTGATGTCGATCCAAATTTCACATTGCGCAGTCCCTCCAACCGGAAGATCATATTTCCAATTCAAGGTGCCTCCTTGCTGGAAAGTAAAATCCGACGAAGAGCCATTGACTGTCAGGTTTGTCACCTGTGCAAAAGAGGTTGACGCAAAAGCGTAAACTAAACAAATTATAGAGCAAACCAGATATCGCTTTTTCATACAATAGACCTTTCTTGATAAAGTCAGTACTGACGCCGTTTATCGGGGCACAGGTGAGGCCAAGTGCGCCACCTGATCAAACTACTCAGATCAACGGTCAAGCCGCTTCATCATTCCGCCACCAAAATATAAAAGCCCCTGCCGGCATTCGCCAACGGAGGCTTTTAGATTTCTCAGTCTTTTACAGTTTATTACATTCCCTGCACGCAGAAAGCTTCGTACGACAAACTGGGCCCATGATCAATGGAATAGTATAGACTAATGCTAGACCATTGTCAATACGTGGGGCAACCTAGGTTGTCTGTCATCACTTTGACAAATTGGAAGATTATCGACTCATTCGTCGATGACTGGAAGCCCTCGCATGATGCGCTCTCGACGCCGAAACAATATAACCGTAATTCCCCGGCCCTTCATCTCTCCTAATTTTCCCTCGCCTTCATCGTGGCATCCCCGTTGTTCCTCAAGCAGAGGCGACTCGCATGGATCGTTCCATCTGGAGGTTTCGTGAAGATGCTCGGTTGTTGCTCTTAATATTTTCTCTGTATATTTTCTGCACAAATCTTGATTCTCTCTGCAAATCGAGATACCTTCCTACACTTCATCATCATTTCAGAGGATCGAAACAGATGATATCCTCCAGGCGACTTTTGATCGCTCTCATGTTTCCCGCTTGCGCCGCAGTGTCCGGCGCAAATCCTGTGCATGTATGGGAGAAGCAAGAGGTCACGCTTACTGCTGCAAATTCATACAAAAATCCATACACGGATGTCATTGTCTGGGTGGATCTCACCGGTCCAGGATTTGACAAACGAGTCTATGGTTTCTGGGATGGCGGACAAACGTTTCGCGTTCGTCTAGTTGCGACGGAACCGGGCACATGGACATGGAAAAGCGGATCGTCTCAGTATGATCCGGGTCTCGCCCACAAGGCGGGCTCATTTGTAGCAGTGGCGTGGACTGAATCAGAGAAGACTGCGAACCCTCTTCGCCGGGGATTCATTCGTTCGACGGCGAACAATCACGCACTTGAGTACGCTGACAGCACTCCCTTTCTCGTCATAGGAGATACGTGGTATTCTGTAGGAACGAACCGTTTCCGATGGTACGATGACGAAAAAGAGAGGCCGATCGATTCGACGGCAGGATTCAAAGATTACGTGCGCTACCGCAAAGCACAGGGATACAATTGGGTCAACGTCATCGCGGCATTTCCTAACTGGATGACTGACGCAAAGCCGTGGCACATCGTCATGGACGATTCAGCAAAGACGACCGTTCGTTCCGCCTGGCTTGAATTCGGTACCGGGAGTGCGAAGAACATGGACAACGAAGGGGGGAGGCCGTTTTTCTTCCCGGGAAAAGTGCCGGGATACGAGGAGCAGTATCCTGACGTGGACCGGATCAATCCTGCGTATTTCAAGTATCTTGACAGGAAAATCGATTACCTCAATGCGAACGGTTTTATCCCGTTCATCGAAGTTTCGCGGCGCGACGCCGGGCTTTGCTGGTACAAGTACTACGGATGGCCAGACTCGTATGCCCGCTTCATCCAATACATTTTCGCCCGTTACCAGGCCAACAACACCGTCCTCAGCCCGATCCATCTGGACATCATCGACGAGACTGTAAGTCCGGATGACTATACTGCGGCAATTCATACCGTCGAGAAAAAGTTTGGCATGCCGCCGTTTGGAACATTGCTCTCCGCAAACGCGAATCCATCGACGCTTGAAAACTGGGGGGAGGGTTCATGGGTCACACTCCACCAGATTGGCAACATGCGCGAGCACGACAACTACTGGTATCTCACCGAAATTTTCAATCTGAAGAAACCGATGCCCGCGTTAAACGGGGAGCCATACTATGCAGGCTACCGGGACGCTCGAGGCCCCGGATCGGCAAACTACACGCGCGGAGCGGCGGGAGGCACAGAGCGTGACGACGCCTTTGTCCGTTCGGGTATCTACGGAAGTTTTCTCTCCGGCGGACTTGCCGGACACGTTTACGGCGCCGAAGGAATCTGGGGCGCCGATATCGAACCATCCGCACCTGTGCATATGTGGGATGCTTTCCGATGGCCATCGGGTGCACAGATGCAATACTTGCAGACCTTCGCATTTTCGATCGGACGGCGTTACCAAGATCTTGTTCCGTTGCCCGATCTGGTATCTCCAAACAAAACGCAGGTTACGCTCGGATATGAAGGATGGGCATATTGCGCACGCACCGATGATAAGGAACTTTTTCTCATTTACTTTGAAAAAGGGTGTCCGCAATCTAAAATCCGAGGTGCCAGGCTTAACAGTGAGTACCGGGCACGATGGTTTAATCCGCGCGATGGTTCTTGGATGGACGCGGGTAACGGGCTGGTGTATGCCAACAAGATCGGCATGATCGCTTTGCCTCAACTTCCGGGGGATGAGGATTGGGGACTCCGGCTTATTTACGAAGGCCCCGCCACAAAATCATATTGACCGGCGAAAGGATATACAATTGGAAAAATTCAAATTTTTCTGCTCTTATTTTTGGCTCTTCCTTTTTTGCCTCTTGATCGTTCATAGTGCAAAAGCACAAGACGATTCGAGCAATGTCATCCATTTTGGAAATGGATACAAAGAATATCACTATGGAATCCCATTCCTCTATCTGAAAGGAACAGATTACGAGGTCGGTCTACAGTATGGCCATCTGCTTCATGACGAGCTAAAAACTCTACACGGTGAATTCGAAAAGTTTAAGCAAAACATGATGGATAATGAAATAAAATATCTTCCATGGTACCAAAAAGTATTTGCCAATCTCTTCGGAGGAATAGTGTTTAGGCATACAATCAACACGTATGCCGATCACCTACCTGACAATATCCAGGACCAAATACGGGGAGCCGCTGAAGGCTCCTCTTTGCCGGAGTCCTTCTTCCGGGAAATTCAAGTCATCGCCGATTTGTATTCACACAGCTGCGAGGCCATAGTAGTCATAAAGGGGAATCATACATATCACTGTCATAATCTTGACCAGCCGATGCCGCTCAGCATGATTTCAAAATACGCGGTTGTTGTAAATTATGCTATAAAAGGAAAGCAGAAGTATACGGATCTTGGCTTTGCCGCATGCCTGATGATTACTACCGCATTCAATGAATCCGGAATATCGTTGTCTGAAAACGGCAATAACAATCCGCGGGGATTCGATAAGACTAATTGCAGCCTTTATTCGGAGAAAAGCAAAATAGTAACCGCAACACATAACTTAAGGGATGTTGATTCACTCGTGCGTTCCCTTAAATTTCCAATGGGTTTGATCTACACAATATCAAGCAGCAGGGAACAACAAGCGATGGTGAGCGATTGTATCGGCTCTATGAGTGCGTCAACGCCTGTCTGCAATTATCAGTTTGTTGCGAACAGAACCGTGTCGAAGGAGTTAGGCAAGAAGAGCGAAACAATTTACTCCGGCGGTTTTCATGATACTGCCAGAGAGGTGAAATTTGCCGAGCTGATCGATACCTCGAAATCGAACATGGTCGATGAAGCGATCGGTATTCTCTGCAACTCCGATTTTTATCATTACTCCGACCCGATACCCGTCCACCTGGAATCGCTCCATAACTATGAAACGGATCAATCGGTGGTATTTGATCTGGCCGATTCCACAGTGTACTTTACATATTATGCGCATTTTGCCGCGTGGAATAGATGGCTGAAGTATAATTATGTGACCGGTGATGTGAGCGTCTATAAGGAAGCCGATCCGAGATTGAGCGATCCCGCACTCGCAAAGCTGAATGAGATATACGGGAAGACCGAATCCTGCGATTGGCGCGACAGTGCTAATGTCCGATCCTTAGTGAATACCGTCGCCGAATCTGGCGCCAAGAATTATTTCGCACTCGATTTTCTCTCGACGACCTATTTGAATTATTATCTCGCCCCGGACCAAGCAAAGATCTATGCCGACATGTTGATTGAACAATACCCGGATGTCATAACAGGGTATTACAATAAAGGGCGGGCGTTAGAATCAGAAAATAAAAATGATGAGGCCGCTGCCGAATATCTACGTGCGCTGAAGACCAATATCCAATGCGAGTTTTACCAAGCGGAGACTAACGAGCACCTTGCTCTCACATATTATTCCCTTGGAAAAAGGGACATCGCAGCAGAGTATGCGGCTAAATCACTTGACATCCACAACCAATACTGGATACCAGACTATCTGAGCGGGAGAATTCAGAAGCTTGAAAAGATCAGAAACAAGGCTGATTGAAGGAATGCCTGTATCGGCATATCTGTTGTCTTCGTTGTTTTTCATTTTCTCCATTCATATATTGTGTTCACAAGGCTTCAATGACGATGTCCGGCCTCTTCGACCGCTTCATCGTACTCCTAAGACCTGCAACGATTTTTCATTCGATATCGAATATCATCCAATACCCGAATTTCATGAACGTCACGACCTCAACTGCTTTTATCTCTTCATATTCTCTGAAATGTCTGCCGTTCTCCTCTTCGTTGCATTCTCAGGCTGACCCGCACAAAGATAAGGAATCAGTCAATGAGAGTATTCATCACGTCCATAGCTCTCCTCGCCGCGCTTAGTGTTCTTTCATGTGAGAACCTCATCTTCGGTCCAGTGGAGAATCCGCCTCGGCCGGCCATCTGTGTTTCTCCTCTTGCCGCACTTCTTGCTTCCATCAGGTATGTGCCTGGTCTCTGCTTAGTATTTTCGCGGAACGTTCTCACTCCCGCAACCCGGTTTGCATTTCAACAAAGCCGCAAATGAACAAGAATCCTCAGAGCACTATTATTCTGTCATTATCATTGCCGTTGGCGTTCTTGATCATCGCCTGCAGCTATATCGGACTTTTTGTGCCCGGCACCTACTCAAAAGAAACGTCGAATTGGACTGCCCAGGCAATCGGTCAGGATGCCGTTGACCTCTTCTTGATTTCTCCAATGCTGGTCATCACTGCGATCCTCGCTGCTCGAATGAATACGATTGGGCGGTTATTATGGAGCGGAGTGCTGTTGTATATCATGTACACGTATGCGATTTATTGTTTCGATGTGCATTTTAACAGTCTGTTCTTTGCTTACTGTCTCGTCTTCGGCTTGTCTCTTTATTCCTTCGTGTACTTTTTGTTTTCTCAAACAGCGGAGCCGGTTAAACATTGGCCTGAAAACAGACTGCCGGCCAAAATTGTCGGAGTCTACCTCATCGTCATCGCATGTCTGTTTTACGCGCTTTGGCTTTCACAAATACTCCCCGCAATAATTTCCAATTCAACGCCGCGGGATCTCGTCGATGTGGGTCTCCCTACAAATCCTGTTCACGTTATTGACTTGTCGGTCGCTCTCCCGGGCATTTTTACCGTTGGTCTCCTTCTGTTGAAGAAGAAGCCGTTGGGATTATTGCTGGCTCCGGGAATCCTGATGTTCACAGTTCTTATGGACATCACTATCGGTGCGCTGATCGTCGCAATGCATGTAAAAGCTATTCAAGAGGATTATATAATAACCGTAGTCATGACTTTTCTTGCACTGATAAGCGCTCTGTTCCTTATCATCTTCTTAAGAGACATAAAAGACAGTGTTTGAATTATTCTTCAATAGATTAGGAGGAAGGACAATGCGAATCTCTCCTATCAAACGGGTTATGTTTGTTGGTACGGTTATAATATTTGCATTCTTCTCCGGATGTTCCAAAGACATTGGAGTTACGAACTCAAACCAGACCGTCGGCTCAGGAAATCTGATAATGCAGCAGCGCACCGTCGGCACATTTAGCGGAATTCAGGTAACCGGTCTCGGAAAAGTGTTTATCACTCAGGACACCGTTCAAGGTTTGCACATCGAGGCCGATGACAATATCATTGGCCTCGTGACCACGTCCGTCAGCAATGGGCTGCTTACTGTTGCTCTCAAGAGCGGGTCCTACAGCGGCATCACGATCAATGTGTATGCTTCAATGAAGTCGATCAGCCGGCTTGACTGCGTTGGTACTGTGGAATTCGTGAATAGTGGTCAAATACAGACTGATTCCATTGCGTGCAGAATTACGGGGACAGGCACTTTTACTCTGAACGGTACGGCAGGTTTCGAGGTAATTGAAATCATCGGTGCAGGCAATGTCCACAATTTTGGATTGGCGTCTTCGCGCTGTTCAGCTTTGATTTCGGGCACGGGGAAAATCGAAGTCAATGTCACGCAAGAACTCGATGCGGTTATTTCAGGGACAGGCGATATATCCTATTCCGGAAATCCAACCGTTATCCATCAAACGGTATCGGGGATCGGGAGTGTAGCATCGCAGCACTAACATACGTTTGCTCCTCATTAAACGTGGTCTTTTAAAATAGATAAATTGAGACATCTGAAAAACGTCTCTCGCCAAGCCGCCAAGGCGCAAGGAGTCTATTTTTAAATCATTTTGCGACTTTTCCCGAAGGTATGGCTTTGCCAGCGTCTGGCGAAGCATCTTCCAAAGGAATCCCTTTGGGACCTTTGGGATTTGCGTGAGCCATACTTTTGGAATTATACAGAAGTCTCATATTGTTGAAAACCTAAAACGTGCCAATGCAAATACAATTCTGAAGGAACGTCATGGAAAGCAACTACGAGCGAAACATTTCATCCGAAGAAGCAAAGCAGGGATATTTTCTTGTTCTCAAAAATAAATTGTCATTCTTTCCGTCGATCGGATCTCCGTTTTCAGTGAAAGTAGGAGTCAGGGAAAAGAAGGCTGCTGTCGAATCGTATCATTGCGAATGCCGGGGCCCCGAAAAGCCGCATGAACATTATTTTGTTCGGTGGACTGGTTTGGCAAAAGGGGACCGTATTGTCGTTCACAAAAATGCGAAAGGGAAGAATTTTTATTCGATCAGAATTGAAGAATGAAGGAATGTCCATCCGCTATATTTGCATCACCATTGCAGAATGGTATCGAGGAAAAGTAATTTCCAACAGGAATTTTATGAAAGATGGCAGGGGATGAAGAAAAGAAGAATTGTCCAGACCTGTCCGGCAAGATGAACGAGCCTGCGTCCGCAACAACCGGCGCATCCATCCGTATTTGCTGGTAACCGTTTGTTCAACACCGATCGCTTATGACCGGGATCAACATGTAATCCAGCAGAAATTATGAAGCAAAAGCGCGCAAAAAAAATCGACATAGTGAAAGCGATCCTTTCTATTCCTCAATTCTTCAAGGTTAAAATTTCCCTTACTTGGTTCTTCTGTCAGTATTTGAGAAAATTCACCGTCGTCGATATCGGAGGGAAGCTTGTCATCCATTCACATTTTCCGCCGTTGAACAGCGCTGCGTATAAAAGATTCGTTGAAGAGCATTTGATTACCAAGAATGCGGGACCTTCTCATGCCCAAATCGGATTGACTAATGCTTGTCCGCAGAATTGCGAGTATTGCTACAGCAAAAACAGGAAGGGGAGAGTGATGGAAACGGATACCATCATCGCTCTAATTCGGGATTTACAGAGCATGGGGGTGTTTTGGTTCGGCTTCACCGGCGGAGAGCCGCTGTTGAACAAGGACATTGTGAAAATCGTAGAATCTGCGGGCGATGGAGCCGCCGTGAAATTGTTTACGACCGGGTGCACGCTGACAAAACAAATGGCGTCCGATTTGAAAAACGCGGGACTTTACTCCGTATCAGTGAGCCTCGATCACTGGTCGGAAGAAGTGCATGACAGTGTTCGCAGGTATAAAGGAGCGTTCCGAACCGCGATCGAAGCGATTGAGATATTCAAGAGCCTCGGCGGCGTTCATGTCGGCGTTTCAGCGGTACTCTCTCGTGCAATGATCCGAGACAATCAGGTCGAAAAATTCTTGGAGTTTTTGCAACAACTCGACATCCATGAGGCTTGGCTCAGCGAAGCGAAGCCGTCGGTCGAACGTTACTGGAACAACGATTCCGTGATAACAGAGGAAGAACGGCTGCAGTTATGCCTCTTGCAGGACCGATACAATAAGGACGGAGCGATGACGGTCAACTATCTCGGTCATTTTGAAGGGAAAGAACATTTCGGCTGCGCTGCCGGCAACAAGATGGTGTATGTGGATGCATGCGGCAATGTCAGCCCGTGTGTGTTTCTCCCTGTTTCTCTTGGGAATGTCCGTGAAAAGTCGATCAGACAAATTTACTCCGGAATGAAACCGCATTTTCCGACTGAGGATCGGTGTTATGTTAATGCGAATTATCGTCTGCTTCAAAAGTACTCCCATAACGAATCGCCGATCAACGTCGATGACACAAAGAAAATTTTCGAAGAGGCTCCGTTAACACCGCTCGCCAGATTTTTCCGGCTCTATAACAATTGAGGTCTTCGCGTGACCCTCCAAACGTACAAATTCATAAGCCTCAGCCTGGCAGTCATTTTTGGCGCCGTCGGTCTTGCATTTTTGTTTTTCGGCGCGCCTATCCTCGAGGTTTTCAACGCAATTTCGGCATCGGTAGGAATGAAGGAAGGTCTCGTTGTTGGTACGGGTTTCTACGTTGTCCTCGCGGTTGCATATATGTATCTGGTTGCTTTGCTTGCGTACCTCATGTATCGAAATCCCGAACGGCATGAATATCCTTTTCTGTTAATGAACGGCAAGCTCGCGAGCGCAGTAATTTCTTTTGGCCTCTTCCTTGCGGTTCAGCCGTTGTTGATTTATCTGGCAAACGGAGTAATCGATGGGTCGATCGGGGTGTTAGCCATGATGATGTATCGCCGCGCAAAGAGGGGACATTTATGAACTTTCGGTTGAAAGCGCTCAACTTCCTTTTCCCCCTTTCCCTCAAAAGAGGAAAATTCCGGCAGCTGGTCTCTCTGACCTCAAACGCATTCGAAGCGGTTGCACCAAACATTGCCGGACTTTCATTCGACGATGCTCTGCGCACATACGCACTCTTCACACGGAATGAGGCGCTGAAATCCGTTGACCGGCGGCACTTAATCAAAGACCGTTTGTTCGAAGGAGGGCGCGAACTGGGTAAGGAATTGCGGGATATTCTTAAGATTTGCACGAGGGAAGATGTTCTTGAGGGAGCCCGGATTTTGTATCGTATGATCGGAATTGATTTTCGCGGGAGCGATTCGGGAGAGATAGCGGTCGGTCGATGCTACTTCAGCAATTTCTATTCGAGCGAAGTCTGCCAAATAATGGCGTCCCTCGATGAAGGACTTCTTGCCGGGCTATCGGGGGGCGGGGAATTCAAATTTTTTCAGACAATACCAGAAGGAAATACTTCTTGCAGAGGGACGATCACTTTCAAAGGATTGAAAAATGAAACGAGCAATAGTGGTGGGTTCCGGTGCTGGTGGTGCAACTGCTGCTAAAGAGCTTCAGGGAGCGTTTGATGTCACCGTTCTGGAGGCAGGCGGGCCATTCCGTCCGTTCGATGTAGACCTTTCGCTCGTGGAAAAAGTCAAACGCATCGGTCTCCTCTTTGACGAGCGGGAAATTCGGCTCTTATTTCCGGCGATGAAAATCCAAAAAACAGCCGACGGTATGGTATTGGTGAAAGGAATTACAACGGGTGGAACAACAACACTTGCTACCGGCAATGCTTTGCGAATGGATGCCGGCTTGAAAGCAATTGGCATTGATTTGAGTATTGAATTTGACCAGCTGTCCGCCGAAGTTCCGGTCAGCGTGGAACATCAAAAACGTTGGCGGCCAGTCACAAAACGATTGTTTGAGATTTGCAGCGAAATGGGGTTTAATCCTGAACCCACGCCGAAAATGGTGGATTACACAAAATGTATCCGGTGCGGAGAGTGTGTGTTGGGATGTAAGCAGGGAGCAAAGTGGGACAGCCGGCAATTCCTGAACGCAGCGATCGACAAAGGGGCTCGTCTTCTCGAGTATTGCAGAGTCGAACGATTAGTTACTCAAGACGGAAAGGTGATCGGAGTTGAAATACGGCGGGGATGGAAACGAGATTTTTATCCTGCAGACTTAGTGATCCTTGCCGCGGGAGGATTGGGAACCCCCGTCATCCTTGAGAATTCCGGCATTGAGTGCCAACCCACGATGTTTGTTGACCCGGTATTGTGTGTCGCAACGGAGTGGAAAAATTCATTCGAGAACAAAGAGATTCCGATGCCGTTTGTCGTTCAGCGCGAACATTTTATCGTTTCTCCTTATTTTGACCATCTCAGTTTTTTCTTCAACCGAGAATGGAAATATCGTCCGCACAATACGCTCGCTCTCATGATAAAGCTCGCGGATTCGAATACAGGCAGTACAACAAAAAAGATGGTCGACAAGTCGCTTACCGATACGGACAAGGATTACTTGCGAGAAGGAGTAAACCTTTGCACCGAAATCCTAGAACGCTTGGGAGCAAAAAGGGAGAATGTTTTTCTCGGAACTCTGAACGCCGGCCACCCCGGCGGCATGTTGCCTCTGACTGAATCGGAAGCGGTCACATTTCATCATCATCGGCTTCCAAAAAATCTCTATGTTGCCGATGCCTCATTGTTCCCGCGATCCCTCGGGAATCCACCGATATTCACGATCATGGCGATGGCGAAGCGGATAAGCAAACTGTGCATGGCTGTCGATTTTTATTCCAACAATTAGAATTTCAGAGAGGATGCGCGAGGCCCAGAATATGGAGTCACCCGGCAAACTTCCATCCCGGTGGACACATCCGGTCATAATTGTCCTTGCAGTTGTTTATGCTGCATCTACACTTTTTTACAGCATTCTCTGGATGGTGGATATACGCGCAAAATCCTCGCTTCCAGCAGTTGAGCTCGGCTTTGATACTGATTTCGTCGAAGCTCAAAAGGCTCAACTTGTGAAAAGCGTCTATCGGGGAAGCCCCGCAGAGATAGCCGGATTACTTGGAGGTGATGAGATTATCGCTTTTAACGGTCATTCGATCAACAACGTCACCTACCTCAGCGAAATATGGAATCAGCACAAACCGGGAGATTCCATCGATTTGACCGTCAAGCGGCCCGGAGTAAACTCCTCCTTTCATATCACAGGAATTTTTCGTCAGCGGCAATCGGCGACGAGCGAAGGAAGCCTGGAGTACATCGCCAGTGAAGTTCTCACGTCATTTCCTGTTCCGTTCGTTGTTGTCGGTCTGATAGTTTTGTTCCTCCGTGTTGAAGATCCAGTCGTATGGCTGTTAGCTCTGATGTGCGGAAGCTTTATTGCGTCGCCATCCTTCAGCAACAATCTGGCGATTGCTCCTGCGCTTCGTCCGTTTGTCATGGGGTACAAGACGACATTCTCAGGCATCCTCGCTCCGCTCTTCTATTTTTTCTTCGCGATTTTTCCGGTCCAATCTCCGATCGATCGTCGTGTCCCATGGTTGAAATGGATGTCGATAATAATTGGGATGTCTTTCGCAATTTCCGGTTTTCGGACCGGCCAGACGTTTCTTCCGCCGCCGTTCCACGCAATTGCGGGAAATATTTTGTCCGGAAAGATCGTATTTGTCTTCATGATGGCGCTGTTCATCCTGGGCATGCTTTCACTTGGGATGAATTTTGCTCAAGGCCATGATCCGGAAGTCCGGAGAAAGATTCGCGTTATTTTTTGGGGATCGGCGGTTGGTATTACTCCAAGCCTGTTCCGGGCCGCCGCGGAGAATTTTTTTGGATTTCATACGGATATTTTGCTTGCCACCGTGTTAGTCTTGCTCCTTTTTCTCTTCCCGCTTTCATTTGCATACGCCGTGGTCAAACACCGAGTCCTTGAGATACCCGTCCTGCTCAAGAGAAGCGCCCGCTATCTGTTGGTTCAGCGAGGGTTCACCTTCCTCCTTTCGCTTATAAGCATCGGTTTGATCCTCGTTTTTGCGCTTTCATTGTCCGGTTATTTACAGTCCTCAATACATATGACGTCACCGTTTGCGATCGTGCTTGGGTCCGTTTTCGGGACAATACTGTTGTGGGGCGGGACATCAGTTCATAGGCGTGTGAGCGGGACGATCGATCGGGCATTCTTTCGCAGTGCTTACGACGCCCGCGTGATCCTCGAGACTCTAGCAGAAAAATCGGCTACAGCAATTGATCGTCGCCAACTGGCCGAATTGCTGGAACAGCATCTTTTGCAAGCGCTCCACCCGAATTCTCTGGTTATTTATTTTCGTATCGCCGACGGCTCGCTTGAAGCTGTCGCGGGGACGGTTCCTCAGGGCTTACAAGTAATTTCCCCCAAGCTTTCCTTCTTAACCGAATTGGCCGGCCATAATCAGCCCCTGGAGTATTCCTCGAGCATGAAGAACGACAATTCGGCGGCTTCGCTGCTAGCGCCGCTTCATCCCGATTGCATCGTGCCAATGGTGGGGCGCGGAGGGCGCCTCACAGGTTTGCTTGTTTTGGGTTCACGGCTTTCAGAAGAACCGTACTCAAACGAGGATCAAAGGATGTTGACTTCCGTTGCAACTCAGGCGAGCACAGCTCTCGAGAACATTTCGCTGGCGGAAGAAATTGCCGAGCGAATAGAAAATGAGCAGCGAATCGCGCGCGAAATGGAAATCTCGCGGCGCTTGCTTGAAGCCGATAACGAACGGAAAACGGCGGAACTTGAAGAGGCACGCACGTTGCAGCTTTCAATGCTTCCGGTGACCGTTCCCGTTCTTCCCGGACTCGAGATCGCTGTATACATGAAAACGGCCACGGAAGTTGGAGGCGATTATTACGACTTTGCCGTCAGCCAGGATGGAACTCTTACCGTTGCGTTGGGCGACGCGACAGGCCACGGTGCAAAAGCAGGAAGCATGGTCGTCGCCGCGAAAAGTCTCTTCAATGGATTTTCCGATACTCCCGGCCTCCTTGAGATTTTTGAGAAGATGACGGGCAGCATAAAAAGATTGAACATGCGGTCGATGTTTATGTCGATGCTGTTGTTCCGCATCAAGGGGAAAACCGCATTCGTATCTTCTGCCGGAATGCCGTCTCCGCTCATTTACAGGGGGGCAGATCGGGAAATTGAAGAAGTAACACTCAAAGGGATGCCCTTGGGCGCCTTTCTTGATTTTCCATACGAACAGAGGACTTTGGAACTTTTTACGGGAGATACGATTATTCTTATGAGCGACGGCTTCCCCGAGATGTTCAACGATAAACAGGAAACGCTCGGCTACTCCCGGGTAAAAGAAATTATTAAAGAGGTAGGAGACAAACCGCCTCAAGAGATGCTCGAGCATTTTTCAAGGACCGCCGAAGAGTGGGCAAACGGTAGACCGCAGGATGATGATGTTACCTTCGTGGTGTTGAGAATTAAATAGAAGCTATCTCAAAAATGGTCTTGTGTTTGCCCTTCTGCCGAAGGCATGGCTTCGCCAGACGCTCCCGTTCCGCAGAAGCGGAACGGGATTGCTCAGGGTGAACAAATGGCCCGTTCATCCTGTCCCGAAGGGATCCCTTTGGGAAGTAAGCGATCCCGCTCGAAGAGGGGGAGAGCGCATCGAAGGATCAAGTGACATGTTTTTGAGATAGCTTCTAGATATGTTTCCCGGTTTATGAGAGAAACCTTCTGCATTCATCCCCAAATTCCGATCTCTTTTTGATGTAGCGCACATCCTGCCCCTCGATTGAAACTTTCCCGCAACGATGCCTGTTACAAAGTTATTGCCATTGCCGTGGTAATTTTGAAATCCTTTGCAATCACCTTTTAGGCATATCATCACTCTCACAGGAGCCGGTAGTCTCCTCTTGGTTAGATTCTTGGCAGGGCTCGGTACACTATCTCATTTTTCCTGAACTGTTGCATCAGACTTTTGCGGTTAACCAATTACTTTATCCAAAACAACTCATGGAGGATTCATGAAGTCTTTTCTATTCGCGATACTGTTCCTAGGTTTGACTATCGGCTCGGTTGCCGATGGACAAATATTCTTTAAAGCGAATATGGATAGCGTGCAGGAAATTCCGGCGCCGGCAGGCCTTGTTCCGGGGATCGGAACAGGTTTTTTTGTTCTCAATTCCAACGCAACACAACTCTACTATAATATCACCGTCGATGGATTAAGCGGCCCAATTACCGCCGGCCATTTTCACGATGCAGCAGCTGGAAGTGCAGGAGGAGTGGTCAAGACTCTTTCATTTGTTAACAATAACGCGATCGGCGTCTGGTCATCGACTGATGCGGCTCAGCCTCTTACAGATTCATTGCTGAGCGATCTGCTCGATGGAAGGTTGTATATAAACGTTCACACGACCGCAAATCCGGGAGGGGAAATTCGGGGGCAAGTCTTGTTGAAGTCGGGCATAGGGTTCACAGCCCAGCTCGACAGCTCGCAAGAAATTCCTGCGCCGACAGGTTCTGTGCCCGGCACCGGAACATTCTCTATGACAATGGGGACAGATGGACAGATAACGTATGCCGGAACGGTTGACGGACTGAGCGGCGCAATTACTGCAGCCCATTTCCATGATGGTGCTGTTGGGGTTGCAGGAGGGGTTGTAAAGAGTATTTCGTTTGCCGGCACGACGGCATCGGGCACCTGGTCGAACAGCGATGTCACACAGCCCTTGACGGATAAATTATTGCGAGACCTCATCAAAGGAAGATTGTATGTCAACGTTCATACGTCTGCCAACCCCGGCGGTGAAATTCGAGGACAAGTTCTTGTCAACAATGGTTCAAGCGCCGTTGCGAATATGGACAGCCTGCAAGAAATCCCTGCGCCTTCTGGATCTGTTCCGGGAAAAGGGACGGGCTCATTCTGGCTGAACTCCGCGGGAACCGCTCTCAACTATAGCATTACCGTAAGCGGATTGAGTGGACCACTCACGGCGGGCCATTTTCACGATGCGGCGGCAGGGACTTCCGGCGGTGTTGTGAAAACACTCACCTTTGTTAACAACACTGCATCGGGGATATGGTCAAGTACCGATGCTGCTCAGCCGTGGAACGATAATATGCTGACAGAATTTCTGAATGGAAAGCTCTACATCAACGTTCATACAACGGCGAACCCCGGCGGGGAAATTCGCGGACAAGTTCTCCGGTCAACCGATATCGGATTCTCCGCTGCGTTGGACAGCGTGCAAGAAACTCCTGCGCCCGCTGGCCTCGTACCGGGACGGGGGACTTTCTCGGTCGGTCTGATAACGGATGGGACTATTTCGTACGAAGGGACGGTGACGGGTTTGAGCGGACCGCTGACGGCGGCTCATTTTCACGACGCTGCGAGAGGAACCGCAGGAGGAGTGGTGAAGAGTCTCACGTTTACAAACAACTCAACAAAAGGAGAATGGACGAGCAGCGATGCGACTCAGCCGTTGACCGATATGCTCGTACGAGAACTTGTCGAAGGACGGTTGTATGTCAATGTTCACACAACGGCCAATCCGGGCGGTGAAATCCGCGGGCAGGTTGCTAACTCAGGCGATCTCGTATCGATTGTTGTCGAGCAGGTATCAAAACAAATGCCATCATCGTTTCAGCTCGACCAGAATTACCCGAACCCCTTTAACCCGTCAACGACAATATCGTTTGCGCTCCACTCCAGCGGAAGGGTTTCGTTGAAAATCTACAATGTTCTTGGGCAGCAAGTTGCAGTATTATTGGATGGAGTTAAATCTGCAGGCGTGTACAAAGTCACGTTTGATGCAAGCGCACTTTCTTCCGGAGTATATTTTTACCGCCTTTCAACCGGCGCGGGATTGTCGGTAGCAAAGAAGATGGTTCTGATGAAGTAATCCTCCGGCTAAGGTAATAAAAACAAAAAGGCTTCGGAATAAATCCGAAGCCTTTTTTGTTTGACAGCAGCGCAGGTTTTTGAGATAGCATTTAGTTTTTCTTCGCTCCCTGATCGATCCATTTTTTGAAAATCTCGATCTCTTCGTCCGTCAATTTTTTCTTTGTCATCAACGGCATCTGTTCGCCGAACGGAGGAGCCGGTCTTAGCTTCTGAACAAGAATGCTCTCGTCTCCTCTTTTTGGAATGACCGGTTTGCCGTGTTTTCCCCCTTTCATAATATCGGGAAGCGTTTCCATAAACAGTTCGCTCGGGTTTTCACTGTCCGAAGCATGACATGGCATGCAGCGTTTTTTGATGATCGGGAATACATCGTTCGAGAATGATACAGGCTTCTTCTTTTCCTTAACACTATCCTGGGCAATGAGCACAGAAACGCTGCCGATGAAAATCGCAAGGAAGAGTGATACAGACAACTTCATTCTGAAAATCTCCTAATGATTATTTTGTACGTTAATTATTCAGCGCACCTTGTTTAATCCACGTGCCAATTGTCACGATCATCGAATCAGGAAGGCCCGTTGTAAAGTATTGCCCTTTTTGTGGCATACGAAGGTTATATAGGTTGTTTGTGCCTCGAATCATTTTCATGAGTCCGCTGTTTGTTGAGTCAAAAGGTATTACAACATTTTGATGGTATGAGAATCCTCCATTGCGCAGCCCTACATATGTTGACGGGTCAAAATTTGCAATAGGAGAGTTCCCGCTGTGGCAGCCTGAGACTGCGCAATTGGCCACCAAAATTGGGAGGACTCTTGCATTGAACGAAACGGTGGTATCTACTGCTGCTGATGTCTTAAACTGGAACCCGTTACTTGTTTTTCCGTTGACGGAAACAGAGACACTCCCTGTTACTGCACCGGAAGGGACCTTTACCACGATTGAAGTATTTCTCCAAGGTGGAACTATCGTGGCCTGGATCCCCGGAGCGAAGAGGACGCTGCTTGAGCTCTGTGTGTTCCCAAAATTGCTCCCGTTGACCGTCACGGTATCACCGACCGCCGCTGAGTCGGGTTGAATGCCGATAATTGTTGGAACGACAGGAGCCGGGGGGACATCGCTTCCCATGTCGGTGCAGCCATCAACGCCGGCAAGAAAAATTACGACCGATACTCCGATGAAGAAAACG
>Ga0265319_1000531_pt1 | contig 26056 bp, 18 predicted proteins | sample 4824metaG_FD_192443 | JGI IMG/M metagenome (GOLD analysis project Ga0265319, IMG submission 192443) | Rhizosphere microbial communities from Carex aquatilis grown in University of Washington, Seatle, WA, United States - 4-8-24 metaG | ecosystem: Host-associated > Plants > Roots > Rhizosphere >...
CGGCGCGGATGCCGCGGCGGTGGCGTTCGATGCGTGGCAGGCGGCGAAGGCGCGGGGCCGCGACTACCTGATCGTGGACACCGCCGGTCGCCTGCATACGAAGGGTCACCTGATGGATGAGCTCGCGAAGATCCGCCGCGTCCTGCAGAAAAACGATCCCACCGCGCCGCAGCACCGCTGGCTCGTGGTGGACGGTTCGCTCGGCAGCAACTCGATCGAGCAGGCCAAGGTGTTTCACGAAAGCTTCGGCCTGACCGGCCTCGTCGTCACGAAGCTCGACGGCACCAGCCGCGGCGGCGCGCTGGTCGGCATCTATCGCCAGCTCAAGATCCCGATCTTTTTCCTCGGCCTCGGCGAGCAGGCGGAGGATCTCCAGCCCTTCAGCGTGGACAACTACGTGAAGGCGGTCTTCGGGTTGGGCGAGTGATGTACAGGGGTCGGTTTGCGATTTTCGTAGGCCGCGAGCTTGCTCGCGCCCTCAAGCGCCTGCGAGCAGGTGGCCTACATTTTCAAACTCAAACCAACGTTCTTTAATTTTTGGACGATAGGTAGGGCGAACCGTCCCGGTGAGCCGCGGCTCGGCAGGGACGCCTCGCCCTACCCACGGACGCCCGGGCTGCGATCTTCGGAGGGCGCACGCGAGTGTGCGCCCCTACGCCGGACATCCGCCTCGGGTTCCGCTTGGATCGCCTCCCGTAAAATTTCCGATCCCAATCCGTTGCACAGGAGACAAGCCAAGGTCGATCCGAGCCCGGCCCATGCTTACTGCACCACCGCCACCAGCTGGATGGGCCCGAGCAGGCCCGCCGTGATCGGCTGGACCAGGGCGAGATCCTGCACCTGGAACCGGTCGCCATACTGCGCGATCAGCGCCTTGTAGTCGGGCAGGGGGTGACCGGCCATGTAATTGATGGCGAGGTTTGCGACCTCGACGCGGATGGTGTTGTCGCCGCTCTTCAGCAGGCGGGTCACATCGACGACGTAGGGCGGGTGCCACGCGGAGCCGGCGCGCTGGCCGTTCACGTAGACGACCGCTGCTTCGCGTACCGGCGCCTCGACCAGCGCCTGCATGCGCTGCATGCCGCGGCCGCCCGCGACGATCGGCTTGGCCTCGCCGAAGTTGAGTTGCACGCCGAGTCCGGACTGAAGCATGGCGGCGGGCACCGTGACGGTCCGCTCATAGGTGGCCACGCCGGAGAAGTTGCGCGTCGCCTCGTTCTCGGTCCACGACTGGAGCTTGTCCATCGCCGCCGGTTTCCCGTCGGGGCCGAATGCCACGGTCCAGCCGCCGCTGAGGTCGACCGCGGGCGGCACCGTTGCCGTGCCGGCCTTGGCCGCGGGCAATTTCCGCTGGGTGAACACGAGCACCTGCGAGCCGTAGGCGTCGAGGTTGAGGGCGACGGTGGTGCCGCCGTTGGCCTGGGCCGCGATCTCCGCCGGCGTAACGCGACCGGTCATCGGGTCCCACCATTCGGCCTGCAGGCCGGTGACGCGGAAGGTGGCCTGCACGTTCTTGGAAGTGTTGGCGGTATTCGCGAGGAAGTAGATTTCGCCGTCATCGGTGTGCCGGTGCACGAAGCCGATCTCCTGCGTGGCGCCGCTCAGAGCGACGTCGGGTTTGAGGCGCGGGGCGAGGGCCGCGGCGAGCTTGGTTTCATCCTCGACGAAAAGACCCGGCGCGCCCGGCGCCTTGAACAGGCGGGTGACGATGTCGTTGATCTCCTTGGTCTCGGCATCCGGTGCCTGCAGGCCGGGGGCGATCGCGGGCAAGCGCCGCGTGGCGACGACCGTGCCGCCGGCGCGGGCGAACTGCTCGAGCGAGCGCAGGGTCTTGAGCGGCATGCGCTCGACGCCGGGCAGGATCACCGTCTTGTACCGCACGTTGCCGAAAGCGAGCGCGCCGCCGTCGAAGTGGCCGCGCAGGTCGATCATGCCGTCGTCCACGAAGTCGAAGTTGTAGCCGGCCGCGAGGACGCGGTCGATGATGTCACGGCCGATCACCTGGCCGCTGGCGGTGCTCATGGCCACGCGGCCCGGCACGAAGGAGGCCCAGGCGTCGCTGTCGGAAATATACAGCGCCACGTCGTTGGCGGGCTGGCCCTGGCGCAGGAGGTAGCTGACGCGCTGGAGGTAGGATGTGACGTCCGGCATCACGATCCACCACGGGTTCTTCTCGTCGAACACGGCCGCCGCGTAGAGGTGCCAGCCGGGGTAATCAATGGTCTCCGGCGTGTACGGCCAGCCGTGGGCGATGAGCTGGTTGATCCCGAGCAGGAAGTGCAGGTCGGCCTCCGCTTTCATGTCGAGCGGAGTGGCGCGGAAGATCGGCGAGTGCAGCCAAGTCCAGGTTTCGGAGGACGTGACGGGGATGCCGATCAGGTGGCTGGCGGAGGAAGCCCAGCGCGTTGTTGCGAATGTCCGCCAGGTATAACCCTCGCCCTCGGGCAGGCCGGCGTAGGCGTAGCTGTAGAGCGCGGCGGGCGGGGTGCCGTAGGCCTGGATGCGGAACTGGGTTTTGTTCGACGTGGCCCATTGCTGCATGCGGGCGATGAAACGTTCGTTGAACAGCTCCGTGATCGTGCGGCCCCAGTCGTAGCGGACATCCTTGGTCTTGGCGCCGATGTCATTCGACAGCGCCGGCAGCCACGGTTTCAGGTCGTAGCCGCGGCGTTTCTGAAACTCCGCGAGGAAGTCCGGCGTCCAGTCCTCGCCGGCGACCTCGAGGCTGTCGCAGAAGACCGAGCCCGGCGGGTTGGCGACGAGGGCCTTGAGCTCGAGGCCCGCGACCTCGTCGATGAACTTGTTCACGACGGCCGGGGAATAGTGGTCGATGACATAGCCCTCGCCGCCGACGGCGGGGCGCTTGACCATCATGCCGGTGTGGCTGGCGATGGCGAAGACGACGGACGTGGAGCCGGTCGCGGCGGCCGGCAGCTGGGCGGCGTTGTCCCGGATTTCGAGCTCGCGGTACGGATTCGCGCCGTCCTGGCCGCCGAGATAGGCGGCGATGAGGCTCTCGCCCTCGCGCAGGGCCGGGACCGGCACGCTGGTCTGGCCGGCGACGGCGGCCACGGGTTTCACCGTGATGCGACCCGCGGCCTCGTTGATCGAGAACATCGGTCCGCCATAGGGCCAGCCGCTGCCGAGCGTGAGGTTCATGCGCAGGCCGAGGCCCTTCGCGGTGGAGGCGGTGTACGACAAGGCGTCGAAGAATTCCGGGGACAGCAGCTTGAGGTTCTTCAGCCCCGGCTTGGCGTCGTCGACCGCCATCGGGTAGATCGGCTCGACCTCGAAGCCGCCGAAGCCGCCGGCCTTCATGAATTTCATCTCGCGCTCGATCTCCGGCTTGGTCACGGCCGGCCCGAACCACCACCAGCGCACCATGGCCTTGGCGTCGTCCGGCGGACGATCGAAGGAGCGTTGCAGCTGGGCGACGTCCGCGAAGGCCGCAGGGACGGCGAGCAAGAGGGAGGCGGAGGCGAGGGCAAGGACCGTGAGAGGACGAGGGATCATGGGAAACGGGGTTGGGCCGGAGGAGGTCTTGGCTCCCGGAAGGGGGACCGGCGGAAGCTGATTTCCTCCGGCCGGACCCTGCAGGGCGAGCCAATTCCTGCCGCTAGACGCACCTGTTTCGGAATGGGTGCATCGGATGTGAGGAAAGTGAGGCGGGTTTCACCTCGACCCTTGGATGAATTTTTAGCCACTGATTGCACAGATGGGCACAGATTTCGCATGCGACCATCCGTATAATTTGTGAAATCAGTGGCCAAAATCCGAACGGATCGAAAGGTGGGGTTGGTGAATCAGAATGTGCAGCCGATCGAGCCGAAGAGGCCGCGGCGCATGCCGTACTGGGCGGCGTTGACGCCGACGCCGCTGCCGTCGCGCAGCTCGTAGGACTTGTCCGCCAGATTGATGACATCGACACGAACCTTCCACTGGCGCCGCGGTCCGGTCCGGAGGTTTTGTTCAACGCCGACATTAATCGTGTAGTAGGCGGGCACCGATCCGCCGTTGGGGATGTTGGTGCCATCGGCCGCCGTGGCATCGTTGCGGAGTCCGCTGCCGTAAGGCACGTCCACGTAGGCCATGGTGCTGCCGGTGTTCCGTTTCCAGAGATACGATGCGCCGAACGTGCCGGTCAGCGCCTGGTCATGGTCTAGCTTGATCCAATGGTCCTTCACGTACGCCAGATCGGCCGGGTCGAACAGGAACTGCGCCGAGGTCCAGTCCCGGCCCAGCGCCACGGAGTGCGCGAGGTTCGCATAGGTGCTGAACCCGCCGTTCGCGTATGACCCTGTCAGCTCCACGCCGCGCACGTCACCCTGGGCGTAGTTGAACGCCGACAGGATCAGCGTCTGGCCGAACAGGCCGTCATCCAGCTGGTTCTTGGCGCGCTTGTAGTACGCGTCCAGGCCGACCTGGAATCCCGGCGCGAGCTTTTGCGTGATGCCGGCATCGAAGTAGTGCGAGCGCTCCGCCCTGACCGGATCGTCTTGGTCGCTGGCCGATGTGTTGGAGGTGCCGTCGAAACGGGCGACGGTGGCGCCGGAGACATTTTCCACCGGTGGCGGGGTGAAATAGCGCGCGTAACCCGCGTGCAGCGTGGTCGCGGTCGCGGGCTGGTAAAGCAGGTTTACGCGCGGACTGAGCTGGCCCTCATGGTCGAACGAAGAGTCGAACACATCGAGGCGCGCGCCATAGTTGAGCGTCAGCTGGCGACCGAGCTTCCATTCGTCCTGCAGGTAGCCGCCGGCGAACAGGCCGTTGAGCCGGTGGTTGTCCGCCACCGCGAAGTCCGGGCCGTCCGCATTGCCGTTTGCATCCACGGGAAACACCATGGTGGTGGAATCGGCCGTGACCGACTCGTCCAGCAGCATGGCGCCGAAGCGCAGCGTGTGCCGGTCGCGCCAGGCGCAGCTGGCATCGCCCTGCAGGCCCCACGAATTGAGCCGCCGCTCGACATCGCTCGCCACGCCGTTGAAGTACAGGTCGCCCGCCGGGTCGGGCGTGAAATGCACGCTGCTGGCACGGGCGAGCGCGGAGACCTGGTAGTTCAGGTCGCCTGCGGTCTTCTGGTAGGTGATCACGCCGAAATAATTCTGCTCGTTCTGGTTCTCATCGAGGCGCGCCGAGTCAAAGGTGCCTGGCAGCCACGGCGTGCCGTCGGGCGAGGTGCCGGCGGCGAGGCCCGGGGTGTCGGGCACCTGGTAGCTGCTGTCGGATGCGCTCAGCATGACGCTGACGCGGCTGTCGTTGTCCAGCAGTCGGGAGAAATACGAGAAGAGCCGGCCCTGGTCCGTCGTGTCATGGATCGCGGTGGACGCCGGCGTCGGGTTCTCGATGCCGAGGGCGTTGTGATCATAGGTGGTGTCGAGGAACCAGCTGGATTTCCCCGATGTGCCGCCGGCCTCGAAGCTGGGGCGGAAGGTGTCGAAGCTGCCGCCATAAAAGGAGACGCCGCCGCCCTGGTCGAGGGCCCCGCTCTTCGTCTGGATGTCCACGATGCCCGCCGTGCGAAAGCCGTACTGCGCCGGCAGCGAGCCGGTGATGAGCTGCAGGCTGCCAACAAAGCGCGGATCGAGCTCAAGGCCGAAGCCCGAGATGCCCTCGGGCAGAAGCACATCGTTGATGCGGTACTGGAGATTGCCGTGCTCGCCGCGGACGTGGAGGTCGCCATTGGCGGCCGAGTCCTCGGCCACGCCGGGTGCGCGCAGCAGGATCTGGCTGAAGGGCGCATCCTCACCCTGCGGCAGGTCGATGAGCTGCTGCTTGTTGATGACGAAGGAAGAGGCGCCCAGTTCGGGGAGGATGTCCGCGCGGGCGCGGTCGAGGTGATCGGATACCTCGACGGGATCCATCGTTACAGCGCTGTCGGTGGCGGCGCTGGCAGGGGCAGGGGCCGGAGTTTGCTGGGCGGGTGCGGCCGGAGCGGCTGCGAGGCAGAGGAGAAGAAGAACGAAAGGAAAACGAGTGGGCATGACGGGGATGAGTTGAATGACCGTGCTTGGGCCGGAACGGCGGGCGGAAGCCCGCAACGGCGTGACAAACGAAAAACATCCGCCCGCGGATCGCGGTGCGGATGGACGGAGGAATTCTACTCAGCCCTGCGGCGGGCCGCATAGGGGCGGCAGCCGGTGGCGCGGCGCCGGCAGACGCACGACCTCGCGAGGCCGTGCCGTGCCGGTAACCAGGCAAAACGAAAAAAAGAGCAGCGCGGCGAAGACCGTCGCGGAGAGCACGCCATGCGCAAACAGGTTGACGACGCAGCCGTCGTCATCGGTGTCCGGGGTATGGGCCGCGGACTCGACGTGGCCGTGAACCCATTCGTGCGCCGCCGGACTGGCGGCCAGCACGGCCAGCAGCAGCACGAGCGCCACGCCGCCTGCCGCGAACAGGCGGCGGAGAAACTCGGCGAGAGTCTGATGGCGGCGTGCGAAAAGCATGCGTTGGCTCGTAACGTTGCGATTATGCCCGGGTCGTCAAGGGCCGGACGCGATTGGCCACAGATTGCACTGATGGGCACGGATAACACATGCGACCATCTGTGCCATTTGTGTAATCAGTGGCCAAAATTCCGAATGGATCGAAAGGGGGTGTCGAAGCCTCGCCCTGCATCCACCGGCATGGTGGCCCGGAACTGCAGGCGCTTCAGGGCTGCGGCGTCGCCTGGAGCAAACGCACGTCGAAGATCCACCATTCGCCGCTGCGCTGCTCGACTCGGCCGAGCACCTCGCGGCCGGCCTGCAGCGCGGCGATCACGTTCGGGGCGGCCTTGAACTCCCGCTCGCCGCCGCGGAGCACGCCGGGCAGCGCCACATGCTGGAGCTTAATGGAATTGCGTTCGGTCATGACCGCGGTGATGCGTCCGCGGATCGGGTAGCCGATCAGCTCGTCCCCGCTGGGTGAGCAACCGCAGGTACTGTCGGCCGCCGCCAGCGTTGCGGCATCCGGCAGGGTGACGAGCAGGGTCTGGACCTGGGTGTTCTCGCCGTCGCGCGTGAATGCGGCCACGACCTGGGCCGGCGTGTCGTCGAAATCCTTGGCCAGCACGACATGGGGCACGCCGCTGATGGCGGACTTGGCCGGCGCATCCGCCAGCCGCGCCGGCGCGAGCGTGGCGCCGAAGGAGGCGTAGCGGCGCAGGTAAAGCCCGGCCGGCTGGCTCGCGTCGTCTCCCGGGCCCTCGAGCCAGCTCACCAGCTGCGCGCCGCCGTGCAGGATGAGCGTGTCGACGTGGCCGGTGGGATGGCCGAGATCCACGCGCGAGGGCATGGTGTAAAGTCCGCCGGCGTCAGGGGACGAGGCCACGAGCACGCGCGGCTCATTGTCGGCGGCGGTGAACCAGGCCGCGGACACCCGCGGGCCCTCGGAGTCGACGTGCGGGCCGTTGATCGGGCACGCCGCGATCTTCCAGCGGTCGCGGCTCAAACGCGCGGGCGCCTCCCACTGCCCGTCGATATAGCGCACCGCCATGATATCGCGGATCTCCTCGTCGGTGCGTCCCCGGTACGCCACCAGCGCGCTGCCATCGGGAAAACCGGTGATCGTGGTCTGGCAGCATTCGCACACCTTCGGATCGAGCAGCACGTCGGGCCCGGCGCTGCCCAGCACGCGAGCGTACAGTTTCTCCGGATCTCCCATCGCCTTCTTGCCGCGTCCGTCGAGCCAGGCCGCGAGGATGGTGCCGTCGGGCAGCGCCCGCAGGGAGGGAAACGCTGTCGATTCACTCTCGCGGCTCAGCGGCCGGGGCTCGCCCCAGGTGAGGCCGTTGTCGGACGACTGCCGGTACATCGCGTGGCGGGCGTCGTCATTATGCATGTGCCCCTCGGCATGTTCGTGTCCGGCCATGGCGGCACCCGGGGCCGGGGATGCCGGGGCGGGATTATTTACCGACCACACGGCCGTGAGCCGCCCGCCGGGCTGGACGACGAGCGAGGGGAAGTTGGCCGAGCTCTTCTCGAGGTCTGCGCCCTGGACGATGACCCGGGCCGGCGACCAGCGGCGGCCCTCGAGATCGAGCACGGAGTATTTCAGGACGCGCCCGCCCGCGGGCACCGCCTCAGTCCAGCACAGGTAGACCGTGCGGTCCGGCCCGGTCGTGAGCGACGGTTCCATCGAGCCCGGCCCGGCGGGCGAGGCGAGGGTGACGACATAGGGATTGAAGACTACGGGGACGTCGCTCGGCGCGGCGGAAACGCGCAGCGCGCCGATCGCGAGGGCGAAGGCCAGCCAGGACCGGAAGGTAGGAGCCTGCTTGCAGGCGATGTTCGACGTAGCCACGTCCTGAAACATTGTGCGGCTCTTGAGGGCCTGCAAGCCGGCTCCGACAGCTTAATGGCTCTGCCTGAGGCAGGCTGGATCGAGAACGATTACGAGAATGAGAACGAGAACGATCGATTTGGATCGACCGGGTGCGTTGCGGGGTCGTCCGTTGCGGCTGCGGTCAAGTGGCGGCCCTATGTCTTTCTGCGCTGCAGCAGCGTGACGGCCAGCAGCAGGAAGAACGACACCACCAGCAGCACCGCCGCGAACGCGTGGGCCTGGGGGTACTCGAGCTTCTGCACCTCGTCGTAGAGCGCGATGCTGGCGACGCGGGTCACGCCGGGGATCGAGCCCCCGATCATCAGGACCACGCCGAACTCGCCGAGGGTATGCGCGAATCCGAGCGTGAGGCCGGCCGCGATGCCGCGCCAGGCGAGCGGGACGTGCACGCGGAGGAACACCCGCCACGGCTGCGCGCCGAGCGTCGCGCCAGCGTCGAGCAGTTCCCGCGGCACCCCCCGCAGGGCGGCCTGGAACGGCTGCACGGCGAAGGGCAGCGAATAACACACCGACGCGACCACGAGCCCGGTGAAGGTGAAGGCCAGGGAGTGCCCGGTCAGCGCCACCCACCAGCTCCCGGGGGGATGGTTGGGCGAGAACGCCACGAGGACGTAGAAGCCGATCACGGTCGGCGGCAGCACGATCGGCAGCGAGACCAGTGTCTCCAAGACGGGTGCAAGGCGGGAGCGCGTGGTGTTGAGCCACTGTGCGAGCGGCAGGCCGGCGAGGCCGAGGACCAGTGTCGTGACGGCTGCGAGTTTCAGCGTCAGCCCGAGCGCCTGCCAGAGCGGCGCGGACAGGCCGAGGAAAGTGAAGGCGGGGTCAGGCACAGCGGAGGGCGGAAGAAACGTTCAACGGGGAACGTCGAACGCTCAACGCTCAATTCGGGGATGTTCAAAACGGGAACCATTTTAGCCACTGATTTCACAGATGGGCACTGATTCGCTTCGCATCTAACCGCAGCGGCCTGGTCATTTGTGTAATCCGTGCAATCAGTGGCCAAAACCTGACTTGGAGGTTCACTTTCCCGGCACCGTATAACCGAAGTCCTCAAGGATCTTCCTCGCGGCCGGTCCCTGCAGAAAGGCGAGATAGCGGGCCGCCGCGGGATTCGATGCGCCGCGGGTCGTGAGCACTGCTCCCTGAGCCAGCGGGGCGTAGAGGTCGGCCGGCACCTCGAGCCAGCGGCCCTTGCCCTTCAGCTGGGGAGCGAGGACGGCCGAGAGCGCGACGAAGCCGGCGTCGGCGTTGCCGGTTTCCACGAACTGGGTCGTCTGCGTGATGTTCTCGCCCACCACGAGCTTCGCCTGCACCTCCGCCCAGGCGCCGATTTTCTCGAGCGCCTGCTTCGCCGCGCGGCCGTAGGGGGCGTTGTCGGTGTTGGCGATTGCAAGTTTCTGCACGGCCGGGTTGCGCACCGCCTCGGCGACTGACGGGAGATCGACCGCCGGCTTGGTCGTCCACAAGACGAGCCGGCCGGTGGCGAAGGTGGCGAGCGTCTTCGCGTCCGCCTGGCCCGCCTTGATCAGTGCCTGGGGAAAATCGAGGTCGGCGGACAGGAACACGTCAAAGGGCGCCCCGTTCTTGATCTGCGTGACGAGGTTGCCCGAGGCGCCGGTCGCGGTGGTCACGGTGACGGCGGGTTCGGCCTTCTTGAACTCGGCGTTCAATGCATCCAGCGCGTAAACCAGGTTCGCAGCGGCGGCGACGGAGACCGCCTCGGCGGCGCGCACGGTGGTGAGGACGCAGAGCAGGAGGGTGGCGAGGGTGCGGCGGGGCATCGTCGAATGCTCGGGTCATACGTTATATTTTGTCAAATATAACGACGGCCGTGGGGCGGAAGGCTAGATGCCTAGAAAGCCAGAGGGCCGGAGGGCCAGCGGACAGATCGACCGAGCACCCAGGATCAGGGTTTCCGGCTTTCTGGCCTTCCGGCCCTCTGGTCTTCCGGCGTTCCGGCCTTCTGCGCGAACCGATTCCGTCAGCCACGGAGCAGCCGGAGCAGCGCGTCCCAGTCCTTGCGGGTGGCGGAGCGGCAGGAGGCCTCCATGCGCGTGTAGAGCGCGAGCACCTTTTCGCCGGTCGGCGTGAGCGCCGCGCCGCCGCCGGTGCCGCCGCCGCGGGCGGAGGAAACGAGGGGTTCGCGGAAGAGGGCGTTCATGGCCCGCACCAGGGTCCAGGCGCGGTTGTAGGACATCCCCAGCTGGGCCGCCGACTCCGAGATCGAGCCGGTGGCCGCGATGTGGCGGAGCAACTCGGCCTTGCCGGGACCGAAGGCGTCGGGCCCGACGTGCGGAAAGCGCAGGCGCGGCTGCAACTCGGGTACGGATCGTGGCATGGACGCAAGCTGGCGCAGAGGCGTGCGCGGGTCAGCCAAAAACGGGTTCCCCCCCGGGCTTGATGAAAATGAATGCGGAAGGCTTCGCGCCACGACGCAACGACGCCACGTTTCGATCCGATATGGATTGAATCCGAACGTAGCGTCGTTGCGTCGTCGCGCGAAACCGGGTCGTTTTCGCATTTGGTTGCTCTTGGTGGCTGCAACGGGAGATTTTCCGGCCCTGCTTGCCCTGTTCGTACGGAAAAATTCCGGGCTTTATGCGAAATCCGAAACCCGGAATCTGAAAATGCGTTTTGACAGCCGGGGTCCCGATCTGCCAGCGCTCGTGTCTGCCGGCCGGCCGGTGCAATTTCGCCCTATCCCGCGGAACCATCGCTGCCCGGCTTCGTCTTCTCCATGCCATGAACCCACCCGATGCCCCCGCCCCTCGTCGCCTGTCGGCCGCCGCGTTTCGCGCCGGCGTTTTTCTTTCCACGCTGGCCTCGGCCGGCACGGCTTTTGCCGCGGGCGACGCCGCCCACGGCAAGGTGCTGTTCCAGCAGACCTGCGGGTTGTGCCACGCCACGACGCTTGAGCAGATGGCCACGGCGGGGCAGGGGCCGCTGATCGCGGGCATCGTCGGGCGCCCCGCGGCTTCGCTGTCGTATTTCGGCTACTCGCAGGCCCTGAAGGCCTCCAAGATCACGTGGAACGCCGAGAACATCGACCGCTTTATCTCCGCCCCGGGAAACATGGTGCCCGGCACCAACATGGTGATCGTGGTGCCCGTGGCCGACGATCGCAGCGATCTCATTGCCTACCTTTCGACGCTGGCGCCCGTGACGATTCCGCCGGACTTCGTGCCGCCGCCGCCTCCGGCGGGCGGGCCCCCCGACCCGGGCGACTGGCGCAATGACGGGCCCGGCGTGCGGCACACCGTCAAGGTCGCGGATCTGCCCGCAAATTTCGCCACCCCTTCGGCCCGGCTCAATGCCATGGGCATTGCCCGGCCTGCGGGCGCGGTGCTGTCGGTGCCGGCCGGGTTCACGGTGCAGCAATTTGCCTCGGGCCTGGCCGGGCCCCGGCTGCTGCGCGAGGCGCCGAACGGCGACATCTTCGTCGCGGAAACCGGCGCGGGCCGCGTCCGCGTGCTGCGCGCCGCGGACGGCGCCGGCGCTCCGTCGGAAAACTCGGTCTTCGTGGAGGGCCTGCGCGGGCCGTTCGGCATCGCGTTTTATCCGCTCGGCGCGAACCCGCAGTGGGTCTACGTGGCCAATCTTAACACGGTCGTGCGCTTCCCCTACCACAACGGCGACCTGAAGGCGTCCGGGCCGGCGGAGACGATCGTCCCGGTGCTGTCCGATACCACCGGCGGCCACACGACGCGCGACGTCGTCTTTTCGCCGGATGGCCGGCGGATGTACATCGCGGTCGGCTCGGGCTCGAACGTGGCGGAAGGCATGAACACGAAATCCCCGGAGGACATCCGCGCGTGGGAGGCCGCGCACGGCTTCGGCGCGGCGTGGGGCTCCGAGGCGGGACGCGCCAACATCGTGGTGACGGACCCCGAGGGGAAACAGCCCCTCCATGCGTACGCGACCGGCATCCGCAACCCGGTCACCGTGACGATCAACCCGGCCAACGGCGAGGTCTGGTGCGCGACGAACGAGCGCGATGGCCTCGGCGACAACCTGGTGCCGGACTACATCACCCACGTGCGCGAAGGCGGCTACTACGGCTGGCCGTGGTATTACATGGGCAACCATGAGGATCCGCGCCGCGTCCGCGAACGCCCGGACCTGGCGGGCAAGGTGATCTCGCCCGACATCCCGCTGCAGGCGCACTCGGCGCCGCTGCAGATGACCTTCTACACCGCGACCACGGGCGGGGCGGCATTCCCGGCGGAGTACCGCGGGGACATCTTCGCGGCCTCCCACGGCTCGTGGAACCGGAGCGTCCGCACCGGGAGCAAGATTGTCCGCGTGCACCTTAAGAACGGTGTCGCGACGGGCGAGTATGAGGATTTCCTGACCGGCTTCGTGATCGACAACCAGCACGTCTGGGGCCGCCCCGTCGGCGTGACCGTCGCGCACGACGGCGCGCTGCTGGTGAGCGAGGACGTCAACGGCACCATCTGGCGCATCGCCTACAACGGCGCGAAGCCGGCCAAATAACGGTCGAACGTAGGGGCGTTCCTTGCGGACGCCCTCCGTACGACGCGCCGCCGCGTCGTAGAGCGAACCTTCAAACCGTTTCACGCCACGACGCTACGACGCAACGGTTTGGCCCTTTGCTCTGCGGGCCCAATCCTCGCGGCGTAAAGCCGCTCCTACATTGGATTGCCGGCAAACCGATCTACCACCCGTTCGCCGCCTGCAGGGCACCACACTCCGTGAACGCGTCGGCTGGAAAACGAGCCTCCCGATCACGGCATGATTTCCAGCGTGAGGCAGTAATCCCGGTAGCCGACGCTGCGCCAGAAGGCGATTCCGGCCGGATTGTCGCAGAGGACCTCGACGGTCAGGCGAACCCCGGCGGGCCAGATCCGTTCCTTGAGAATCGTGAAGGCCGCGCGGCCGATGCCGGACTCCCGGCGATCCCGCCTCACGAAAAACTGCCGCAGGTAGATCAGCTCCGCCTCCGGCTTGAACAGCGCATAGCAAACGGGCTTGTCGGAAGAGAAAAGCACCGCGCGGTACTCACCTTTCAGCCATAGGCGCATCCGTTCCTCGAGCTGCGCGACGGTCATCCGGTTGCGGTGGCCCTCGTCGCGGATGAGCTGCTGGTTCCAATCGGCGAGCAGGCCGAGGTCGGAAGCCAACGCCTCGCGCCACGTGAGCTCCAGGTCCTTGCGGGGGGAGAGGCCGGCACCATCGTTCATCGGCCGACGCTGATCCAGTAACGATGCTTTTGCACGCCGGATTCCGGATCAGGCACGGTCCCTTCCAGCACACCGCCGCACGACTCGACGACCCTTTGGGAGCCGCAGCCGATCCGGATGGGGCCGGCCAGCAACTTTGCGGCACGACGAGCTTGGTTTGGGTCAGCGCTGCAAAGATGGCTTCACTCGTGCGCAAACCGGCAGGCCTGAGCGGGTCCGGCTCGGCCTCTCTCACCGGGCGGAATCGGGCCCGGGCGGTTGCGACTGTCCGTGCCGCGGCTTCATCTCCAACAGGTCCCAACGATTGCCGTACAGGTCGACAAAGACCGCGACGGTGCCGTACACCTCCTCGCGCGGTGCCTCGGAGAACTGCACGCCGCGCTCGATGAACGCGCGATGGTCGCGCCAGAAGTCGTCCGTGCACAGGAAGAGAAACACCCGCCCGCCCGCCTGGTTTCCGACTGCGTTCCGCTCCGCCTCGTTCTTCGCCCTGGCCAGCAGCAACCCGCCCTCGGTGGCGCCCGCGGGCGCCACCACCACCCACCGCTTGCCGTCCGCGAGCAGATCGTCCTGCACGAGCCGGAATCCCAGGACGCCCGTGTAGTAGGCGATGGCCTCGTCGTAGTCCCGCACCAGAACCGAAATGCATCCAAGGAACTGCTTCATGGTTTCCGAGCGGGAGTGATCGATGTTTGGGATTTGCGCCTACCTGTTCGCCCGCATCCTCATGCTGTCTCAAAGTAATCTGAATCGATCTTCTTAAGTTCGTATGTCGAAACTGAAGTGACGCCGACGCCGAAATCAATCATCAGGCGAGCCATAGTCTGTCCATCGATAAGGATAATCTTTTTGTCGATTCGGGAAACGTAATCTTCGGCCTCACGGGAAAAATCCGAAGTTGTGATAAAAATGCCTTTCCGCGCACGCTGACCGTCAAGCGCACCGGCAAATTTCTGAATCTCCGGCCTGCCGACTGTGGCCGCCCAACGCTTTGCTTGGATGTAGATAATATCCAACCCAAGCCGATCTTCCTTAATAATGCCATCGATGCCTTCGTCGCCGCGGCGGCCAATCGCCTGCCCGGCATCCTTCCGCGAACCTCCATAGCCCATCTTCACGAGTAGATCTACGACGATTTCCTCGAACAGCACCGGCTCAGAAACCTTGATCGTGGAAAGTATTTCTGCTGCCAATTCCGACCGAAGGCGGTCGTAGGCCGACTCAAGCGCCTCATGTGGCGTCTTGCCGATGTCGGATGCCGGCGCAGCGGCGACGGCCGGCGACCCTTCATTCTTTTCGTGTCGTAGAGCCTTAAACTCAATGAACTCAGGAAAACGCTCGAGAAAGGCGACGTCGATAGCTTTGGGATTCTCGCGCAATACAGACTGGCCGCGCTGGGTAATCGCGAGGTAGCCGCGACGTGGCGAAACAAGAAGCCCGGCTTTCTTCATGTAGGTGCGTGCCCACGCAACGCGATTCTGGATAACTGTCTGTTGTCCACTGGGAAGATACTCACTCTTTTCTTCTTCGGTCAGACGGAACTCTTCCGCCAACACCGTCACTGCTTCTTTCAGCGCGTGATCAGCGCCGTCGCTTGCGAAGCGCAAGAGCGGCAGCATGCACGATTGGTAGTCAGGGATAGGCATATTATTGCCGTGCTCTTATGTGAAAAGCTTAGCGTGGCTGTTTCAGTTTCGTGGATTTTATATTCGGACCCATTGAGTGAAATTGGCGACATGGGCGGCACGCTTCGATGATATTCTGTGGCACCCGACTATTCGCGGCGATGGGGTGAGAGCCTAAGATTCCGGCGAGAAGCGAGAGCAAAACCCACAACCGCGTGGGAATGGCTGGCGGCGTTACATTGTGGTGGCTCCAGGTTGGTAGTGCCGGCTTCAGCCGGTCCGGGATTCCGGCTGAAGCCGGCACTACTAACGCAAAGCGGGCTGGTGCGGGATGGCTTTGCTTCTTGCCGGGACCGGCGGGTGAAACTTACCTCTTGGTTGCTTACCCCTGTCCGCGCCGGCGCTTTGCCGCCGGATTCATCCCCAACCCCTGGAGTTCTCGACCATGACCATGAATCGTCGTGATTTTCTTGCCGCGGGCGGCGCGCTCACCGCGCTGGCCGCGTTGCCGCGCGCCTTTGCGGACTGGCAGCCGAGCCAGCGCTACCCGGACCCGCTTGTCCGCTCGCTCACGCCGGCCTTCGACAAATACCGTGCGGCCAACGCCAAGATCGAGCGGCTCGCCACCGGCATGCGCTGGTCCGAGGGGCCGGTGTGGTTCGGCGACGGGCGCTACCTGCTGTGGAGCGACATCCCCAACAACCGGATCATGCGCTGGGACGAGGAGACTGGCGCCGTCAGCATCTTCCGACATCCGTCCAACTACGCCAACGGGAACACCCGCGACCGCCAGGGCCGCCTGCTCACCTGCGAGCATGAGGGGCGCCGGGTCGTGCGCACGGAGTACGACGGCACGATCACGGTCATTGCCGACCGCTACGACGGGAAGCCGCTCAACTCGCCGAACGACATCGTGTGCAAGTCCGACGCCTCGATCTGGTTCACCGATCCGCCGTTCGGCATCCTCGGCTTCTACGAGGGCCACATGGCCACACCCGAACTGCCGACGAATGTCTATCGCTGGGACCCGAAGACCGGGAAGCTCGCGGTCGTGGCCGGCGACATCAACCGGCCCAACGGCCTCGCGTTTTCCCCCGACGAGTTGAAGCTCTACATCATCGAGTCGGGCAGCACGCCGCGCTACATCCGGGTCTACGACATGGTCGACGGCGGCACGCGTCCGGCCAACTCGCGCATCCTGATCACGGCCGACGACGGCGGCACTCCCGACGGCATGCGGGTCGATGTCGACGGCAACCTGTGGTGCGGCTGGGGCATGGGCGCGGAGGGACTGGACGGTGTCACGGTCTTCACCGCGGACGGCAAGCGCATCGGCCGCATCGACCTGCCGGAACGCTGCGCGAACCTCTGCTTCGGCGGCATGTACCGGAACCGACTCTTCATGGCCAGCAGCACGTCGTTGTACTCGCTCTTCGTGAACACCCAGGGTGTGGCGGGAGGATGAGCATTATGAAAAATTTCATGATCAAGCCCAGCCATGCCGCCGACCGTAGCAGCCGAGGTGACGAGGCTGAATTCAGGCGGATGATCCAACCCCAGCCTCGTCACCTCGGCTGCTACAGGGGTGCGGGCATTTCAGCTCGCGGGAAACGGTTCGCCGTTCGTAGTCCCGGCTTCAACTGGAATGTTTTCGGATTCCGGTTGAAGCCGGGACTACGAACGGGGCTCGCTTGGTTCCGACTCGGTTGCTTGGCCCTCCTTGGAGTGTGGAGTTCGCCCGGGTGGGCCCAACCGCCGGCCGCAAATCCGGCTCCGGCGCGGAACGTTTCGCCCGAGATCGGGCCGGACCGGCGCGTGACGTTCCGGCTGCTCGCGCCGAAGGCGAGCGAGGTGCTGGTCAGCGGCGAGTTCATGGCGGGCAGCAAGGCGCTGGAGAAAAGCGCGGATGGCTTGTGGAGCGTGACGGTCGGGCCGGTTGAGCCCGAGATCTACTATTACAACTTCACGGTCGATGGCGTCCGCACGATCGATCCCGGCAACCCCGACGTGAAGACCGGCTCCACGTCCGGCACCATCCAGAGCGTGCTGGAGGTCCGCGGCGACCAGCCCGCGTTCTATGACGGCCAGCCGGTGCCGCACGGCGAGATCCGCACGCATTGGTACCAGTCGAAATCGCTCGGGCGCCTGCGCCGCCTGACGGTTTACGTGCCGCCGGGCTACGATCGCGACACGGCCGCCCGGCTCCCGGTGCTCTATCTCTTTCACGGTGCGAATGCGGACGAGACCGCCTGGACGCGGCTCGGCCGGGTCAACCTGATCCTGGACAACCTGCTGGCGGCGGGAAAGACGCGGCCGTTTCTCGTCGTGATGCCCTTCGGGTACGGCGTGCCGCCGGGCACGCCGGGCGACAACACGGCAATGTTCAGCCGGGACCTGCGCGAGGATGTGATTCCGTACATTGAGGCGCAGTACCGAACGCTGGCCGACCGGGACCATCGTGCGATCGTCGGGCTGTCGATGGGCGGCGGGCAGTCGCTCGGCATCGGGCTGAGCCACCTCGAGCTTTTCAGCTACGTGGGCGGATTCAGTGCGGCGCTGAACGGCGGCGGCGATTTCGCGAAGACCTACGCGGGGCTCATCGCGGACCCGGCGGCAACGAACCGGCAACTGCACCTGCTCTGGGTGGGCTGCGGAACGGAAGACAGCCTTTTCCCGGCGGCGAAAAAATTCACCGACTTCCTGACCGAGAACAAAATCAAGCACACCTTCCGGGAATCGAGCGGCGCCCACACCTGGATGGTCTGGCGGCGTTACCTCAACGAAGTGGCACCGCTGCTGTTTTAGGATGAGTCGGAGGCATCCTGAAATCCGAACCAATTTACAGCAGTGGGACCGAGAGGAGGAAGAGATCCGGACTTTCGGATTTTAGCCACAGATGGCACGGATCGCACAGATGCATGAAGATGGTTTGTCATCCGTGAAATCAGTGTAATCTGTGGCCAAAGAATCCGACGGATCCTGTTCAATCTTCCCGATCCGTTTTACAGGAGGCAGACCGAGGGAACGAAGAGATCCGGACTTTCGGATTTTAGCCACAGATGGCACGGATTGCACAGATGCATGAGGATGGTTTGTTATCCGTGAAATCAGTGTAATCTGTGGCCAGAAATTCCGAGGGATCCTGCTCGATCCGTCCGATCCCTTTTACAGGAGTCGAGCAGAGGCTGTGAAAAGGTTCCGAATTCCGAATCTCGGCTATTCCTTGGTTCGTCTCCTGTGAAAGCCGGCTTTCAGTCTGCTTTTAGCACGTACACCGTACCTTTTTCGGAGCCTATCGCGAGGTAGCGGTCGTCGGGCGACCACACCAGCTTTGTGGCGGCCGCGGGCATTTTCACGGTGGCGCGGAGCGGCTGCTGGCGCTCGGGGCTCCAGAGCATGACGACGCCGTCCTGCGACGCGGTGGCGAGCAGGCCGTGGGTATTCTGGAAGGCGAGGGCGCAGACGGGTGCGTCGTGCGGCAGCATGGCTGGCTCGCGGCCCTCGGGGCCGTTGCCGGAGCAATCCCAGATGCAGGCGTCGCGCCCGCCGCCGGTGGCGAGCCAGCGGCTGGTGTGGTCGAACGACAGGTACTTCACCTTGCTCTCGTAGCCGCTCATGTGGAGCTCGGCGTCCTCCGCGGGAATCCAGAGGTGCACGGACGGATCCTGGTTGCCCGACACCAGCCACCGGCCATCGGGCGACCAGGCCAGCGCGTGGATGCCGTTGTTGTACGGAAATTCCTTCTGTGCGGTGAAGTCATCGCCCCGCCAGAGGCAGACACTGCCGAAGCAGGCGACGGCGACGAGGGGAGGGGCGAGGAGGGGAGGGTCGAGGGCGAGGGGCGAGGGGCTGGGAGTGGGAGGCGCGGGACGGGACGGGTTGGGTTTTCTGTCACCTGTCGCCTGTCTACGGTCTTCTGAAGCCACCGGCCGCCAGGCGAGGGCGGTGATGGTTTTAGGTGCGGGCTTAAATTGATGGCGTGTGGTGCCGTCGGGATTCAGGAGGAAGAAGTCGCGCCCGGCCGAGGCAGCGAGTGTAGCCGGGCTCGGTGAGCCCGGGCCGGGGTCAACGACCCCGGCTACAGGTGCCCAAGCGAGATGCTCGACCCACGCGGTGCCGAGCTTGTTTGTCGCGATGTGCTGGCCGGCGGCGGCGTCCCAGAGCTTCACGGCGCCGTCCTGGCCGCCGCTCGCCAGGAGCGAGCCGGAAGCCGGAGGGCAGAGGTCAGAGGTCAGACGTCGGAAGTCAGACGTCGGAGGGCGGAGGGCCGATGTCGGGTCGGCTGGATCTGGAGCTGACATCTGCTCTCTGACATCTGACCTCTGGCAACCGGGCCTCCACGCCAGGGCGTTCGTCCCATTATCATGCCCGGGCAGCTCGTGGCGCTTGGCGCCGTCGGCGGTGGCGAAGAGCGAGATGGGGCCGGCGGTGGACGCGGCGGCGAGCGTGATGCCGTCGGGGGACCACGCGAGGTCGATGACGTAGTCGTCGAGCGTCGCGGCCCAGTGTTTGGTGAGTTGCATCGATTAAACGCAAAGACGCGAAGAAGCGAAGAAACGCCAAGCTGAATCGTCAGCCACCGTCCAGATCACGAGTCCTCCAGCTCCGTACCTTTGCCTCTTCGCGCTTCAAGTTCCTACAAGGCACGCCTTGAACGCCTCGGTGAGGCCCGGGCGGTCCAGGTTCTTGCCGATGAACACAAGCGTGTTGGTGCGCGGGTCGGCGCCCCACTCGCGGTCGAACTTGGCGTCGAAGAGCATGTGCACGCCCTGGAAGACGAGCCGCTTGGCCGAGCCCTTCACGCTGAGCACGCCCTTCATGCGGTAGATGTCGCCGCCCTTGGTGCGCAGGAGCTCGCTGATCCAGGCGTTGAGCTTTTTCCCGTCGAGGTCGCCGGGGGTGCTGATTCCGACGGAGGTGACGGCGTCGTTGTGCTCGTGGGCGGCATGGAAGTCCTGCTGCCAGACGGGCTTCACCGTCTCGCCCTTGACGTAGATGTGCAGCGGATCGTGACCGCACTGCTCGAACACCTCGTAGAATCCGGGCTCCTTGATGGTCAGCTGGAAATGGCCGTGGCCCTCCTTGAGCAGCAGGCGGTGAAGCGTGGCGCCGGGCACGATGGCGTCGCCTTCCTTGAGGCGCGCCTCCCAGTCGGAAAACACCGCGACCGCGGCCTCGCGCGCGGCGGCGAGATCGGGCTCGTCCAGGGATTTCACGGGCAGCACGACGACATCGAGTTCGTCGGGATTGCCGTGGTGATGATGGTGGTGGTCGCCCTCGCCGTGGTCATGGCCCTCATGGTCGTGCCCATCGTCGTCGCCGTGCCCGATCGCGAGCTCATGCGTGCCGGAGGGCAGGGGATAGGCGCCGGCCCATTCGAAGGGGTACTCGGTCTCGAGGAACTTCGGGTCGAGCTCGGTGGCGCGGCTGAGGTTGAAGCCGCCGACATCGAGCACGTGGTCGAGCGACACGGCGCAGTTCTGCGTGCGGTAGATCTTCGCGACGGCGTTGATGCCGTGGATGCGGTGCTCGAGGGCGTCGAGCTCGGCGGGAGTGACGAGGTCGGTCTTGTTGAGCAGGATGACATCGGCGAAGGCGAGCTGCTTGACCGATTCGTCCTCGGCGCCGAGGTGCTGGAGGACGTGCTTGGCGTCGACGACGGTGACGATGGCGTCGAGGCGGAAGTGCTGCTTCATCTCGTCGTCGGTGAAAAACGTCTGCGCGACCGGCGCCGGATTGGCGAGGCCGGTGGTCTCGATGAGGATGCCGTCGAGCCGGTCCTTGCGCTTGAGGAGGCGCCCGAGGATGCGGATCAAATCACCACGGACGGAGCAGCAGATGCAGCCGTTGTTCATCTCGAACAGCTCCTCCTCGCTGGAAATGACGAGCTGGTTGTCGACGCCGACCTCGCCGAATTCGTTCTCGATCACCGCGAGCTTCTTGCCGTGGTGCTCCGTGAGGATGCGGTTAAGGAGGGTCGTCTTGCCGGCGCCGAGAAAGCCGGTGAGGACGGTGACAGGGATGGGAGCGGACATGGAGGGACGAGGGAGAGGGACGGGGAAGGGAGGGCGGAGGGCGGAGGGCGGAGGGCGGAGGGCGGAGGGCGAAAAGAGCGGGAAGGTTGCCCGGAATGGGGTGGGATTGCAAATGCGGGGTGCTTTGCGGCGGAGGATTGTTTGCGTGGTGTTGTCGATCCGGTTTCACGCAGTGGCGCAGTGCCGCGGGGAAGACCGGAAGGCCGGAAAGCCAGAAGGCCAGAAGGCCGGATTCCTCTTCTCCGGTCATCTGTCTTCCGGCCATCCGGCTTTCGGGCCTTCCGGCCTTCCGGTTTTCTCTGCGCCCCAGCGTCTCTGCGTGAATTCATCCGGGGCCTTTCAAAACTGTAACATCCCGGCAAGGGGTGGGAAAGGTGGGTGTGCGATCTTGGGGCCATTCCAAACCGGAAACTCTCAACCATCTCCCAATCCCATGAACATCACTCCTTCTTTCCCCCGTTATCGCATCCTGCAGTTTGCCGCCGTGCTCATCGCGGCCGGCGGGCTCGCCTGGGCTGCGGCTGCCTCCCGCTCGGGCGATGGCGCCGTCTCCGTCAAGGTCGACAAGACCCCGATCAGCGCTACCAACTCCCCGCTCGGCCCCAGCTACGCGCCGATCGTCAAGCGGGTCGCACCGAGCGTCGTGAAGGTGCTTGTGACCGAGCGGGCCAAGAACGTGCCGATGTCCGAGCTGCCGCCGATGTTCAACGATCCGCAGTTCCGGCAGTTCTTCGGCATCCCCTTTGACGATTCCCAAGGTGCCCCGCGCCGGGGCCGCTCAATACCGCAGCAGCCCCAGCAGGAAGGTCTGGGTTCCGGCGTGATTGTCAGCGCCGACGGCTATGTCCTCACCAATAACCACGTCGTCAATGGCGCCGACACCATCAAGGTCAGCCTCAATGACGGTCGCGAGCTGACGGCCAAGGTCATCGGCACGGATCCGCAGACGGACTTGGCCGTGGTCAAAATCGACGCCAAGAACCTGCCTGCGATCACGTTTGCCGACAGCGACACCGTGGAAGTCGGCGACCGCGTGCTCGCGGTAGGCAATCCCTTCGGCATCGGACAGACCGTGACGAGTGGCATGGTCAGTGGCCTCGGCCGCGCCACCATGGATCTCGATTACCAGGACTTCATCCAGACCGACGCGGCGATCAATCCGGGCAACTCGGGCGGCGCTCTGGTCGACGCGGAAGGCCGCCTCGTCGGCATCAACACCGCCATTCTCAGCCGCTCCGGCGGTTCCCAGGGTATCGGCTTCGCGATTCCCTCCAACCTCGCGCACAATGTCATGGAGCAGCTCACCTCCAACGGCAAGGTGGTCCGCGGTTACCTCGGCGTTGAGGTGCAGAACATCTCCCCGGAGCTGGCGGAGCAGTTCAAGCTGTCCGCGAACAACGGCGCCCTCGTGGCCGACGTGGTCGCCGGCGGTCCGGCTGCGAAGGGCGGACTGCGTGGCGGCGACGTGATCACCCGCTTTGACGGCAAGTCCGTGACCGACGCCCGCAAACTCAAGCTCGCCGTGGCCAACGTGGCCCCCGGCACGAAGGTGGCCGCGGAGGTCGTGCGGGACGGCAAGACCCTGAACCTCGACATCGCCGTCACGGAGCGCCCCAGCGACAAGGTCCTCGCGCAGAATCGCACCCGCGGCGCCGGACGCGACCGTGGCACGGATTCGTCCCCGTCAACCAGCGATGATTCCGGCACGCTCAATGGCGTCGGTGTGGCCGACCTTGATGCGCAGGCGCGCCGCGAGTTTGACGTTCCGGCTGGCATCCGCGGTGCCATTGTCACGGAAGTCGACCCGAACTGCGCGGCCGCTGCCGTCGGCCTGCAGCCTGGCGACGTGATCCAGGAAATCAACCGCCAGCCGGTGCGCACCAGCGCCGACGCAGTGAAGCTCACGGAAAAGACCGACACGAAGAAGACCCTCCTGCGCATCTGGAACCAGAGCGGTTCGCACTACCTCGTGGTGGACGAGACGGCGGCCCCGGCGAGCAATTCGTGAATCTTTGGGGGTGGGGCGGATTATCCCTAGTCCGCCGCTGACCCCGGCAGGGAAATTAGCCACTGATGACACGGATAGGCACGGATAACGCATGCGAACATCTGTGCCATCAGTGAAATCAGTGGCCAAAATCCGGCTCTGAGGAATGGGCGGGGCAAAGACCCGCCCTACTTATTCCCGGCATCTGATCGTTCCTCGTTCTCTTAATCGTTCTCATTCTCGATTTCAGTTTCGGGCGAAGGGGAGAACGAGAAAGAGAACGAAGAACGAGAACGATGGGCGGAGGCCCCAGGTCCAATCTTATCCCAAGTCTCACTTAAGCCTTCCGCGCCCGGTTTCTCCGGCGCAAACTCCCTCCTTACCCATGCGTGTCCTCGTCGTGGAAGATGACGCCAAGATCGCCTCCTTCGTGGTCAAGGGCCTGAAGCAGGAGGGTTATGCCGTGGACCATGCGCCCGACGGCGACACCGGCCTCGCGCTGGCCGGGAGCACGCCCTATGACGCGGCGGTGATCGACGTCATGCTTCCCGGCCTCGACGGCCTGAGCCTGGTGAAACGCATCCGGGCGGGCAGCCCGACGCTGCCGGTGCTGTTCCTCAGTGCGCGCGCGAGCGTGGACGACCGCGTGCGCGGCCTGCAGGCGGGCGGGGACGATTACCTGACGAAGCCGTTCGCGTTCGCGGAGCTGTCGGCGCGCCTCCAGGCGCTGATCCGGCGGGCGAGCCGCGCGCCGGAGATGACGCGGCTGTCGGCCGGCGACGTGACGCTCGACCTCGTGACCCGCACGGTGGTCGTGGCGGGCAGCACGGTCGAATTGCAACCGCGGGAGTTCGCCCTGCTTGAATATCTGCTGCGCCACGCGGGGCGGCCGGTGACGAAGACGATGATCCTCGAGCATGTGTGGGACTATAGCTTCGACCCGCAGACGAACATCGTGGACGTCGTGATGTCCCGCCTGCGCTCGAAGATCGACCCGGACAAGACCCGCATCGAGACGCTGCGCGGCGTCGGCTATGTCATCAAAACCACCGCTTGACCGGCTGCACCGCTCGCTGGCCGTCCGGCTGAGCGTGTGGTTTGCGGCGCTGTTCGCCGTCGGGTTCACCGCGATCTTCGCGCTGCTGTACTGGACGCTGGGACGTCAACTGGAGGCACGTGACACCGAGGCGCTGCAGCTGCGGCTCCAACAGTATGCGGGCATTTACGCGATCGCCGGGCTGTACGGCCTCGAGGCGCGTTATGCGGATGACAGCCAGACGCCGCATGTGCGCTCACTGTTCATTCAGCTCGTCAATCGCAACGGCGCGGTGGAGTGGGCGAAGATCCCCTCGGACTGGATCGAGGCCGACGCGCAGCGGGTATCGGTCCCTGACGGCTGGGGCGGCTGGGCCCAGCGACAGAACTACACCGTGCGGGTGCCACGCGACGAGGAGCAAGATCTCGCGGTGGCGGCGCAAGTGCTGCCCGACGGCCACCTGCTGCAGGTGGCGCGGAGCACGGACAGCCGCGCGGTGCTGCTGGCGCCGCTGCGGCGGACTTTCCTCTGGGTCGGCGGGGCGGTGGTGCTGACCGGCTTTGGTGCGGGCTACCTGGCCGCGCGTCGGGCCACGCGCCCGCTGCGGGACGTGATCGCGACGGCGCAGCGCATCATCGCCACGGGAGCGCTGGACGCCCGCGTGCCGGCGCCGCGGCGGGACGACGAGGTGGCGGATTTGGTCCGGGCCTTCAACACCGTCCTCGACAAGAATGCCGGCCTGCTGCGCACGATGCGCGAGGCGCTGGACAACGTGGCGCACGACCTGCGCACACCGCTCACGCGCCTGCGCGGCACCGCGGAGATCGCGCTGCAGTCGGCCGGCGGCAACGGCGCGCAGAACGAGGCGCTGGCGGACTGCGTGGAGCAGACGGACGATGTGCTGCGCCTGCTGAGCGCGGTGATGGAGATTTCCGAAGCCGAGGCAGGAATGATGCGGCTGACGAAGACCCCGGGAGACCTGGCCGCGCTCGCGCGCGACGTGGCGGAGCTTTACGCCGAGGTCGCGGAGGCCAAGCCGGTGACTTTGAGCGTGGAGGCGTCAGGCCCGGTGCCCGTGCTCTATGATGCAGTCCGGCTCCGCCAGGCGGTGGCCAACCTGGTGGACAACGCGGTCAAGTACACGCCGGCGGGAGGACGGGTTGTGTTGCGTGTGGCGATGGTGGAAGGGCGGGGGACGGGGGATGGCGGATCCGCCGTCGCTGAAGCTATGGCGGGCAAGCAAGCGGCGAGTTCGACGAGGGAAGCGGTGTTGAGCGTGAGCGATACGGGTCCGGGGGTGCCACCGGCGGATCAGCCGCGGATTTGGGAGCGGCTCTACCGCGGCGACGCGAGCCGCTCGCAGCGGGGGCTCGGACTCGGGCTCAGCCTGGTGAAAGTGATCGTCGAGGCGCACGGCGGCCGCGTGACACAGTGCAACGCCCCGGAGGGCGGGGCCGTGTTTGAAGTGCGACTGCCGCTGGCGGCGGTGTGAGCCTCAGTGATGACGTTCACTGTTTGGGAGTAGCGCGGTGCTTCAGCCCACGTCTTTTCAAGAGAGCGCGGGCTAAAGCACCGCGCCATTTCGGACGATGGCCCGCCTCACTCCGCCGAGATTACGCGGTCGTCGAAGAAACGGATGTGGAAGCCCGACGCCTGCGATGCAGCATCAGGCGCGGGAGAGGACGTTGCAGGGGCCGGAGGAATCGGCCGGCCCAGCAGGTCGCGGTAGATCGGCGCGCGACGGTTGCTCAGCGCGGTGTAGGTCCAGGTTTCGCTGAGGGTGTCCTTGTTGGTCGTGTCGGGATTGCCCAGGGACAGACGGACCATCGCCGGCGTGAAGCCTGGGG
>Ga0265319_1000533_pt1 | contig 26038 bp, 25 predicted proteins | sample 4824metaG_FD_192443 | JGI IMG/M metagenome (GOLD analysis project Ga0265319, IMG submission 192443) | Rhizosphere microbial communities from Carex aquatilis grown in University of Washington, Seatle, WA, United States - 4-8-24 metaG | ecosystem: Host-associated > Plants > Roots > Rhizosphere >...
AGGCGAACCGCCGCTGAAGAGCGGGCTCCTCGTCGCCCGTCATGGGCGCGGTTATTTCGTCTATACCGGGCTTTCCTGGTTCCGCCAGCTGCCGGCAGGCGTTCCGGGCGCCTACCGCCTCTTCGCCAACCTGATCTCGCTCGGCAAATGACGCCCGGGCCAAAGGACGGCGAGGCAACCGGACTTCCGGGCGTGCGCACCTGGAAGGGCGTCTATTGGGTTGTCGCCGGGAGCTTCGTCCTCTGGGTCGGGCTGCTGGTGGCCCTGGAAATGTTCTTCCCGTGAACGCGTTCGACTATGTCGTCCTCCTGGGGACGCTTTTCGGCATCGCCGCCTATGGCACGTGGCGGACCGTCGGGCGTAGCGATCTCAGGACCTATCTCCACGGGAGCGGCGACACGCCCTGGATCGTGATCGGCCTCTCCGTCATGGCCACGCAGGCCAGCGCCATCACCTTCCTCTCGACGCCCGGCCAGGGCTACGAGGACGGGCTTGGCTTCGTGCAAAACTACTTCGGCGCCCCCTTCGCCCTGATAGCGATCGCAGCCGTTTTCCTTCCCATATACCGCCGCCTCAAGGTCTACACCGCGTACGAGTACCTGGGCCAGCGCTTCGATTCGAAGACGCGCCTCCTCGGCGCGGCCCTTTTCCTCCTTCAGCGCGGACTGGGCGCCGGGATCACCATCTACGCTCCGGCCATCGTCCTGTCGACGGTCATGGGCTGGCGGCTCGACCTGACGATCGTCTGCAGCGGGCTGCTCGTCGTCATCTACACGGTCGCGGGGGGCAGCAAGGCCGTGAACCTCACCCAAAAATACCAGATCGGCGTCATCTTCGCCGGCATGGCGGCCGCGTTTGTCGTTCTGCTATGCCGGCTTCCGGCCGGCCTTACGTTTTCAGACGCCCTCGCGGTGGCGGGCCAATTTCATAGGCTCCACGCGGTCGATTTCTCGCTCGATATGCGGCCCCGCTACACCTTCTGGTCGGGCCTCCTCGGGGGAATGTTCCTCGCCCTCTCCTATTTTGGGACAGACCAGTCCCAGGTGCAGCGCTACCTTTCCGGATCCTCGCTGCGGGAGAGCCGGCTCGGGCTCATGTTCAACGCGGTCTGCAAGATCCCGATGCAGGCGTTCATCCTGCTCCTCGGAGTCCTGATCTTCGTGTTCTACCAGTTTGAGCGGCCGCCCGTATTCTTCAACCAGGCCGCCTGGCGCCATGAGTCGGATCACGGCGGGGGCGCTCGGCTGCGCGCCATCGAGGCGGATTTCGCGGCCGCCCACGCGGAGGAACGCTCCCGCCTCGAAACCTGGCTCGCGGCGCGGCACCGGGCCGACCGCGCAGCCGAGGCCGCAGCCCGCGCACCCCTCGTTGAGGCCCAGAAGCGGGCGCAAGCCGTTCGCAGCGAGGCAAAGCAGGCCCTGCTGGACGCCCGCCCTGGCGCGACCGCAAACGATTCCGACTACGTCTTCATCACCTTCATCCTCGACCACCTGCCGCATGGGATCATCGGGCTTCTCGTCGCCGTGTTTTTCGCGGCGGCGTTTTCCTCGAAGGCGGCCGAGCTCAACGCGCTCGGCTCGACGACCACGGTCGACTTCTACCGGCATCTTGTCCGGCGCGAGGCCGCGGACGCCCACTACGTCGCCGCATCCAAATGGTTCACCGCGCTGTGGGGCCTGATTGCGATCGGGTTCGCCCTCGGCGCCAACCTGGCGGAGAATCTCATCCAGGCGGTGAACATCATCGGATCGATCTTCTACGGCGTCGTGCTCGGCCTTTTTCTTTCCGCATTCTTTCTGCGGCGGGTTGGCGGCACGGCGGTCTTCTGGGCTGCGCTGGCGGCCCAGACGCTCATCTTCGCCCTGTGGATCTTCCGGTCCGCCCTCGGAATCTCCTATCTTTGGTACAATGTCATCGGATGCGCGGCCTGCATGCTTTTCAGCATGGCGATCCAGGCCGTGCTCGACGGCGCCGGCGCAAAGCCGGCCGGCGCATGAGCGCGCCGCGCATCTGCTTCGGCCAGCAGCCCTGCGGCTTTTTCCCGCGCCGGTATCTCCATGCCAAGATCGTCACCGCGCGCAGGCTCCAGGCGGAAATCGGCGGAGAAATCGTCTTCTTTTGCCACGACAGCGATCACGATCCGCGGGAGACGCAGACAACCCTGAGGCACCGCCAGACCGGCGAGCCATCCCGCTTCAATTTTTCCTTCGTCAACCGGATCCAGAGAAAATGGTCGCCGCTGTTCCTGAAGCGCGTGCCTCCCGAGTGGCGCGCCAGCACCGCCCGCCAGCTTCCCGCCTATGTCGGAACGGCCGCAAGCGGCCTGTTCAAGCAGGTCGCGGCGGCGACCGCCGCCGATTTTTGCCTGGAGATGTACCGCGGCATGGGGCTTCTCGACGGCATGACCGTCGTCCGCTCGGGCGATCCGGCCGTGCGGCGCGCCGCATGCGACATCACCGACTTTTTTGTCGACCTGCCCCACGAGGGCGAAATCGTGCGGGCGCGCTTCAGCTCCGGGAAGCTCGCCCTGCACCAGGGCGGAAATTCCTACCTGGAGCTTCCCGAGGCGTCCTTCTCGAAGGAACAGGTCAGCCCCGCGCGCGATTCCCGGCTCCTGTGGATGCAGTCCGTGGTGCGCTGCACCCACTACATCGCCGGGGCCGGCGAGCAGGCGTATTTGCGTCGCGCCGACGCCCCGGAGATTGTTTTTATCAACCGAGATCCCATTGACCGCCCCGATGAAGCCTTCACGGAACCCGAAGCGTAGGCCCCTTTCCGGCGCCGCCCCCCTGCTCGCCTTCGGCGCGCATCCCGACGACATCGAATTCGGCTGCGGCGGGATCGTCGCCCGGGAATCCCGGTCGGGCCGCGCCGTTCATTTTGTGATCTGCTCGCGGGGCGAATCCGGAACTCACGGCACTCCGGCCGGGCGGACCGCCGAGGCGGAAAAGGCGGCGGCCGCGCTCGGCGCGTCCCTGGAATTTGCGGAGCTCGACGGTGACGCCCGCCTGGAGATTCGCCCGGCCCACGCCCTCAGCGTGGCGAAGATCATCCGGCGGATCCGCCCGGGCGCCGTGCTCGCCCCAAGCCTTGTTGAAAACCAGCATCCCGACCATCCGCGGCTCGGCCGGATCGTGCGCGACGCGGCGCGACTCGCGCGTTACGGGGGCATTGCCGAGCTGCGGCCGCAGCCCGCCCACGCCATCGGGCAGCTGTTCTTCTACGCCGTCACACCCGAGGCCGAACCGCCCGGGGCAATCCCGGTGCTGATCGACATTTCGAGGCCGGAGGTCATCGCGGCCTGGACGGCTTCGATGGAGGCCCACGCATCCCAGGCGAGCGCCCGCCCCTACGTCGAACTGCAGCTCGCCCGGGCCCGCATCCTCGGCCTGCGCGCCGGGATCGAGTACGCGCAGGCGCTGTATCCCTCCGATCCCCTCGTCTTCGATTCGCTCGCAGCGCTCGGCCGCCCGGCGCGGCGCTTCTGACAGGCTGCCGCCATGGAGCGCCCCCTCCGGATCGGCATAACCTGCCACCCCTCGATCGGGGGAAGCGGCATCCTCGCCTCGGCCCTGGGCGAGGAGCTCGCGCGCCGCGGGCACGAAGTGCACTTCATAAGCTATGAGCGGCCCATCCGCCTGCCCGAAGGCGCGCCGCGCCTGCATTTCCACCCGGTCGCCGTCAACGACTACGGGGTGTTCAAGTATCCCGACTACACGCTTCCCCTCTCGGTCAAGATGGCGGAGGTGACCCGGGACCACGGCCTGGACGTCCTCCATGTCCATTATGCCGTCCCCCACGCCACTGCCGCGCTGCTGGCCCGGTCGATGCTGCCCCAAGGCAGCAGGCCCCGCATTGTAACGACGCTGCATGGAACCGATACGACGCTTCTAGGCCGCGATCCCGGCTATGGCCCGGCCATCCGTCACGCCTTGGAGCATTCCGATGCGGTGACCACCGTGTCCGCCTACTTGCGACGCGAGACCGAGCAGCTCCTGGCGATCGATCGCCCGATTGAGGTTATCCACAATTTCTTCACCGTCCGTCCGTTTCGGCGCGTCCGCGCGGAGGTTCGCCGTGAACTCGGCGTGGGAAACGAGGCGCTCGTCGTCCACGCCTCCAACCTGCGGCCGCTGAAACGCATCGATCTCCTGCTCGAGGCCATGGCGCGGGTCAGGCCGGCGGATTCCTTCAGGCTCCTGATACTCGCGGGGGGCGACTTCTCCCCGTATGCATCCGAAGTTCGGCGCCTCGGCCTCGCCGACCGGGTGATCGTCCGCCAAAATGTGGGCGAAATCGAAGACTACCTGCAGGCGGCCGACCTCGGCCTCTTTACATCCGAGATCGAGAGCTTCTGCCTGAGCCTCCTGGAGACCATGTCGCTCGGAATTCCGAGCGTGGCCACGGCCGTGGGCGGCATACCTGAGGTCATGGAGGCCGGCGTCACGGGCCTGCTGGCGCCTTTCGGCGATGCGAACGGCCTGGCGCGCGCCGTCGAGTCCCTTGTGCGCGATCCGGGACGCCGCTCGGAGCTGGGCGATGCGGCCCGGCGCCGCGCACGCGCGCTCTTTTCGGCGGACGTCATCGTGCCTCGCTACGAGGAGCTCTATTCCCGGGTTTGCAGCGCGGGGCCGCCGCCATAGACGCTCGGGAGCCAGGCAGCGCTCAGTGTTCCCTGGCGGCCGGGGCCGCAAGGGTCCATTCGCACAAATCCCGAACCTCGCTTCCGTCGCTCCGGCCGATTGCCACGAGGTGGTTCTCGCCTGGCTGCAGGCCGACGTGCTCCCAGCGGGCCACGTGAATCGGATCCGGCCGGACGCGGCCCAGCGAGCGGCCGTCGAGCAGGAGTTCGACCTCCTCGCAATTCGAGTAGACCTTAACCTCGGTCGCCGCCTCGTGGCGCGGGGTGAGCCGCTGCGAGGTCAGGTGAACCATGGGCGAGCGGGTCCAGTTGGCCTGGTAGAAAAAGAAGACGTCCTTTTTCACGAGCCGGTCCTGCGTGATCATCCCCTTGTCGTTGATCCCGGGCCTGGTCCCCTCATTGCGCCCATCGCTGGAGAAATCGAACATCGCCCAAAGAAATGTGCCCCAAAGGTGGGGATTCCCGGCGAGCTGGGACCAATCGCTCTCGTGCACGAAGGACTGCCATTCCTCCGGGTGGAATGGCCCAGCGGGCTGGGGCTGGACCAGAGCCCCCTCCTCGTGCTGAAACGGACCGCCTCCCGCCCCGTATTCGCTGAGCGCGAACTTTCGGCCCTTCTGCTCGGCAATGCGGACGGCGAGGAGCCCCGCCATCTTGCCCGGGAGATCCGGACCCGCCGGGTCGTACCAGCCCGGATAGACGTTGTAGCAGGGGTGGTCGGCGACAGAGTTGGCGGCGACACCGACATGGTTGTTCGCGGTGACGGTCGGGCGCGTCGGATCGAGCTCGTGCGCAATCGAGTTGAGATGCTCCAATTCGGGCATGGCCGCCACGCTGTCCTCGACCGCGAGTTCGTTGAACAGGCCCCAGAAGGCCGCCGAAGGATGATTGTAGCGCTGCAGGATCATCTCGCGCATCTGCAGGTCGAGATTGCGATTGAACGCGATCGTCTCGGCCGTCAGCGCATCGGGCCGGGACTTGCGGTCGGGGACAAAGTTGACAAAGGGCACCTCGTTCCAGAGCAGCATGCCCGCGCGGTCGGAGATCGAGTGAAAATAGTCGCTTTGGGGATAATGCGCGAGGCGGACGGCGGTCACGCCCATCTCCAGCATCAGCCGAAGGTCCCTGTCGTGATCCGCCGGAGTGAGCGCCCAGGCGTGATCCTGAAGATCCTGATGCCGGTTCACCCCGTGAATCGGATATGGCGCTCCGTTCAGCAGGAATCCGTCGGCAGCGACTGCGATCGTCCGCAATCCGAGCGGCTGCACCACCTCGTCGAGAAGCGCGCCCGCCTTGCCCATGCCGAAAAAGGAGCGCCCATCCAAGATCCGGACGGAAACCGAATACAGATAGGGATCCTTCTGGCCGTTCCAAAGGTGAGCCCGGCGGATTCGGACCCGCTGTATGAAATCGCAGGGGGGGTTGTCGGTCTTGACGGTCACCGGGGTCGCGAGCGAGGCGACGACCGCGCCGGCGGCATCCCTGACATCCGTGCGGATGACGATCCGGTGCGGCCGGGCTGCGCCATTCGACAGGTAGGTCCTCACCTCCACCTCCGCGTCCCCGCCCTCGAGGCCGAGGAGCGTCAGGAGCACGCCTGGGGACGCGTAGTACGTCGGGCTGATGCACAGGGAATCCGTCACAATCAGGTGGACGGGGCGGTATATCCCCCCGGCGACATCGAAGTCCCCGCCGAGCGGGGCCACGGTCTTCACCATCGAGTTGTCGGCCCGGACCCGCAGCTCGTTCGCCCCGCCGAAATTCAGATCGGCGGTCAATTCGAGACAGAAGGCCGTGAACGCCCCCCGGTGTTCCCCGAGCAAGTGCCCGTTCAGGTAGACTTGGGCGATCTGCGAGACCGCCTCGAAGAGGACAAACACCCTGCGACCCTTCCAGGAGGCCGGAATCTCAAGCGATCGCGAGTACCAGCCGACGCCGCGAAAATAATCGCTTCCCCTGTCGTCCGGCCTTTTCACGGCGCCAGGCGTCGGGCCGTCCTGCCCGTCGAATGCGTTCCAGGTGTGCGGCAGGCTGACCGCTTCCCAGGAATCGGTGCGCGCGTCAAATGGCGCGTCCTGCCTGATGAATCGCCACCCCGTCATCAGCTCCCGGGTCTCCCGTTGGGCCCGGCAGCACACGGCGAATCCGCACAGCAGCGAAAGAAGCATCAGTCTCTTCATGATCATGGGGTTGTGATTTGGGTCAGACGAAGCAGGAGCACCCCGTGCGCGGGCACGGTTGCGTGGAGCAAATTCTTCACGTCCGGAAGATCCTTCTGGCGCCACAGGTCCCGGACATGCTGCTCCCCCGTGAAGCCGATCGCCCGCAACTTGGTGAACTCGATCGTCTCCGCCTCCCCCGCCCGGTTGAAAAACCCGAGCGCCTTGGAGCCGTCCTCAAGGGGCTTCAGGTAGACGTCGACCGCTCCGACGGTGGCGACCCGGACGGCCTGGACACCCAGGGCATCCTGATCGAGCGCGAGGACCTCGTCGTTCGAAAGAAGGCTCACGGTGAAGTCGTCCAGCCGGTCCAGATCGCAGCCGATGAGAAGCGGGGCCGACAGGAGGCACCACATGCTGATGTGCGTGTATTGCTCGTCGGGCGTCAGCTTGGCCTGGTGAAGGGCCGGCCCCCAGCCGACATAGCCGACGACGAGCATGTCCGGGTCGTTCCAGTGCCCGGGTCCGCCAAAGGAAGCCCATCGATCCTCGCTGAATCCGATTTCCGAGACGCCCCACCCGGGGCCGCCCGCCCAAACATCGCGGATGTCGCCGGTCGTCCGCCAGGAATTCGCGAGCCGCGCAAGATCCGCTGCTTCCGCAAAAGGGGCTGCGTTCGAAAGGCTGTAGACGATGTCCCGGCCGGAATTGCGCAGCGCGCGGCTCATTTCCTCGACATGCGGCAGGTCGTTGGGATTCCAATCGTATTTCAGATAGTCGAAACCCCAGGCCGCCCACTGGCGGGCGTCGTTCTGCGCGAACGAGAAGCGACCGTGCCGCCGGGACTTCGGGTCCGTGAACTCCTTCGACCAGCCGCCCTTTTCGCTGTCGCTCGAGCCGCCCGCATACCTCGCGTACGAGGTGATCCACGGCGTGGAATAGATCCCGGCCTTCAGGCCGAGCCCGTGGATCTCGTCGCAAAGGGCCTTCATGTCCGGGAACTTCTCATTCGGCTGGAGCCCGTTGAATTCGCCGCCCCGCTTCCCCTGCCAGGTGTCGTCGATGTTGATATAAGTCCAGCCGTGGTTGACCAGGCCCTTCGCAACCAGGGCGCGCGCCGAGCGCAGGACCTTCTCCTGGTCGACGGCGTCCGCCCAGCAGTTCCAGCTGTTCCAGCCCATGGGCGGCGTCAGGGCGATCCGGTCGCCTGCGATGATGCGGAACTTCTTCTCGGCCGAACCGCGCGCGTTCCTCGCGCGAAGCACCACCGGGTACTCGCCGGGCTGGGCCAGAACACCCCGGATCCGCCCGGTCTCCGCGTCCATGCTCAGGCCATCGGGCAGCCCGCCCGCGCTGAATTCCATCGGCCTCTCCCCGGTGGCGGGAATCGTGTACAAAAAGGGCGATCCGGGCCTGACCCCGAATACGCCGGGGCCGTTTATCCGGGGCGATGGGGACGTCGGAGGCGTCAAAATCCCGACTCCCGCCGGCTCCGCTCCGCCCGCCGCGGGCGCCGAGCGGCGGCAGGCCTGAAGGCAGGCAAGGCCGCAGAGGATCAGGATGAGACTCGAATGCCGGCAAACAGGCCTGAACATGCTTCCAAGGGGATGGATCATGAGGGGTTGGGGTGCCCGTTATCCAATAGCCTGCACGGTCGGTGGCCATAAAAAATGCTGCTCCCAAATAGTCAGCCGTCTGAATTGACTGTTCCTCGGCACGGGCCCCCACCACCATGGCGCGGTGAACGCATTGGTCACCGGAGCGAGCCGAGGCATCGGCCGAGCGATAGCGCAGGGTCTTGCCGCCAGGGGCGCGCAGATCGCGCTGCACTACCAGAAGAACGGCGAAGCCGCAAAGGCCGCCTTGGATTCGCTGGCCGGGTCCGGCCATGCGCTCTTTCCCTCCGATCTCGGCGACGCCGGCGAAGTGGCCCGCCTGTGGCGGGAGGTGTCCGCCCGGTACGGGCGGATAGACATCCTCGTCAACAATGCAGGGATATATGCCTACCATCCCCCGCTCTCAACCGACCTCGCCGCCTGGCAGGACGCATGGCAGATGACGCTCGCCGTCAATCTGGTCGGCCCCGCCCAGCTCTGCTTTCTGGCCGCCCGGGCGATGGCTCCGGCGGGCGGCGGGCGGATCGTCAATATCTCCTCCCGGGGAGCCTTTCGCGGGGAGCCTCGCGCACCTGCATACGGAGCGAGCAAGGCCGGGCTCAACTCCCTGAGCCAGTCCCTCGCCCAGGCGCTGGCTCCGAACCACGTCTACGTCTATTGCCTCGCACCCGGATGGGTGGACACGGACATGGCCGCCGGGCACTTGGCCGGGCCGCGCGGCGGAGAGATACGCGCACAGCACCCGCTCGGAAGGATCACCACAGCGGAGGAAGTCGCCCAGGCCGCGGTCTTTTGCGCCCTCGACGCGCCGGCGGCGATGACCGGCAGCATCATAGACGTGAACGGGGCCTCCTACCTGCGCACCTAGCAGGCTGTCTCCACCCCGTAGAACTTTTCTCCGCGAACAATCTTCGGCCGGCCGTTGGCGACGCGCCAGGCATTGCTGTCCCGAAGCGAATAGATGCAGCCGCAGTATTCCTGCTGGTAGAAATTTTCCCGCTTTGAGATGTCGATCATCCGCTCGGCGCCGCCCTGCTTCCGCCAGTTGTGCTTCCAGTAGGTCAGGCCGGGATATTTGGCCGCAGCCCGCTCCCCGCAGCCGTTGATCTGCTCCATGTTCTTCCAGCGGGAGATGCCGAGGCAGCTCGTGATGACCGGGAAGCCATGCTCATGGGCGTGGAGCGCGGTCCGCTCGAACCGCATGTCGAAGCACATCGTGCAGCGGGCCCCGCGCTCGGGCTCCATCTCCAGGCCGCGGGCGCGCGCAAACCAGTTGTCGGTGTCGTAGTCGGCATCCACAAACGGCACGCCGGCCTTTTCGGCAAAGCGGATATTCTCCGACTTGCGCAATTCGTACTCCTCCCGGGGGTGGATGTTGGGATTGTAGAAATAGATCGTGTAGTCGACGCCCGAGGCGGACATCGCCTCCATGACTTCCCCGGAGCACGGCGCGCAGCAGGAGTGCAGCAGCACCCGTCGCTGCCCGCCGGGAGGCGTCAGGACGTCGCGGGAGGGCGATGCTTCCTTCATGCTTTCCATCCTCCCAGGATCAAATCCCGGCGTCAACTCGCGCTAGGCGCAGCCTGCCCGCGTGTCTGATGGGCCAAAACAAGCGTGAAAAAGCACAGGACAAGGTTCTCCAGCGGAAGCTGGAGGGGCGTCGGCAGGGCGTAGATGATGGCCACCGCGGGCACCCATACGCCGAGATTCGAGATCATGACGGGCAGCACGCGCCGAAGGTACCAATGGGGCGCACGCCAGTCGGACACGGCGCTGACAAGGTCGAAGCGCGCATCCACCCAGCGATAGACCCCCACGGTCAGCGGCACCGCAAATGCCGGGCAATAGACAAACTGGTCGATCAGCACCTTCCTCGCGATGGTTCCCGCGTCGTGCCCTTCGCCGACAATCCGCGCCAGCACACGGTAGAAGAGATCGATCTCGAATCCCTTGTAGCCCCAGAATGCGATCAGCGCGAATCCTTGCGGCCAGCGGTAGCGGGGGCCGGCCCCGGCTTCGGCCCCCAGGGAGCGCAGGTACAGGAACGGCAGCAGACCCCCAAACACCGCCGTCGAGACAATGCCGAAGGCAAAGCCCGTCTCCCGCCGAATCTCCAGGAGCCGGTCCAGAAAAGCGCGGGCGGGCGGCACGTGGTAGTAGGCCAGGACCAGGATGAGGGCCATCGCCTGAAGGAAAATCCCCGCCCGGAGATGGGCCCGGGCACTGTTGAGCGCGGACCTCCAGGGCGCGGGTTGGATGGGAGCCAAGGCCATATAAGCGCCCGGATTCTCCCGCGCCAAGGCCTTCAGGCGAGACGAATCAAACCCTCCGGCCGGGCGCGCCCTCCCGGGAAAAACGTTTCCATTGACATATACCTATTCAGATATATACGCTTACAAGTATGATTCTAGGCGAGCTGAAAGCGATTCTTCGCGAACACCAGGAAAAGCATCTGCTCTTCGTCCTCCCCGGCGGCGATTCGATTCCGCCTGATTTCCATGTCACCGAGGTCGGTCATGTCGTGAAGAACTTTGTCGATTGCGGCGGGACGGTCCGCTCGACTGCGGCATGTGTCCTGCAAGCCTGGACGGCCGCCAACGATCACGGCCATCGCCTGAGCGCGGGGAAACTCGCGTCGATCCTCGAATTGGCCCGCGCTGTCGTTCCATCCGATGACCTCGACGTCGAGATCGAATACGAAAGCTGCGGAATCTCCCAATATCCGCTGGTGGCGGGCATCGCGAAGGACGGCGCGCTGACATTCACCCTCGGAAGGAAGCACACGGATTGCCTGGCGAGGGAGGCGTGCGGGCTCGAACCATCCGCGTGCTGCGGCACGGATTCGTGCTGCGAGGCGCCCGGAACATGAGCCTTGTCCGAATCTACCAGTGCCTCTGCGACCAGACCCGTCTGCGCATCCTCAGCCTGCTGCACGAGGGCCCGCTGTGCGTATGCCACGTCCAGGAGATTCTGGGAGAGCCCCAGGTCAAGGTTTCCAAGCACCTCGCCTACCTCAGGGCGCACGGGCTGGTCGAAGTCCGAAGGAACGCCACATGGATGATCTACCGCCTTCCCGCCCAGCCCTCGAGGGAGTTGTCCGCAAACCTGGCATGCCTGCAGGACTGCGCGCAGGAGGATAGGGCTTTCCGCCTCGACAAGCTGCGACTCCGAAAGCTGAAGCGCAGGTTTGAGGAGACGAGCCCGATTTGCTGCGCCCCGCGGGCGCGTCCGTCAAAATCCACGCAACCTTCCATCCCATGAAACCCACTCCGCACAAGGTCCTGATCCTCTGCACGGGCAATTCCGCTCGCAGCATCATCGGCGAATATCTCCTCAAGCTGAAGGGTAAGGGCCGCTTCGAGGCTTACAGCGCGGGCGCCAAGCCTACGGGAAAGGTCAATCCGCTCGCGCTCTGGGTCCTGAAGGACCGCTACAATATCGACGCCGGCGACGCGCGGAGCAAGTCGTGGGATGAGTTCAAGGACGTGAAGTTCGATTTCGTGATCACGGTCTGCGACAACGCGAAGGAGATGTGCCCCGTCTGGCCGGGCCAGCCCATCCTTGCGCACTGGGGCTCTCCCGATCCGGCCGCCCTCGAGGGGACCGAGAAGGAAAAGCAATGGCTGTTTGTCCAGGTCGCGTCGCAAATCGCGAGTCGCGTCGACCTCCTCTGCGCGCTTCCGGACGCCCAGCTACAGAAGTTCCAGCTCGAGCGCATCGGAAGCCAGGCCAGGCTTGCCGGCGAGACCACGCTGGCGCGCTGAGCCATGCCCGAAAGCAAGCGACCCGTTCCCGCCTGGTTTGTCGGCGAATTCTTCGGGACCTTTCTCCTGGTCTTCTTCGGATGCGGTAGCGTCGCGGCTGCCGTCCTAACCGGAGCCCAGGTCGGCATATTCCAGGTGGCCATCGTCTGGGGGCTCGGGATCGCGACGGCGATCTACCTGACCGGCGGCCTGAGCGGAGCCCACTTGAATCCCGCGGTCACGCTTGCTCTGGCGACTTCGGGCGGTTTTCCCGGAAAGCGGGCTCCGGGCTACATCGCGGTCCAACTCCTCGGAGCCTTCGTCGCAAGCGCGGTCCTCTACGTCGTGTACTCCGGCCCGCTCCGGCAGTTTGAGGCGGACCATGGGATCGTGCGCGGAGCCGCGGGAAGCGAGGCGTCGGCCATGATTTTCGGCGAATATTTTCCCAGTCCCAGAGGCCGCCCTCTCTCCGCCGAGGCGATGGCCCTCATTCCGCCCTGGAACGCGTTTTTTATCGAGGCCCTCGGGACGGGAGTCCTGGTCCTCGTCATCCTGTGTGTGACGAACCCCCGCAATCCGTCGCGGCCCGGAATCCTGACGGCGGCGACCATAGGCCTCACGATCACCCTGCTTATCTCCCTGCTCGGTCCCCTGACGATGGCAGGCTTCAATCCGGCCCGCGACTTCGCGCCGCGGCTGTTCAGCGCCTTCGCCGGATGGGGCAAAATCGTTTTCACGACGAATGGCTGGGGTTGGCTCACCGTCTACATTCTGGCCCCCATCGCCGGGGGCCAGGCGGGCGGGCTTATCTACAGGGTGTTCTTCCGGCCGAACTACGCCGCCAGCGAGGCGCGGGAATAGACTTTCGCCGGGGCGGGGTTGAACTAGAATGGGAATGAGCCATGAAGGGTGATTCCTGCTGCACGCCGACGCGCGGCCCGCGTGACGGCGCGGCCCCGAGAGGCGCCGCGAAGGAAATTCACGCGCTGCGCCGGATCCGCGCCGGGACCCTCGAGGGCATGCGCCCCATCCCTGGCGGCGAATTCCTCATGGGATCGGCGGATGCCGACGCCTGGATTGCGGACGGCGAGGGCCCCGTCCGGGCGATCGTCCTCCAACCCTTTCACATCGACGCCTGCTGTGTTACCAACGGGCAGTTCAACGACTTCGTCAATGCAACCGCCTACAAGACGGAGGCCGAGCGCTTTGGATGGTCCTTTGTCTTCCAGCTCTTTCTCGACGCCGAGCAAATCGCTCGCGTCACACAGCGGGTGGTCGGGAGCGAGTGGTGGTGCCGCGTCGACGGAGCAACCTGGCGCCACCCGGAGGGCCCCGGCTCAAATATAAAGAAGCGCTGGGAGCATCCCGTCGTCCATGTCTCCTGGCACGACGCGGCAGCCTACGCCGCCTGGGCGGGAAAGCGCCTGCCGACGGAGGCCGAATGGGAATGCGCCGCCCGCGGCGGCCTCGTCCAGAAGCGGTTTGCCTGGGGCGATGAGCTGACTCCGGGCGGCCGGCACCTGTGCAACATCTGGCAGGGCGTTTTTCCGACCGAGAACACCGCGGAGGACGGCCACGTCGGCACGGCTCCTTCCAGAAGCTTCAGGCCCAACGGCTACGGGCTCTATAATGTGGCGGGGAATGTCTGGGAATGGTGCCGCGATTGGTTCAGCCCGGATTTCCACGTCGCGGGCCCCCGCGTCGATCCGGAAGGACCGCCCGAAGGCAGCCGGAAAGTCGTCCGCGGCGGAAGCTACCTCTGCCACCATTCCTACTGCAATCGCTACCGGGTCAGCGCGCGGATCGGCAACACGCCGGACAGCTCGACCGGAAACACCGGCTTTCGATGCGTGCGGGATGCCTAGGCCGTCTGGGTCTTTCCGAGATTGGAGGCGTATTTCCGGGTCAGCGCCGAAAGTTCTGCGCACACCGATGCCCGTTTCGGATCGTACGCCAGGTTCGCAAGCTCGAGCGGATCGGCATGGACGTCAAAGAGCATCGCCCCGTTCACGCCATTCGGACCGTATTCGGCATACCGCCATTTCTCCGTCCGAACCGCGACGCCGTGCAGGGTCCGGCTGTCCTCGCTCCAGACGCTGAAGGCCGGCCGGTCCCATGCCGACGCCGGATCGCGAAGAAGGGGCGTCAGGCTCGTGCCCTCCCCTCCCGCGGGCAGCTCCAGCCCGCAGAGCTCGGCGAGGGTTGAATAGATGCTTATCGACTGGGTTATCCGATGGCAGCTTCTGCCGTTTCCGGCCATCCCGGGCGCGGCGACGATGAGGGGCACGCGGGTGCCCATCTCGAAAAGCGATCCGGCCTTCGACCATTTGCCCTTCTCGCCAAGCTGGTAGCCATGGTCGGCGATGAAGACGATGATCGTGTTGTCCCGCAGTCCCAGGCGATCGAGCTCCGCGATCACGCGCCCGAGGTTCCAGTCCGAGAACGTGATGGCGGCGAGATAGGCGCGGATCGTCTCCCTCGCCTCGGCCTCGCTCGCCCCGCGGCCGATGAAAAGATCGGCGTTGTGCCGGCGGATCGCGGCGCTGGGAAAGCCCGGCGGAACGGTCGGCCAGGGCGCGAAGTCCGGGGGCAATTCGATTTTCGCCGGGTCGTAAAGGTCGAGAAATTTTCGGGGCGCGCACGGCGGGCTGTGCGGCTTGACGAAGCCGCAGCCGATAAAGAAGGGCCGATCCCCGTGCTCGCGCAGATACCGGATCGCCGCGTCGGCCGTTTGATAGTCCGGATGACCCTCCCCCTCTCCATCGAGAACGATCAGCCGGTCGGAACGTGCGGCCCGCTCGACGTCCCCCGACAGGGCGGGCAGGACAAACTGAGTGGCATGGTCGGCCGAGCGAAAATCCGGTTCGCGCTCGCTGGCGTGATCGACGATCCGGAGCCTATCAGAGGGCGCGGACCTGACGCTTTCCGGCGGCGGCCGCGGAATCGCCATCGCCTTCCCTCCGGCGCCCCCGTCGCGCAGCGGAGCGCCCCCGCCCTCCGTCCAGGACATGCGATCGTCGTAGATATCGTGAAATATCTTTCCCGTGCGCAGCGAGGCGTAGCCGTTGTTCCGGAACAGCTGGGGCAGCGTGATCCAATCCGGGTGGGAAGGCCGGAAATCGGTGCGGTTGCCGAGGACCATCGTCGTCGTCGGATGCCGATTGGTCAGAAGGGATGTGCGCGAGGGATTGCAGATCGGGTACTGGCAGTAGTTCCTGTCGAAGCGGACCCCCGCCGCGGCAAGGGCGTCTATGTTCGGCGAATGGGTGCCGAACCGGCTGGCGTAGCAGCCGAGCTCGGTCCGCATGTCGTCGGCCATGAGAAAGAGGACGTTCGGCCTGGCGCCCGGCCCGGCGGCAGCCTGCCCCAGGAGTGTGCGCGGAAGCGCCGCGGCGGCAGCCGCTCCCGCAAGCCCGCCCAGAAAGCCGCGACGCGTGATCGAACCGGCCCGGGGTTTCGGCTTCATTGCCACAGCCTGCCGGTCCGCAGGGGAAAAGGGCACACGATTTGACACCTGACAGTCTGGGCCAACGGTCAACGCCATGGATTTCGAAATCTCAAAGATATCGGGCAATCTGACCTACAACCTCCTGATAGGGTTGATCGCACCGCGGCCGATCGCCTGGATCACGAGCCAGGACCTCCAGGGCAGGCTCAACGCCGCCCCGTTCAGCGCCTTCAATTACGTGGGCATCGACCCCCCGATCGTAGCCGTCGGCGTCGCCAACCGGCCCGGGCCCGGCGTGGTGGGGAAGGACACCGCGCAAAACATCCGGAACACCCGGGAATTCGTGGTCAACGTGGTGAATGAAGCGATGGCGGAGGCAATGAACACCTGCGCCATCGACTTCCCTCCCGGGGTGAACGAGTTGGAGATCGCAAAGGTCGCGACGGAGCCGTCCTCGATCGTATCGGTCCCGAGAATCCGCGAGTCGCCGGCGAGCCTGGAGTGCCGGGAGTTCACGACGATCGAAGTCGGCCGGGCCCGGATCATCCTCGGCCAGGTCGTGGCGATCCACGTAAAGGACGAATTCATCGACCCCTCGGGCCCCTACGTCCGGGCGGAGGAGCTCCATGCGATCGGCCGGATGAACGGCAGGGGAGCCTATGTCAAAACCCGGGGGGCGTTCTTCAATATGCCCCGGAGCACGTACGAGGAGTGGCTGAAGAAGAACCCGCCGGCGACCGGGTGATCACCCGCGGGCGGCAACCTGCGCCGCCTCGAGCTTCTCCCAGCGGGCGAAGGCCTCGGCGTGGGCCCGGTCCAGCTCGTCGAGGCGCGCCTTGACGGCGGCGAATCCCGCGGGCTCGCGCTTGTAGAACGCCGGGTCGGCCAATTTCGCGGCCAGGCCGGCCTGCTCCTTTTCCATCTCCTCGATCCGGGCAGGCAGAAGCGAAAGATCGCGCTCGTCCTTTTTTGAAAGGGGCCGGCCTCGCTTCCCGGCCGCCGCCGGGACCGGGGCGGGCGCTGCCGCCGCGGCGGCAACAGGTCCCCCGGTGCGCGGCGGGGCGGGGCGGGCGGCCGTGCTCCGGCGCAGCCAGTCCGAATATCCACCGATGTAGTCGCCGATCCGGCCGTCTCCCTCCAGGACGAGCGTGCTCGTCACGACGTTGTCCAGGAATTCGCGGTCATGGCTGACGAGGAGAAGGGTCCCCTGGTATTCCACCAGCAGGTCCTCGAGCAGTTCCAGCGTCTCCGCGTCGAGGTCGTTGGTGGGTTCGTCCATGACGAGGACATTCGCGGGCTTCGTAAAGAGCCGGGCCAGGAGAAGCCGGTTGCGTTCGCCCCCGGACAGCACGCCGGCGGGTGTGCGCGCCCGGTCGGCGGTGAACAGGAAGTCCTGGAGATAGCTGATCACATGCCGGGTGCGGCCGTCGATCGTGACGGTGGCGTTCCCGTTGGCGATGTTGTCCGCTACCGTCTTCTTGTCGTCGATCTGGGCCCGGTGCTGGTCGAAGTAGACCACCTCGAGATTTGTCCCGTGCTTGATGACGCCCGAGGTGGGAGCAATCTGCCCTAGGAGGAGCTTTATCAGGGTCGTCTTACCCGATCCATTGGGTCCGATCAGCCCGATCTTGTCTCCCCGCGTGATTACCGTGCTGAAGTCCCGGACGAGCGGGCGGGCGTCGCCCCAGGAAAAGGAGACCTTGTCCATTTCGATCACCTTGACGCCCGAGCGTTCGGCCTCCCCCAGCTTGAGGTTGACGCTGCCCGTGCGTTCCCGCCGCGCGCTGCGTTCAGCCCGCATCTGCATCAGCTGGTTGATCCGGCTCTGCGCGCGCGAACGCTGGGCGCGGACGCCACGGCGGATCCACGCCTCCTCCTGCGCTAGTTTCTTGTCGAAGAGGGCCTGCTGCCGCTCCTCGGCCTCGAGCACCTCCTGCTTTCGCGCGAGGTACGTGTCGTAGTCGCAGGCCCATCCCGCGAGCCGGCCGCGGTCCAGTTCGATGATGCGGGTGGCCAGCCGGCGCAGGAACGTCCGGTCGTGCGTCACGAACAGGAGGGTCAGCTTCGAGCCGAGCAGGAATTCCTCCAGCCAGAGGATGGATTCCAGGTCGAGGTGGTTGGTCGGCTCGTCGAGGAGAAGGAGGTCGGGCTGGCCCGCGAGCGCACGGCCGAGAAGCGCCCGGCGCTTGAGTCCGCCGGACAGGGTCGCGAATTCGGCGGCGGGATCGAGCTGGAGGCGCTCGATCAAGTTGTCGACGAGCAGATCGCGCTCCCAGTCTTCCTCATGGGCGCCCGCGGGGCGGAGCCCGGAGAAAACGACGTCCCGGACCGGGCCGGAGACGTCCGCAGGAAGTTCCTGGGTCAGGCGTGTGTAGACCGCGCCGGAAGGGCGGAAGATATCGCCGGTGTCCGGCTTCATCTCCCCGGCGATGACCCGCATGAGCGTCGACTTGCCGGAGCCGTTGCGTCCGACAAGGCAGACCCGCTCCCCGGGATCAACCTGCAGGTTTACCTTCTCGAGCACGAAGGGACCACCGAAGCTGAGACTGATATCGAGGAGACTGAGAAGGGCCATGAGCGACCCACCCTAGCCCGGTTGTTTCACGAAGCACAGGCGAATCTGGGCAAGGTCCCGGGTGGAAAAACCCTCATCCTCACTCGAAGGGCTAAAAGCCCATCTTCGCTTGGCGTCGGATTTTTCTCCTCCGGCATTTTGCCCATCTTCATCCTGTGTTCATGAGATATCCGGGCTGGCCACCCGGGCATTCGCGCGCAACTTTTGCGATCAGCGCCTACGATCATCAAGACCCGGTGGACAACCGCCGAAGCCCATGCGATGGTGGCAAAGCCATGCCAGAGACAGAACGAAGGCCCTGGAATCCGCTGGGCGCGCTTCAATTTTTTCGTTCGCACGAGGGGAGCAGCCGAACCATTCTGCCGCTGGTTTCGTTCCTTCTTGCAGTCGCTCCGATGGCTCACGCAGGGCCCCCATTCGTTACCGATGATCCGGAGCCCGTGGAATACCGGCATTGGGAAGTTTACCTCGCCTCACAGACCATGCACACGCCGGATGATACCTCCGGCACTCTCCCGCATGTGGAGGTGAACTACGGCCTGGTGCCGAACCTGCAGGTCCATCTGATCGCACCCGAGGCGTTCGACTCCCCGGCGGGCGCACCCCGCCAATTCGGCTACGGGAACACCGAGCTCGGCATAAAATACCGTTTCCTCGCGGAATCCAGCTCCTCGCCCGAAATCGCGGTCTTCCCGCTGGTGGAGGTGCCGACCGGAGACAGGTCCAAAGGATTGAGCGACGGACATACCCAGGTCTTCCTGCCCGTATGGCTCCAGAAGAACTTTGGTCCCTGGACGACCTACGGAGGAGGAGGCTACTGGATCAATCCCGGAAGCGGCAATCGGGACTATTGGTTCCTGGGATGGCTCGTGCAATACCAGGTCCTGAAGAACCTGGCAGCCGGGGTCGAAGTCTTCCACCAGACGCCGCAGACACGGCGAAGCGGATCCACCAGCCAGGTGAATTTCGGCGTCACATGGGACTTGAGCGACACCACCCACATCCTGGCATCCGCGGGTCCTGCGATCCAGGGGCCGAGGGGCTACCAGACTTACTTCGCGTTCCAGCTCACTTTCGGGCCGGAAAAATAGAGGTGCGAACCGTCAGCGTGGGTGGGTGGCCTGCGCGGAGACTTCCTCGTAGAGCTTTTGTCCGACAATGCGATGGACGGCGGTGGAGGGATGGCCCTCGTGGTAGAAATAGTACGTGGCGGGGTCGCCTCGCGGCGTCGTATCCTCGTTGAAGATGTCCCGGCCGGCGCAGCGCGCCGTGGTGTTGACGAAGCCGTACGACGCGGCGTGGTCCATGACCTCGTCGAAATCCGCCCCCCAGTGGTTGAGCCAGAGATCGACGCCCAGTTGTTCCCGCTCCCGCCGCACCAGGTCTTCGATCGCGGGATCGAGCCGCTTTCCGACGGCGCTGAACGAAGGGATCTTCGTGGGCAGAAGAGCCACCGTTATGTGGCGGCCGCCCAGGCCCTTCAGGATTTCGATTTCCCGGCTGATATTGGCGACCGTGGTCTCCGTCGGAAGCGTCCGGTCGTTGAGTCCGGCTGCGATGAAGAAGAGGGTCGCGTCGGGGTCGAAGCGGATTTCGCCGGAGTGCACGCGGGCCGCGAAGTCCCGCACCTGGTTCATGATGCCGTACCCCAGAAGCTGGTCCTTCACGTGCCGCCCATCGCCCTCCCCGCTGCGGGCGCCGCTGACCGCGAAATCGAGGCTCTTGCCCGCGCAATCCGGCGCATGGGGCTGTGCGAATTCCAGGCCCATGTGCCACGCAAGATAGGCGACCGCGGTCGGCCCGTTTCCGTCGATGTAGCCGGCGCCGATGTCCGAGTAGCTGTCACCGAAGACATAGAGGCGGGCGTAGGGCGCCGCGGCCGCGACGGTGGCGCACGAACAGGTCAGCAGGGCAAAAAGCAGACTCTTGGGCGAGAGCATCGGGGAAGGTGCCAAGGCTCACACGAGGCCCCTGACCTGCCAAGAAAATCCAGCCGGGAAGCCGCCCTGCGGAAACGGCCGGCCATTGTGCTTGAGCAGCGTCCGGCAAACCTTGAGATTCGGGGTTCGGCTTCCTCCCAACCCCACCCCTAGGACGACCATGGCTGATTCCGCTCCCGCCTCCCCCGCCGCATTCGCGGCGACGTCAAAGCCCTCCGCCGGAGGCAACTATCGCTGGGTCATCTGCGGGCTCCTCCTCTTTTCAACAACGGTCAACTACCTCGACCGCCAGGTCATCAGCTACCTGAAAGAATATTTTTGCACCCCGATCTCCCACGGCGGATTCGGATGGTCCAACACCGACTTTTCAAACCTCACCTCCTCCTTCACCTTCTTCTACGCCGGGATGACCGTGGCGGCCGGCTGGGTGATCGACAAGATCGGCACGAAGCTGGGCCTCGCACTATCCCTCATCACGTGGTCCACGTTCGGCGTCCTGAACGCATTTGTCGGTCGGACCGTGGCGATGCACATCGTCGTCCGCAGTGCGTTCGGCATCGGCGAGGGCGGCAATTTCCCCGCCTCCATCAAGACGGTGGCCGAGTGGTTTCCGAAGCGGGAACGCGCCCTCGCCACGGGCATCTTCAACAGCGGATCGAACGTCGGTGCAATGATAGCGTCCCTGTTCGTGCCCTGGTGCATGATCCACTTCGGCAGCGAGCGAGGCTGGAAGATGGCCTTTATCATCACCGGACTCGCCGGCTTCGTTTGGCTGATATTCTGGTTCCTGCTTTACGACACCCCCAGCCAGCAGAAGCGGCTCTCCAAGGCCGAATATGCCTACATCCACAGCGACAGGGATGAGAATCCGGTCGATGATGTCGGCGTCGACAAGGCGAAGGTCTCCTGGGGCAGCCTCTTCAAGTACCGCCAGACCTGGGCCTTCTTCATGGGCAAGTTCATGACCGACGGCATCTGGTGGTTCTACCTCTTCTGGCTGCCCGACTACCTGCGCAAGCAGTTCGGCATGACGACCGAGCAGGTCCGGCTGCCCACGTTCATCGTGTACGGCGTCGCGATCGTCGGGAGCATCTACGGCGGCAGCATTCCGATGACGCTCATGAAGAGGGGCCTGCCCGTCTACAAGGCCCGGATGCTCGCGATGCTCATCATCGCCATATTCCCCCTGAGCGTCCTCAGTACCCAGTATTTCGGCGACGTGAGTCATTTCGGGCACTGGGCGGCGGTTCTCGCCGTCGCGACCATCTGCATCGCCACAGCGGCCCACCAGGCCTGGTCCGCCAATCTCTTCACGACCGTATCCGACATGTTTCCCAAGAAGGCGGTCGGCTCGGTGACCGGCATCGGCGCCATGGCAGGCGGCCTCGGCGGCGTCGTGGTGCAGAAGCTGGCGGGGCGGCTGACGGACGCATTCATCAGCACTCCCCAAACGGCCTATCTCATCATGTTCCTCGTCTGCGCGCTGAGCTACCTGGTGGCATGGGCTATCATGAAGGTCCTCGTGCCGCGGTATGAGCCGATCACCGACTTGTAAATTCGAGGCCGGGAGCCTGCTATAAACCACGATGAAAGTCATCGACCTCGCCTTCTTCGTCTACGCCGTCACCGACCTCGCCGTCTCCCGCCCTTTTTACGAAGGGACCCTGGGGCTCAAGCCAAGCAAGACCTACCTCTCGCCCGACGGAAAACAGGGCATGATCGAATACGACATCGGTCCGGCGACCCTGGCGATCGGCTGCGGCGCGCCCCTCTTCAGCCCCTCGTCATCGGGCGGCGTCGCCTCGCTCGAGGTGGAGGATTTCGACGCCGCGGTGGAGGCCCTGCGGAAGGACAATGTCACCCTGAAATTTGGCCCGCACGAGACGCCCGTCTGCTGGATGGCGGTCGTGTCCGACCCGGATGGAAACACGATCATGATCCATCGCAGGAAGGCCCGGTAGGGAACAACGCCGCGGACAGGCGCGAGAGCCTTTATGGAGTGCAGGGGCTGGATTTGAACCGGTGACCTTCAGATTCTGAGTCCGAGGAACAACGGGTTCAGAGCAACCGGCAGGCCTCGTCGAATGTGAGGCGTGGACCGCGTGGATGGAGTTTCGTGGCGTCCCCATAGCCGAGATTGCAGAGGAAGTTCGATTTCAGGGGGCCCGCTGCGATGAACGCCCCAACCGTTGCGCCGGTTCCAGGCGCCGAGGTGGGGAAAAACTCCTGGTCGACCTTCGCATTGTCGAAGCCGGACATGGGGCCGCAATCGAGGCCGAGCGACCGCGCCGCGATCATGAAATAGGCGCCTTGCAGAGAGCCGTTGCGCATCGCGGTGGAAGCCGCCAATTCCGGCGACTTCACAAACATATCCTTCATGGAGGGCATCGCAGGATAGAGTCGCGGCAGCAGCTCGTAGAACTTCGCATCGTAGGCGATGATGGCGGTGACAGGGGCCTGCATCGTCTTGTCGATGTTGCCCGCCTGGAGCGCCGGCCGGAGCCTTTCTTTCGCCTCCGGGGTGCGCAGGAAGACAATCCGCGCGGGGCAACAGTTGGCGCTGGTCGGTCCCCATTTCATCAAGTCGTAGAGTTGATGCAGGAGACTGTCGTCAACGCGGCGGTCGAGCCATGCGCTGTGCGTTCGGGCCTCGCGAAAAAGGACATTGAAGTCGCGTTCGCTAAGGCGAACGCCGGTCTGCTCTGGTGCGGTGAAAATCATTGTGAGTGATCGGGCGGATCGCGGCCATTCTAGACGAAATATCATCCGTCCGCCATGGGGTGTTACCCGCAACCATCCGAAGAGATCGGGTCCGACCCCATCGGATTGACCTGTTATCTGTTTTGAGTGTCGCCTGAAGTAGCTGGGATTCCGCCAATGGTTCGCGCCCAGCGGTCCACGAGTCCGGGTACGATTCGTAGGCTCCAGCCGCCGTCTCCCTGGCGCTGAAGAGGATAGTCGATCGTTTGCGTCGTCCCATCCGAAAAAGCGAGGAGCGTGCTCATTTCCATATCCTGATCATCGGCGTTCTGCCGTTTGGGCCCGAGCACCTGCACGCCTGTGAGAACAGGCTCTGAAGGAATGTCCCCTAGGTTGAGTGTCGCGAGTAGTTTGTTGGGTGAACCAAACTCGTCCTGGGTCGCTTGGGGCAACCCTGCAAACAGCGCCTCAGCTTTCTGCCGCGCTTCCGGCGTGAGCGCCATCATCGACGCCAGAGTATCCACGTCCTGGGAGCTTGCAGCCCAGAGCACGGTGCCAATCGCCGCGTCGGGCGTAGCCCTCCCCGCATTCTTCCAAGCGCTGATTGGCTTCATCCCTTCGGGCACAATGCCGGACGCGGGCGATCGCAGTCTTCGCGCCAACCGCACTTCGAGATCGGCGCGGACGCTTTTCAGCGCCATGTTCTCCGCCTGCAAGCGCGCCAGTTCATCGCCAGAGTTGGATTGCCGCTGCTCGGTTGCTCGCAACGGAAGGGCCTGCAGCAGCGGCGTCTGTTCGAGGCTGATCCGATTCTTGAGTGTGTAACCGACCGCACCCGTCAACACTGCCACGCCGACTATCCCAAAAATCAATTTGGTTGTGCTCATAAGGGCAAAAATCCCAATCGTGCCGCTGCTGACCATAAGGGCAGCTCCCGCGGCAGCGCCAGCGAGTCCAGGTGGCGCCGCCGTTACGGCTTCGGTCGCCAACACCGAGGCGAGCGCCGCGGCGGACGATCTGATGCCTCGCCGCTCCAGCAGGCTCTGCAGCTTGCCAAGAGCCCGTTCGACCCGCTTGCGGGCCGCATCCTCCGTGAGACGCAGCCGCTCTCCTATTTGCGAGAACGAATGCCCTTCAAAAAAGCGCAAGAGAACCGCCTCCCGATCGCACTGTCCCATCTCGCGCATAACGGCGTCGAGAACTGGCCGAAGCCGGTTCCAATCAACATCCCGAGCGGACGATTCGGCATTCAATTCATGCATTGTGTTCGCCTCGTGTTCGCGCAGACGCCAGCGACGTTCGGAGCGCGCCAATCTCGCAACGGCGAATGCAACGCCGAGATAGAGCCAGCCGCCCAGAACGGTGCGGTTGACCAGCGACGATGCTTTGCGGGCGAGGTCAATAAATACCAACTGCGTCGCCTCCTCGGCCCGATGGATGTCCCCCCGGGTCTCGCGCAGTGCGGTGGAATAGACGAGATTGACGTAGCGCCGCACCAATTCGGAAAAGGCTTCATCGGAGCGGTTCTCGACAAACTGGCGGAGAAGCGCGGAATCATCGTTCATAGGTCTACATATTACCTACCACAGCGTGGCGAAATCGGACAAAATATTCGACGCAAAGGCGATTTCGGCCAACGGCATCATTTGGATAGGGTCAGGCTGCGGAAGTTGAGCGACCGAGCGACCCGGCGGATCGGAGCTCCCACGCGCGGACACGGCCCGGGATGCGAAGCGGTCGCCCGATGGCATTACCAATGCTCCAGTCCTCACTGGCCCTGCATATCAATTTTTTCAGCCTGACCCTGTCGAATTCCCTTCGAGACAAAAACAGGCCTCTGATGGCGAGGCCCCTCCTGCGGCCATTTACATGCTGAAGGTGACCGTCAGGATGAACTTGCGGGGATCGATGATGCGGTAATTCGAAACGGTGCCGTCGGGATTGATGCCGGTCGCCTGCAGCCGGCCGCTTTCCTGCACGTTCACGACGTTGAGCTGCACGCGGGTCAATACGCGTCCCTGATACAGCTTGAAATTGTAGCCCGCATCCAGATCGAGGTAGTATCTGCCCTTGTCGTATATCGGCTTGTTCGGGTCGAAAGTGTGCGGCTGGTTGTCCGGGGGCTGCGCGGGGCCGCCGAGGAAGCCAATCGCCGCCCGGCTCTCGTAGCGCAGCACGCCGCCGACGTTCATATTCCTGAAAAATGGATTGTTGGTAATGCCGGCCAGGCGGTAGTTGGTCAGAAAGGCCGAATGCCACTGGCGTTCCTGGGGACGCGGCTTGCCCTGCAGCGCCGCGGCCAGTTGGACGTTTGGGTTGACCTGATTGGTGAAGTACGACTGCGGCGTATCGTTGGCCGAGTCATAGGGCTCGTTCCACCAGAGGTTGCCGGTGAGCAGATCCTTGGTCGACATCCAGAACGGAAGCCGCTCGTTGATGTACTGCTGCACGTCGGCGGACAGGTTGGTGTTGACCGTCTTCTGCCTGGAGGCGGTCGCCTTCAGGGTCCAGAATCGCGTCGGGTTGTAGTTGACCTCAAACTCGTAGCCCTTGGAGGAGTCGTTGTTCACGTCGTCGATCAGGCTCGTCTTCACGCTTTCGATCACGCTGGCGATCTGGGGCGAGAATCCGACGTAGGTGGAAGCCGCCGCCTGGGCTTGGGCGAGGGAAAAACCCGGATTCTGGGTGAGGTACCAGTTGGTGGCGTCATTGAAGAGGTCGGGCAGCGAGCTGTTGGTGCTGAAATCCATCTGGTTCGCCCGGATGGCGTTCGCGCCCTGACCGCTGCGGGTGTTTTGCTCAAAGGTCTCGTAGCGGTTCGCGCGGAAAATCAGTTTGTCGTCGAAGAATTTCAGGGTGATGCCGTAGTCCCGGCCGCGGCCGTTCGGATCGGGAAGAACTTGCCCGTAGAGATTATATGCGAGCGTCGCAGGCACGAAGCTGGTCGCATCGTTGTAGGCGAGATCCAGCCACGGGGTCACCTTGAGGACGATGCCCTTCGTCCGCGTGAGGCCGCGCTGCTCCGACCAGTTGTTGGCGTCGAAAGCGTCGAGCGCGGTGATATTGGTGTAATACTTGGTGTCCGGATCCTGCACGGCGCCGGGCGCGGAGGGCCCCGGATAGATGCGGTTGCGGTCCTCGCGAATGCCCAAGGTGGTTACGATCCGATCGTTGAGGAAGAAGTCCTGCACGGCCAGGCCATCGGTCCTGATCTG